>JAEEGI010013813.1_pt1 | contig 17083 bp, 9 predicted proteins | sample 8958751 | NCBI WGS metagenome assembly JAEEGI01 (sample SAMN16246545, study PRJNA631951) | gut metagenome | biome: gut microbiome; feature: rumen; material: KS-attached | host: Bos | place: Iran: Karaj | collected 2018-10
TCTATAAAATTCATAACTAGATTAATTTTATTTTTAAAATTGTTTTCTATTAATTATTGAATAAAAATAATAAATGGATAAAAATTTATTTAAATTTTAATAAAAACTTGTTTTTTACTAAACATATCAATAGCTTTTTCAATTTCTTCTAATTTTTGAATTAATTCTTCTTTTTTATTTTGAATAGCAATTGTTCTAGTAGTAATAGGCATTTTTTCTAATAAATTTGTAATTTCTTTTTTTGAATTAATAAGTCCATTTAAAGTACTAACTCTTTCTTCTTCAGATAATAATTTAGTACCTTTAGGATATTTTTTTTCTTCGTCTCTTCTTTTCTTTTCTTCTTTTCTAATTTGACTTTCAATTTCATATTTTTTAATATATAAAGGAGTTTTACCATAATCTTTATGAAAAGCTTGAGATTGTTGTTCTTTTGGTTTTGTTCTTTGAGGAACTTTATTTTCAATAACTAATTGTCTATTATCTTTTATAAAATTTTTTTGAATTTTTGGTAAAATTAATGGAGAATTTTTATTTTGTACATAAGGTTTATTATAATCTTGTTTAATCATATTATTTTGATTTGAAAGGTATTTTTCTTCAGATTCAATTTTGCCTTTTTGAGTATATTCTTTTACTAATTGTTCTATTGTTTCATCCCAACCATATTTTTCAGTATAATCTTTTATTAATTTTTCTATTTCTTCATCTTTTGGATTTTTACTGTAATTTGATTCTAAATTTTCAGGAGGAATATCATTATATGCTATTTCATTCATATTATTATTATTATTTAAAGGAATTTGAGATTGAGGTATTTGTTGTTGATAAATACTTTCTTGTATGTTATTATTAATGTTATTTTGAGATATATTTGTTGGTTGTTTATAAATATTTTCATTTGGAATTATATTATTCATTTGAGGATATAAACTATCACTTTCTAAATTTTTCATGTTTTTCATATTTGAATTTGTTATAATATCATTTTTTTTTATTATGCTTTCATTTTTTGATAATTGTTCATTATATTGTTGAAGTAATAAATTAATTTCTTCATCTTTTAATTCATCAATATTAACATCATTATAATTCCCTTTACGAGTTGAAGGCAAATTATTATTATTCATATTATTATTATTATTAAGATAATTTTGTTGAATTAAATCTTGCATATTAACTTGATCATTTCTATTTCCTTTAATATTATTGTTATTTTGATTATTAACTTGTACATTTTTTTTAGGAACTTGAAAATTAACTTCTTCACCAAAAACATTTTGTTGACTTAAAGGTCTTGCATTAATTCCAACAAAACTTTTATTAGTTTTAGTTTTATTTCTATAATATTGATCAAATAAACTATTTGATTCTATATTATTTATTCCATATATATTTTCTTCATTTGAATTATTATAATTATGTGAAATAATATTATCTTTATTTGAAATTTTAACCTTTACATTTGAATTTTTTGGTCTATTATTATTAATTACACTTTTAGGTTTTAATTTATTCTGCTCTGTAATCCAATCTTGTGTTTCTTTTTTTATTTTTGATTCCACATTTAAAAACTGTTTTAATTTATATAATTCTGGTTCTACATGATTTTCTTTTTCTTCTTTTAATCTTTTATTTCTTTCTTCTTGTTCTTTTATATTTTGCATATTCTTTTTTTGCCATAATTTATTATTTTGCTTTTTTTCTGGATAAAGCATATCTTTGATCACTGTCATATCTCCTCTTGGTACTTTTTTCATTGATATTTTATTTATGAAAATAAATTAAATAAATTTAATTTAATTTAATTAAATATTGTTCATGTTATATTGTTTTAAAAAATAAAATATCGTGATAATTTTTATCGTATCATTTTGAGTTCCTTTTGAAATATTATAATTTAATATAAAAACCTTATATGTTTATTTAAAATATATATTATAATAATACCAAATATTAAAATTATATTTTAATATTTAAACGTAAAATAATATAAAAATAAAAAAAAACAAATTTTATAAATAGAAATGGAGATATTTATAGGTGAATTAACTAAAGGAGTACCATATGATTTAAATTCAAATTATAAATTTATAGATAATATAGCACATGGTTCATTTGGAACAGTAATTCATGTAATAGATATAAACACAGAAGAAGATTTAGCAATAAAAATAATAAATAAATCAGGTTTATCTCAAGATTCAATTAGAAAAATGAAAGAAGAAATAACAATATTAAAGCAATTACATCATGAAAATATAGTTCAATTTTATGGATATGAAGAAACAAATTCAAAGTTATTTATAATGATGGAATATTTACAATATGGTACTTTAAGACAATGGATGAATAAAAATATAGGTAAAATTACAGAAGAAAATGCAAGTATTATTATACATAATTTATTAAGTGCAACTGATTATTTACATAATAAACAAATATGTCATAGAGATATTAAACCTGAAAATATAATGTTTTCAAAAGAAAATGATTTAAAAAGTATAAAATTAATTGATTTTGGATTAAGTGCTCAAAACTTATATAATCCTTTAATTGATGGTTATTGTGGAACTTTACTATATATGTCTCCTGAACAAATTGAAAAAAAATTATATAGTCAAACAGTTGATATTTGGTCTATTGGAATAATATTATATATGTTATTAAATAATAATAAACATCCATTTTATGTAAAAGGAGAAGAAAAAAAACATTATTGTGAAAAAATAAAAAAAGGTAATTTTTCTTATCACAACAATTTATCTTATATGGCTAAAAATTTAATAAGTAAATTATTAGAACCAAATCCTTCATGGAGATATACTTCTGATAAAGCAATTAGACATCCTTGGATTACTAGAAATAAAAGTGATGATATTCCAAAAACTTTTAATGAAATTTTATCTTGTAGAAACAGTTTTAAAAATGGAAAATATTTTATAATAATGAGTATCTTTTTTAATTATTGTAAAAAAAATAATGAAATGTTTAATGAGAAATTACCTTTAATGGATGAAATAATTCATCATAAACCAAATAAAAAGAAAAAAATAAAACTTTATCATATTAATAATAATTATGTTAATAAATGCCATTATTTTTCATTAATGAAAAAGGAAAAATTACATAAGCAAAAATTATATAGTTTTGATATTATTGATAATAAATTTGAAGAACCAAGAAGAAATTCAATTGAAAATACATTAAAAAGAAAAAGTTCCCTTAGAAAAAGTAGTGGAAATTTATTATATTCAAATAATAAATCAAAAAAACAAGTAAAAATAAGAAAAATTAATACAGAAAAAAATCCAAAACTTTTAAATGAAATAAATGAACATACTCGAAATTCTGTATTAAATCTTCATAATAGAAATTATTTTAATAATCTTCCAAAAAAAAAAAATTCAGATTATTTAAGAACTGAAATTGATAGATCTTTAAAAACAAGAAATAAATATGGTATAAGAGAAGATATAAAAACTTTATCTCCTTCAAATTCAAAATTTAAAAAATTATATTTATCAAAAAGTCCTTCAAATAAAAAAGCAATTTTTCCAAATGTTTATTCTCATAAAAGAATAATTGAAATAAATGATGAAGAAGAAATAAATATTTTTCCTTTAATTTTACCTAAATTACCAGTATCAAATAGATTTGTTAATACTCTTCAAATTGGAAATTTTTAATAAATTATTTTTTAGTAATAATTAAGTCAGTTTTTTTTAAGTTTATATTTAATGTTTTAGGATTAAAGCAAAAAAAATTATTGCGTCTAATTTTTATAAATAAATATTTTTTAATTATAAGATTATATTTACAAACAATCTGGAATAATTATTATTCATATTTTTATTTTTTATGAAAAAATTATATTTTTGATTTTAATTTTCCATTTATAGATAATAACTTATTTATTGGTTTATTAAAAAGATTTCTTGTTGTTGAAGATTTTTTTAATGAAGGATTATCAGTTGAATTTGTATTATTTAAAACATTTATAATTTTTTCTTTAATTTCTTCATAAATTGTATTATTAAATAATATTTTTCTTTGTTGAATACAATTTTCTTTAGTTTCTCTAATTTGTTTTTCATAATTATCTTTAATTTCTTCTTTTTTCTTATTAAATTTTTCTAAAATTTTTTTGAATTCTTCTTCTCTTTTATTATTAATTTCTAAAATAATTGGATCATCTTCTCTATAATCTTTTTTCTTTTCATAAATAACAAAATCATATTTTTCATTTATTTCTTTTATATTTTTAATTCTTTCTTTATATAATTCTTCTAAATCTCTTGAATATTCTTCTTGAATTTTTGAATAAGAATTTTCAGCATTAATATCAATTTGAGAAAATGAAATTGTTAAAGAAGTAATTTTTTCATTTGTTTCATTTAAAATATCATTAATTTGTTTTTTCATTTCTTCATAAGATATTTTTTTTATTGAATTTGAAAATTTTGATAATTGCTTATTGAATAATTTTTTAGGTGTTAAAAAATTATTTTTTGAATTTGATTTTTGAAGAGTCTTATTATTACTGTTTTTATCTTTATTTTTTAGTATTAGTTTATCAGTATTAACTCTTTCATGAGTTTTAATTGGAGTTAATTTATTATCATTTAATGAAGAATGATTAGATTCTGCTTTAATTGTTAAATGTTTTTCTTTTTTTTTTAAATGATTATTGTTCAATTCTGATTTGAAAGAATTCCTTGTTGTCCCATTTTTTGAATTCATTTAATTAATTATTGAGATTAATTAAAAAATATTTTTTTTAAATATGCGAAAAAATTGTCATTATTTTTTCTTTAATTAAATTTTATCAACAATTAATTTTAGAAGAATTAAAGAACATTAATTTATAAATATTTAAATGATAATTAATTATTATATGGGAAAAATAAGAAAGGTTTCTTCTTAAGAACATCTAATAAAATATCATAATCAAAAGCTTCTTCATCAACTAATCCCATTGATTTAACTTCTTTAACAATTAATTTAAATCTTTTTGAAATTTCATTTGTAACATAAGTCATAAAATTTAATTCTAATAAATGAGTTAATTCATTTTTAGATAAATAATTACTCTGATCAACATTTAAAACTAAAAATTCAAATTTAAATTTTTCTTCATAAAATAATTTAGTTCCATTCAATAATAGAATTAATACATCTCCAACATTAATTTTATCTTCTTCATTTTGTTGAATATCAATTAATTTAAAAGTATCAAAAAATAATTGAGATTCTTCAGTTTTAGAAAATAAAAAAGTAGAAATCATTTCTTGATAAGTTATATTATCTCTTAAATTATTTTTACAATTTTCATAAAATTTTTTAATAATATCAGGAGTAATTTTTTCAATTTCAATTAAATGTTTAATAGTATCTTTTTTAGATATTTTACCTTTAAATTTTTGATAAGTATTAGCATTCACTTTTGTTATTTCAACATCATCAGGAAAAATATTATTATTAGAATTATTTTCTTTTTGAAATAAAAGTTTCTTTATTTTATTTTTTGATATTATAGTTGAATCTCCTTTCTGATAAGCATTAACTCTTTTAATTTCAAAATTATCACTTTTTTTATTTTTAATCATATCGTCTTCTTCAATAACTTTATCTAATTTAAATGCATTTTTATGAATCATTGAAGTAACTTTATTATCTTTTTTATTTAATATATTTGTTATATTTTGCTTTGTTATTTCTATTTTTTCATCTTCCTCTTCTTCTTCTTCTTTTGAATTAATATTATTATTATTTTCATTATTAGATATTGATTTTTTTGAAGATATATTATTTTCATTTATTGATTCTTCTTCTTCTTCATTTTCTTCTTTTTTTTTCTCTTCACTTTCTTCTTCCTCATTTTCATTTTCGTTTTCAATATCGTTCTCTATTTTTCTTTCTGTTGTTTTATTTGATAAAGTTTCTTTTATTATTGAATTGATATTCCCATTTTTTGTCTTTGAATTGTTTATATTTTCAACAAAGGAATTTTTATTTGAATTAGTATTACTTTTGTTGCTTGAACTTTTATTACTTTTATTACTTTTAATTATAGAATTTTTATTTGAATTATTTATATTTTCTTCATCTAATTTCTTTGATCTTTGAGTTATTATATCATCTTGATTGAAACCAATATCATCTTTAATTGAGCTTTTATCAGAAATTTTATTTTTACTAAATTTATCTTTTTCTGATGAATTTTTATCAGATACTTTATCATTTTTTTCAGAACTTTTTTTATCAGAAAATTCATTAGAAGAAATTTTACTTTTTTCAGAAATATTTTTTTCATAACTGTTTTTATCAGAATTAACTTTCTCTTTAATATTATTAGAATTACTATTATTTTGAGAAGAAGTGTTTTCATTATATATTTTATTAATTAAAGGATGTTCAAAAGAAATTAAACTTGGTTGCTTTTTATTTCCAATTGAAATCATAGAATTTTTTTCCTTTGATGAATTACTATTATTTTTATTATTTGAAGTATTTTCACTATTTTTATTTTCTTTAGAATTTATTGAACTTGTTTTTTTAATTATTATTTTTTCTGGAATAATATTTATATTTATATCTTTACTTTTACTTTTATTTAAAACATCTACTTTACTTACTTGACTTATATTAATTTCTTCATTTTCATTATTTTTTGGAATATCATTTAAAGATTTAAATGAATTTAATTGGTGATTTGATTCTATTCTTATAATTGGTTCTTGTTTTTCATTAATTAAATCACCTAAAAATGCATCTGTTTTTCTACTTATTATTTCCTTTTTATAAGGAATTTGATTTTTATTTAAATTAGAATTTGATATTTTTTCACTATTAATATTATTAGTATTATTGTTATTATTATCACTATTACCATTACTATTACCATTACTATTATTATTATTATTATTGTTTCTATTTGAACTTAATGGAATTGTTTTTTGATCTGATTTATTCATTGATTCTTCTATTTCTTCTCTTGAATTTTCTGGTATATTCTCGAATGAAGTTTTCATATTATTTAGATTATTTTTATGCTCATTAATATTCAGTTCACTAATATCACTATTAGACTCTTTTATATTATTATCATTATCATTGTCTTTATCATTATTATAATTATTTGAATTACCACTTGAATTATCATTTGATTTATTATCATTATTATTATTAGTTTCATTATCAAAATCTTTTTCTTCTTCATTTTCTTTATTATCTATTTTAAATTTATTTTGTTCTTTTTCTTCATTTTCTTCTTCTTCATTATTTTCTTCATTTTCTTCTTCTTCATTTTTTTCTTCATTTTCTTCTTCTTCATTTTTTTCTTCATTATCTTCTTCTTTATCTTTTTCTTCATTTTCTTCTTCTTTATCTTTTTCTTCTTCTTTATCTTTTTCTTCATTATCTTCTTCATTTTCTTCTACTTTATCTTCTTCTTTATCTTTTTCTTCCTCTTTTAATTTTTTAGATTTTTCACTTTTTTGATTGTTACTTTTATTATCAATAAATGAATTTCCTTTGAAAAAAATTTTATTTTTTATTGAATTAATATCCATTTCTAAATTATTAATACTTTTTTTATCTTTTTCAGATTTAGATTCCAAAGAATAAGTTTTCTTCAAATTAACTTCTTTTAATTTAATTTGTTTAGGTTTTCTTCTTTCAAAATCATTACCATCAATAATATTAATATTATTTTCTAAATTATTTTGTTCTTTTTTCTTTAACATTTCAGCAATAAAATTATTAGTTTTTTCATCATCTTTTTTCTTTTCTTCATCATCAACTTCATCAAAAATATTTTCATTATCATCATAATTAAAATTACTTTTAGTATTATAATTAAAATTACTTTTGGTGTTATAATTGAAATTACTTTTAGTGTTATTATTATCATTACTGTCATTACTATCATTAAAAGAATTATTATTATCTCTTTCTCTAAAATGAGACACTTTTTTTCTTTTATTATCATCATCTTCTAAATTTTTACTTTTAACATAACTATTATTTTTAGAATCAACATTAGAATAATTATTAATAGAATCTTTAACAGAAATTGAATTATCATTAGAATGATAATTATTATTTTCTCCAATTAATTTAAATTTCTGATTACTTTTCTTAACATCTTTATCTTCATCATTTTCATTTTCTTCAACATCATCCATTCTTTTCATTTTTTTAATTTCATCACTAATTCCATTTCCACTAATGAATTCATAGAAGTTTAACCAATTAACTTGTCCATCTCCTTCTTTATCTGCTAATCCTATCATTTCATCTAATTCTTCTTCTGTAACTTCTTCATTTATTATTGTAAATATTTCCTTTAATTCATCTACTCCTATATATCCATTCCTATTAATATCAAATATATCAAATGCTTCTTTTATTTGTTCTGTTTCATAATTTGGAAAACAATATTCATTTTTTTCATTTTTTTTTAACATTCTTTTTTTTTACCTTTATTGTTTTTTTTTAATTTAAAAAATTTTTATTTTTTTATTTTATAATATGAATAAAGGAAAATCGAATCAAAATCAATTTAAGAAAGTTATTAATATTCATTCTATTAATTTAAATTTGAAGATTTATTCTTTGTATTGGATCTTAATTGGTTTTACTATTGTTTTAGGAACTTTCTTTCAAATTATATTTTATATAAAACCAAAAGATATAAATAGATTTATTTTAGGAATCAATTTTTTGAAAATACATAATTTTTTATTTCCTTTATTATTTAATTTTTTATTTTTTTTCTGGATATTATATATCTTTTACTCAAATACAACATTAAGATTGGAGTTTAGAAGATCAGTTTTTTTATATTTAAAAAAATTAAGATGTTGTTTTTTTTTCACTAATATAACTTTATATATATTATATCATTTTATATTAGATAGAGTAATTTTTCCAGTAAGAACAAGAACAGGTTTTAAAATGTCTAAAGAAATTATTCAAGTAATGTTTAGTGGAGCATTAATAAGTCATTTAGATTATATTTCACATGAATTTTTAACTGCTAAAATTAATATTGAATTAATGAATTATATATCTTATATTTGTCACTTTTTTCATTATCATAATATTTATATTATTTTTTGGTCAAGTTGGGTTTTTTGTAATTTAACTGAATTATTCATATCTTATTTTATTTGTATTATTTATATTTCTTTCATTCATTTTTGTTCAGTCGATAAATTATTCTTAGTTTTGATTGATTTTTCTGGTCATAATCAAAAAAAAAGAAATATACTTTATGGGAGAAATGACATATATTATTAATGAATTAAAATAAATTCTTTTATTTAACTTAATAAAATAACAAATTTTTTTGCCTTTTTTAAACATACATTTTTAATAATTATTTTTATATTTTTCCAACAGTTAATTTTTTGGAAATATTGATTTAAAACAGAAAAATGTCTATTAGTCAAGAACAAGAAAATATAATTGATGTAGAAAGAAAAAATATTCTAATGTTAATTTTATATCGTTCATTATATATTTTAAAGAAAAAATTTGAAATATATAAACCTCAAATTAACCAAATTTACCAAGAAAACAAAGAACCTTTTTCAAATTTATTAGTTTTACCTATAAATAAAATTCCACAAATTTTAAAGAGTATAACTTTAATATCTCAATTTTATATAATCCCATATAATAGATATAGTGAATTATTCACAATTGATCTTTTAAATAACAGAAATAAAAAACAAACAGAAATAATAATAAACTATATATACAATTATATAAAAGAGCATATAAGCGAATATAATTCAGTTTTTTATGAAAAAAAGAGTAAAGAAATTGAAAGGAAAAAAGAATTAGAAAATAAAAATGAAGAAGAAGAAATTTCAATTAAGTTAAATTTATATAATAGAAGAGGAAAAATAATAAAAACAACTGAAGAAATAAATGAACAAAATAAACTTTTTAAATTAGAAGGTCCATTATATCAAATATCAGAAGAAGATATTCAAATATTAAATTCAGACAAATTTTTATATTCAGAAACAATTCCATTAATAATAGCAGATTATTTGCAACAAAATAGTAATATTGTTATTATACCTTCAAATGAAGAATTAAATGAAGAAATAAAAACTTTATTTGATTCAGAAATATTAAAAAAAATCTCATTTTTAGAAAAAAATGATCCTAATGAAGAACAAAATGGTAAAATTAAAAATCTTTTATTTGAAGAAATGAATATAAATCAAAAAATTCAACTTTATGAAAATTTAGTGATTGAAAAAAATCAAACAGGTGAAAATACAACATATTTACTTGATATGATAAAACAATTAAAAAATCAAAAAAATAAAGTTCATACAAGATTAAACTCAATGAAAAATTCAAATTCTCCTCAAAAATCAAATTTAAATACAATAACTGAAAGTTTAAATACATCAAATATAAGTCAAATAAATACAAAATCAAGTAATTTAACTACAAATAGAAATTTAAAAACTGTTTCTAAAATAATTCCTAAAAGTCAATTATCAAAAGATGAATTAAGAAGAAATGCTTTAAGTGAAATTTTTTATTTTTATAGTAAACAACATAATTCTGGAAAAACTTTTGATACGAAGAAACATAATGAAGAACATTTAAATTTATCTGAATTTTCGAAATTTTGTGTTGAATTTAAAGTTATGGTTAAAATGAACAAATTAGTTGAATTATTTAAAAAAACAGCTGGTAATTCTAAACAAATGAATTTTAATGAATTCTTATTAATTTTACCTAAACTTGCTATTTCTGTTAATGATGAAAAAAAACAATATATTTTAAGTAGGGAAAAATTATATCAAATGAAATTAGATGAAATTAATGAAGATGAAAAGAAAAAAAATCGATTTATTTTTAAAGATAAAGAAATACATTTAAAAAAAGATGAAAACAATGATAATAATAATGAAGAAAATAATGAGAATGCTAATTTAGAAAATAATGAAGAAAAAAAAGAAGAAGAAATTAATAAAGATAATGAAGAAAAGAAAGAAGATGAAAATAGTAATGAAAATGAAGAAAAAAAAGAAGAAGAAAATAATAATGAAAATGAAGAAAAAAAAGAAGAAGAAAATAAAAATGAAAATGAAGAAAAAAAAGAAAATGAAATACAAGAATTAAAATCTAAAAAACAAGAAAAAAAAGAAAAGCCAAAAAAAAAATTATATTTAAGAAAAAAATCTCCTCCTCAAAAACAAACATCTCTTTTATTAAATACAAAAGAAGATTTAAAGGAGAAAATGTTAAAATTAAAAGAAGATTTAATAAATTTAAATAATAAAACTCAAATGGAATTAATAGAAGAATTTTATCAATATTTAGAAATAGATGATGAATCATTATATAGAAAAAAAATGATTGGATTTATTCTTCCTTTTGGAATACATGATAAACTTACTTCTCGTTTTCCTCAAAATAATAATATTGATAAAAGAAGTAAAAGTAGAGAAAGAAATAATAAAGAAATTCAAGAAATATTACTTAGAAGACATGAAGAAAGAGAATTAGAAAAAAAATTAAAAGAACAAAAAGAAAAAAATATTTTATTTCAAAAAAAACAAAAATTATTTAATGAACAAAATAAAATTTTATCTAAAAATATAAGTCAAAAAAATGAAATAAGTTATAAAAATTTACAAAAGAATAAAAAAGAATTACAAAAAGATAAAGAAGATAATATTACTTGGGATGAATTAAAAAAATATGATTATGACCATTTTATAAATGTAAAGAATGAAAGAAGTAATGATAATAATAATAATATTGAATTAAATAATAGTAATGATTTTAATAATGAGAAAGTTAATGAATTATTTAAAAATGCAGAAAAAAGTGGAATTATTGATTCAGATGATGAAGAATTATTTACTCATTTAATAGGAAATACAAAAAAAGATAATGTATTACAATTAGAGCCAAATAATAAGATAAATAAAAATAAAAATAAAAATAATAATAATAATAATAATAATAATAATAGTAATAATAATAATAATAATAGTATAACAAGTATAGGAAATTCAAATATTATAACAAATAAAGATGTCATAAGAGATTTTGAAAAAAAAGAGGAAGAAAGAATTAAAGAATTTGAAAAAGGTTATAATAATATTCAAAGAATAAAATTAAACTCAGATGCAAATGTTATAAAAAAATATGAAAAAACAAGACAAAACAAAAAAATATAATTAAAACAAAAAAAAATAATAATTAATATTATGTATAAATTTCTTTATAATATTTTAATTTAAACTCTCCTTTTCTTTATTAAATAAAAACTGAGATAAAATATCTAAATCATAATAAACAACACTAATAAAATGCTGAACAATTTCTTGATCTAATTTTTTTAAATATATAAAAACATTTTGATGAGAACAAACTTTATCAATCATTTTAGTATAAAGCATAAAATAAATATCACAAGCAGTTACAATAATACTTGGATAATCAAAATCAAAAGATGGTTTTACTCTACTATAAAATTTATAACTTTGAGAAAAACTTCCACTTGTTATTTTTGTAAACATTGAAGTATAATCTTCTAAACTTTGTTTTTGATCTTCAAAAGATAAATATTTCTCAAAATATTTATAAAAATTGCTTTCATTATTATTTAAAGAATTATAAAAGTCACTTATCATTTTAAATGATGGAGTATTATTTTCTGAATTTACTTTTATTCTTTCTTTCATTAATTCATTTTGAGTTAAAGGTATTGATTCATTATTTTCAAATATTTTTGTTATGTAATTTTTTGTTAATCCTAAATTTTTTAAAAAAATTTGATGTTCTTCAAATATTTTTAAAGATATTAATATTGTTTTTATTGAATTATTTAAATCTATGACTCTTCCTAATGATAATGCTAATGATAATATATTTTCACATTTAAATCTATAGTCTGATTTAGTATATAATTGTTCTATTAATGATATTTTTTTACCAAAATTTATTGTATTTTTATATAATTCTGTATTATTGATACTATAATATTTTTTTATTTCATTTAATTGTTCATGTCTTTTTGTTACTGTTATCATAATTTTACTTTGAAGTTCTGCATCTCCTACTTTTTCCTCATCCATTAAATAATAAAAAATTGTTATTTAAAATAATTATTATATGTATTTTCTATTAAATGCTTTACTTAATTTTTTATTAGATTTAATCATAAGAAAGATTAATGTTTCAGTTAAATAATTTGAATAAGAAAAAAAGAAATAATTTATAAAAGAAAGTAAATATTATATTTAAAGTTACAAATTTATTATAATTTAAATAAAAATTATTTAAGTAAAAATTGGTTTAAAATAAAATAAATTATCTCTTGAAATTTTTATACGAATTATTAATGAAGAAATTAAATAAATAAATACTAATTAAAATTAAATAATTATGTCAAAAAGAAATTCCAAAAGTCAAAATAAAAATGAAGAATCATCTAAAGTTGAAAATTATCCAAGTTCGAAAAAAATGGAATTTTTATTTAAAAAATTTATTGAAAAAAATAATGAAGAAAATGAAAAAATAAGAAAAGAAGCGAAATCAGTAACAAATAAAAGAGTAAAAGAAAAAATATTAAAAAGGGCAAAAAATGTAAGTATGAATACAACATTTAAATATGATTTAAATGGGGATGAAAAAACTAAAAATAATCCTTATTATTATGATTTAAAAAATATGTCAAATGATATTATACAATTAAAAAAAACTTGTTTAGATTTAGAAAATAAAGTTAATTCATATTGTGTTTACCAAGATTCAAAAGCTTTTGAAGATTTTAAAAAACTAAAAATTAATACAATTAAATTAAATGATAATATTAATTATATTAAAGATGAATTAAAAGATTTAACAATAAAAAATCATGAATTAAATAAAAGAATAAATAATGATGAATATAGTTTTAAGAAAACATTATTAAAAAATCAAGAAATAAATCAATTTATATCTCAATTTAAAAATTTAAATAACAATATAATAAAAAACCAAAGTTATAATATTTCTAAAATAAATTAATCCTTTCACAAATTTTAAATTAAATGAAAAAACACACAACACCAAAAACAAAAAGGAAATCAATTATTTAATTTTTCATTTTTTAATTCACAATAATTTTATTTAAATTTTGTTATATTTTTTATAAGTAAATATTATTAAATATGAAAATTAAAAAATAATTTTTATATGGAAAAGAAGCCTAATGTGTTTCAAAATTTTTATTCTAGACCAAATTTAAAAATAAATTTGGATTCTTTAAATAAAAAAAAGTCAATTGCACTTCCTCCAGCAAATCCTTTAATTGAAAGACAAGTAATTCCAATTCAACAACCTAAATTTGGTAAAAATATATCAATTATTGAACTTCCTAATTTTAAAAGTGATAATGAATATGAAGAAGAATTTACTTTAAATGAAGGAGAAAATTATAAAACTTTATTACAAGAAAATATTTTTGAATTATATATTAATTCTTATAAAATGTTAAAAAAATTAGTTTATACCAAAGAAAAACCAAATGAAGAAGGAAAAGTTTCTATTGGTAATATTGTTAATTTAAATGAATTTGAAAGTACAATTAAAAGAAAGAAAAAAAATAATAATAATAATATAAATGAAGAAGATTATTTACCAGAAAATTTAATAAAAAATAATGGTTTTAACTTAGAAGATACTTTGATATTTGAAAGTAAATTTGAAAGTGGAAATTTACAATTAGCATATTTAACCGAAAAATTTGATGATGAAAATAATATAGATAAAATAGATAAATATCAACTTTTTTTACATAATGATACTAATACATTAGGATATACTCAATGGTTTTTTTTTAAAGTAAATAATATGAAAATAGGAAAAACAGTAAATTTTTCAATATTAAATCTTTTACGTCAATCAACAAAATATTCAAATGGAATAAAAATATGGATTTATTCAAAAAAATTATTCGAGGAAAAAAAAGTAAGTTGGCATCACACAAAAGAATTAGTAAAATATTATAAAAATCATTTATATAGATTATCAAAAGGAACAAGACAATATTTTTATACATTATCCTTTAATTACACATCCAAATATGAAAATGATGAAATTTATTTTGCAAATTGTATTCCATATACATATACAGATTTAAACAAAGATTTAAATTATTATATAAAATATGAAAATAACAAATATCCTTTTTTTCACACAAAAACATTATGTCAAACATTAGCAGGAAATGAAGTACATTATATAACAATAAATAATTCAAATTTAAATAATTATAAAGAAGATTCAATAAAAAAGAAAGGAATAGTATTATTAGCAAGACAACATCCAAGTGAAACAGTTGGTTCATGGAAAATGAAAGGAGCAATAGATTTTTTATTAGGTGAAAGTGATGAGGCAAAATTTTTAAGAGATAAATTTATTTTTAAAATTATTCCAATGATTAATGTTGATGGTGTTATTTGTGGTAATACAAGAACTTCTTTTGCTGGTTGTGATTTAAATAGAAGATGGAGTCATCCTGATGAATTTTTACATCCTGAAATTTATTATGCTAAAGAATTAATTATGAAATTTAATAATAAAAATAATATTGAATGTATTGTTGATTTTCATGGTCATTTTGGTGCTTTTAATTCTTTCTTTTATGCTAATCATAAAAATGAAGATTTTTCTTATTGTAAATTTTTTCCTTTTATCTGTGGAAAAATTAGTAATATTATTTCTTTTGAAAAATCTTCTTTTAAAATGCCTAAGTTTAAAAATGGTACTGGAAGAATAAATTTATTTAGGGAATTTGATATTGAAAATGTTGTTACTTTAGAAACTTCTTATTTTGGTTGTGTTAATGGAAAATATAAAAATCAATATATTACAGTAGAAAAATTAAAAGAAATTGGAAGAGATATTTGTATTGGAATTTTATATTTATTTTATCATAATAAAATGAAAATTGGAATTAATATTTTAAATAATTATCATGTCTTAAAAGAAAAAAGAGAAAATGAAATTCAGAAAATTGAAAGTGAATTTAATGAATATATTGATAATGTTATTAATAAAAAAAATGATAAAAATAAAAAGAAAAATAGCGAAGAAGAAAATATAAGTTCTGAAAGTGATAGTGAAAGTGATCCAAGTGGAGATAATTTAGATATAGAAGAATTAAGAAAATTATTACCTAGAAAACCAAAAAAAAAGAAATTAAAGAAAAAAAGATCTAATGGTAAAAGAACAAATTTATTTTCAAATATGAAAAAAAATTCAACTTTTAGAGAAATAAATAATGATAATAACAATAGTAATAATAATAAAAATTTAACTTCTACAAATTTAGCTTTACCCAAATTAAATACAAGTGATGGGAAAAAAAATAATAATAGATTTTTTTCAGAAATAAAAAAAGAAAATCTTCAAATTAAAAAGAAAATTTCTCAAATGCCTTCTTTTAAAATAAAAAATTCAAATATTAATTCTTTACACTTAAATAATAAAAAAAAAATAATTTCTAATGAAAAAATTATGGTAGATTCTCATACTCAAACAGAAGATATATTTTTTAAAATGCATTGGTCTTATTTTATTGGTTCTTTTCAAATTTTAACTGCTAAAAATACTAATACAAATATATTAAATAAAACTACTACTGTTACTGATTATATTTTTCAAAAATATGGAAGTATTAATAAAAAAAGAGTTAAAAGTTTTAAAACACCATTAATGAATAATGGGGAAATGTTTTCTAATTATATTGAAAAATATAATAATGGTGAAAATTATAGTTTGTTTAATTTACAAAAAAATTTTAATAATAATCAAAATTATAATAAGAATTCTAGTATAAATTATACACTTAAATCCTTATCAAATGCTTTTAATATTTCAAGACCTATTAAATTAAGTGATAATATAACTAAAAATAATGATTTCAGTGGGAAAATACAGAAATATGATTATAATAATTAAAATAATATGAAAACAAGTTAATATATAAATAATTTTTTGTATTCAAATTTGTGTAATAAAGGAAATAACTTTTTAAGAATAAATC
>JAEEGI010013815.1_pt1 | contig 17080 bp, 11 predicted proteins | sample 8958751 | NCBI WGS metagenome assembly JAEEGI01 (sample SAMN16246545, study PRJNA631951) | gut metagenome | biome: gut microbiome; feature: rumen; material: KS-attached | host: Bos | place: Iran: Karaj | collected 2018-10
AATTAAATCATTAAATTTTTGTTTATTTTCATCTTCAATTCTTTTTTCGTTAATTTCCATTTTTTTTATCATTTCTTTTCTTTTTTTTTCTAATTCTTTCATTTGTTCTTCTCTTATTTCACAAGTTTTTAAAAATAAATCATTCATACTTTTACTTCTCATTTGTATTTTTTTTCTTTTTTCATTTTCTGCTTCGTATACATTTTTTTCTATTATTTCTTGTTGTTTAAAATATTCTATATTCTTTTTTTCTCTTTCATTTTTTGATTTTAATAATTTATCATGAATTTTCTTAAATTTTTTTTTATTTATTTCTTTTTGTTTTCTTAAAGATTGTTCTCTTGAATTCATTAATTCATTATATCTTTCTAAAGTTAATTTCTGCTTTTGATCAATTTCATTTTTTATTTTTTCTAAATTTTGTTCTACTACTAATTTACTTTGAATTAATCTTTTTTCATATTCTTTCATTTTTTCTTCTGATTCTTTTATTTTTTCTAATCTTTGTTTTTCTTGTAATTCTTTTCTTTCTTTATCTTTTAATTCTATTTCTTTTTGTTTTTCTAAATTTTTTAATTCTACTTCTTTCCAAAATTTTTCTATTTGATTTCTTCTCATTTCTACTTTTTTTATTTCTTTTAATTTCTTTTGGACGTGAACATTCTGATTTTTTTCATTTATATCTTGTAATTCTTTTAATCTTTTTTCTTCTGCATCATGCTTTGCTTTATTTTTTTTTTCTTGTTCTTCTATTTTTTTCTGTAATTCAGTTTGTCTTTTTATTTCTTTTTCTTTTCTTTTTTTTTCATCTATTTTTATTTTTTCTTCTATTTCTTCTCTTAATTTTTTATCTCTTTCTCTTATTAATTGATCTTTTAAATCACTTTTAACTCTTATCATTTCTCCTTTTACTTTATTTTCTATTTCTGCTTCGATTTCATTTTTTTGTCTTCTTCTTAATTTCTCTATTTCTCTCTTTTCTTTTTGAATTATATTATTCATTTGATTTTCTAAAGTAAAAGGTGATATATTTTTTTTTTCTTTATTTTCATTTTTTTTATTTCCTTCTTCTTCAATTATTTTATTTCTTTCTTCTTTAACTAATTTAACTGTATTTTGACGAAACTTTTCAATGTTTTCATATCTTATTTTTTGTATTTTTTTAGGTAAACTTAATACTTCTGGATTGTATTTTATATATTCTTCAAAATCTAAATAATAAAGTTCTTCAGGTAAGATTCCTAATTCATTTAATGCTTCTATTGTTCTTGGAGAGTTTATTATTTGCTTTCTTTTTGTTAAATCTATGTTCTCTATTGATATTGTTTTTGACTTTTTTGATTCCTAAAGTTTTATTTATATTTTATTATATTTTTCTTTTTACCTTCTTTAATTCTGTCTCTTGCTCTTCTTCTTCTTTGTATTCTTCTTCTTTTTTATTTTGGTTTTGTGATTTTTTATTTTCTTTTTGAATTGTATTTTTTTCATTTTCCATTTTTGAATTTTTTTATAAATTTTAAATTTATTTATTTTAATTATTAGGAAAAATAATAATTATAAAGAAAACTATTTAGATTAGTAATTTAAATATGAAAAAATGAAAGAATTAAAAATTTGATTTTACTCATTAACTAAAAACAATTCTAACATTTAAAAAAAATAAAATGAATGACATAACAATATATATAAAATATATTAAACAATTTTTATTATTATTAAATAATTATAAATAAAATATTAATGAAAATATTTCAAAGTAATAATAAAAAAAGATAAAAACAGTATATTTTATTTTTAGTTAAATTAAGAGTCTTATTATTATAGATTTTAATAAATTATAATTACACTTATTCTTTTTTAATATCTAAATGAATTTAAAATAAATTATTATTTTTCTAAATAATTAATGTACAAATCTCCTTCTTTATCATTTGAATTAGAAAAGGATTTTCCATCATTAAGAACATCTAAATGTAAATGTGAGATAAGTAAAATATTTTGTTTCTTAAATTGTTTTAAGAAAAATGAAAAGAAGAATAAAAAATATTTTATATCAGAATGGAGGAAATACTTAACAAACGAATCAAAAAACTTAAATTCATTAAATGATCCATTTACAATATTAACAAATCTTTGGGCACATAAAAAAGTAATAAGAGAGTTTGAAAAAGTAAGAATAAATCCAAATTTATTAAAATCAAATAATAATAATATTTATATAAGAAATGATTTAGAATTTTATATTCCTCAATTATGTTCATTTATATTATTCGGAGAATTTGAATTAGTAGAAGAATCATTATCATTTTTATGTAAAGCATGTTATTCTTCTTATTTTTTTGCTCATCGAGTTGTTTGGTTTTTAAAATCAATGTTAACAGTAAATCATAATAATATTAATTTTAATAATAAAATAAGAAATGTTTTACATATTATTCAATCTATTTATAAAAGTGATAATGATAAAAAAATATTATGTAAATATCATATTCCTGGAGGAGATGAATATATAAAATTTATAAATAATAATCAAAATGGAAATGGTGGTTTAGATATAAATATTTTTCATAAATATGGTTATTGTACTAGTTCTGAAGAAGATTATATTGATTCTTCAATTAATTCAATTAAACAAATTGATGATGAAGATATTAATTTATCTTCTTTTTTATCTACTATAAATTTCTATGATCATTTAAGTAATTTATGTGATAGAATAAGATATTTATCAAATGAAGAAGATAGACAAAATGAATTAATTAAAGAGTTAAATAAATTAAATAATGATATGCCTTATAATATTTATATTCCTTTTTCTACAAGTGATATTAGAAATTATATGATTGGGAAATTATCTATTAAAGATTCTAAAGTTTTTAAAACTAAAGAAAGAGCTCCTATACTAATTACTGCTGAATGTTTTAGATTAGAAGAATGGTGTTTTGATAAAAAGTTAAATAATAATTTTACAGATAATGAAGAATTAAATATTATTGATGTTGAAAAAATTAATTTAAATGGTAATTTATTAGGAAAGAAAAAATCTTTTAATAATGAAATAGGTTTAAGTGATTCTTCCTTAAAAAAACAAATGGATAAAATTAGTTATATAATGGCAATTGATATTGAATTAAATAAACCAATTTTTGTGAAAAGACAAGATGATGATGAAGAAGAAGAAGAAGAAGAAAAAATAAATAATTTAGAAAATAATATTGTTGAAAATGGAGCAATGGGAGAAATAAATACATCAATGAAAAAAAAAAGAAAAAATTCTGAAAATGAATATAAAAAAATAGAATTAGTATTACAAGAAAGTAAAAATGAATTAAAAAATGAAATAAAAAATGAAAATAATATAACAAAGAAATTAGTAAATAATTTAAAATTATCTCCAATTAAAATTCCAAATAATACAACAAATAATAAAACAAAAAGTCCATCAACAATAAATACATTAGATTCTCCTTTAAGTGATTTATCAAGTCCTAATAATAATAATAATTATTCTCCAAATCAAATATCTGAAATAGAAAAAGACAATTTTTTTAATTCATTATCCTTTAACTCAATATTTGGAGAATCAATAACATTACAAGAATCTCATTTAAAATATCAATCACAATACGGTTATTTAAACTCATATAAAATATTTAAATTTTTAGTTAAAAGCGGAGAAGACTTAAGACAAGAACAATTTGCTTCTCAATTAATAAATGAATTTGCTCAAATATTTAAAATCGAAAAAGTAAAATGTTATTTATATCCTTATGAAATAATCGCAACTGGCAATCACGCAGGAATAATAGAAATAATACCAAATGCAATTTCTTTAGATGAATTAAAGCAAAAAATATCATGTCGTAATTATTCATTGAAAAAATTCTATGAAGAATACTTTGGTATAAATACATCAAAGTATAAAAAAGCAATTAAAAATTTAATAAGATCTTTAGCAGGATATTCTTTAGTTTGTTATTTTTTACAATTAAAAGATAGACACAATGGAAATATAATGATTGATAATGAAGGTCATTTAATTCATATTGATTTTGGATTTATTTTTTCACATGCTCCTAAAGGAGAATTTGAAAAAGCTCCTTTTAAATTAACTGATGAAATAATGGAAATTTTAGGAGGAATTGAAAGTAAAAATTTCCAAATTTTTAGAAAATTAATGTGGGATGGAATGATTGCGATTTCTAAACATTATAAAAAAATTATGATTCTTACTGAAATGATGTTTTGTGGTTATGGAACTGATTTATTATGCTTTGAAAGAGGACAAGAAACTTTACAAAAGTTAAAAGAAAGATTTTGTCCTAAGGAAAAAATGAAAAATAGAGATTATTTAGAATTAGTTGATAATCTTATTGAAAAAGCTTTAGGAAATTGGAGAACTAAATGGTATGATAAATATCAATATTATTTTCAAGGAATTTTCTATTAATTTATTTTTATTTATTTTAAAAATATTTATTGTTAAAAAAAGATTGATTTATAATAATAATATTATTAATATATAATTTAATTATTAATTAAATATAAATTTAAATATATTTTTTTACTTAAAATTGCCTTTAGAATATTTGTAAAATGGTGAAAGAAAAAAAAATAAAAAAATATAGAACTCCTTATATAATATTTGTTCAAGAAGAAATTAAAAAAATGAAAAATATAAATTTAAATATAATAGAAAAAATGAAAATAATTGGAAAAAATTGGAAGAAATTATCAATTAAAGAAAAGGAAAAATATATAAAAGAATCAGAATTAGATAAAGAAAAATTTAATACTTTAAAAGAAAGTGGAATAGAATATAAATATAAGAAAAAGAAAAATATAATAATCAAAAAAATTAAAAGATTCAGAACTGCATTTATGTTTTTTTTACATGAGAAAAAAAATAATATTGATAAAAACAATTCAGTTGATTCTTTAAGAAAAATAGCAAAAGAATGGAAAGAAATGAATTTAGAAAAAAAGAAAATTTATTATGATTTTGAAAAAGAAGATAAAATTAGATATGAAAAAGAATTAATATTAAAAATGAAAAATGAAATTAAAAATAAAAAGACAAAAGAACAAAATAAAGAACAAATTAAAAAATTAATGTTATTTATTGAAAAAATTTATGAAGATTCACCAGATATGATAAATACAATTAAAAAGAAATTTAATATTAAAAATATTGACAAATAGTTTTTTTTTAAATAAAATATAAAGAAAGAAGATAAATAATTAAATTAATTTAAATATATTAAATATTTTATATATTAAAATGTTTTATTTTTAAAAAATATTTTGTTGAAGGATTAAAAAGAAAAAATATTATATATATTAAAAAATAAAACAACATTTACAATCATCTCTATCTCTTTTTTTTCTTAGTTCTTTATCATCAATTTTATCTAAATTTGTATTAGTCGTTGTATTAATTTGATTTGTATTTTTAATTTCAGGAATATTTATTTTCTCATTTATATTTTTATTTTTTTCTTTTATTTTTTCTTTAACTTGATTTAAATTATTATTTCCATTTAAATTATAATTTTGTTTGTTTATAAATACTTTATTTCCTTTTTTTTCTTCATTTTTATTTTCTTCTTTAATATTAATATCCTCAATTTTAATTTCTTCATTTTCTTTATTATGAACAATATCAACGATATTTTTCCTATAATTACTTTCATTATTCATATTTAAATTAATTTTAACTTTATTTAAAACAGAAACAAATTTTTCTTTATTTTGAATTAATCTTTCTTTATCAGATAAATAACTTAAACCACTTTTATTATTTTGATTGGATTTATCTAAATCACTTTTTCTATCAATTTCATCTGCTGTTTTATTTGGAATATTATCTTCAGATAAATCTTTGGCTTTTTCTTCAAGATAAGGTTTAATTATATTCATAAATTTTATTACTGTTTGTTTATGTCTTTCATTTGATGAATTAAAAAAAGAAATAAAATTAATTGGATCTAAATTAATTTCTAATTCTTTATTTCTTAAAAAAGAACATAATGAAACTTTGGTTTGTTCTATTTTTATTTTATTATTTCTTGTTTCTTTCAATTCTATATTTTCTTCGTTTTTTAATTTTAATGATATTCTGTTTTGAATACTTGATTCTTGTTCTGGAGAAAGAATAATCTTTTTATTTTTATAATTATAATATAATAACTCAGTTAATAATGAATGAAGAGAATAAGATAATTGAGTATATTCTCTATTTTTTGAATTAAATCTTGAATTTTTAGAATTTTTATTATCTAAATATGCAAATTTTGATTCTATAAATATATCAAAATCTATTAAGTTCTTTGTCACTATTGTTTTTTTATCTGTTGAGAGAAAAAGAAAAAAATCACTCAATGTTTCTAAAAACATTCTTTTTTTTATATTATTATTATTTAATAAAAAAAATAATTATAAAAACAATTAAAAAATAAATAAAAAATGAAAAGTTAATATAAAACAATTATTTTAATTGATTTTCATTTTTTAATTTGTTTCAAAAATACATATTAAATACATATTTGGTATAAATCAAATTCTTAACTTTTTATAATAAAGATAATACATTAATAAATTAAAATAGATTATTTGTTAATACGAATATATTTTTTAATTTAATTAATTGAAATTAACTAATTTAATAAACTTAAATTAAAAAATAAAATGAAAGGAAAGACTTCATTTAAAAAAAAAAGAAGAAATTCAAGTGGAAGTACAGGAGGAGTTATTCCTTTAATATTTAGTTTTGGATTTTATGATTTTAATCTAACAATAAATTTCACTGATGAAGATCTTAAATCAAATAATATTAAATTTTCAGAAATAAATGAATTAAAAAATTTAAAATTCATTTCAGATAAACAAGAAATAATTAAAAAAATTGAATTAACTACTTCAAATAATACAATAAATGAATTATTACTTATTAATAAATGTTCTAAAAAGCAATGTTATATTGAATATATTCCTTTTTCTTTTCCTAAATTTTCAGATGATGAAAAATTTTTTGAAGATATTTTAACGACTGTTATTGAAAAAAATTATTTAACTGTAAATAAAGAACCTATTATTGATGATTGTAGATTTTCTTTAATTATAAAACTAAAATATAAATCAAAAGAAAAAACTTTTAAATTTGGAAAAACAGAAGAAGAAGAAAAAAATGAAAAAGAAGAAGAAGAAAAAAAGAAAAAAGAAGAGGAAGAAAAAAAGAAAAAAGAAGAAAAAGAGAAAAAATTAAAGGAAGATAAAAAAGAAAATAAAAAAGAAGAAAAAGAAGAAGAAAAAAAAAAAGAAGAAGAAGAAGAAAATAAAAAAGAAGAAGAAGAAAAGAATGAAGAAGAAGAAGAAGAAGAAAAAATAGATGAATCTAATTTAACAGAAGCTCAAAAATCAGGAAAAATGGCAAAATTTAAAAACAAGAAATCTCCTTTTAATAAAATGAATCCTAATTGTACAAGATATGATTTAATATATATAAACTTCATAGACATAGAAAAAATATTAAACACATCATTTAAATATTATGATTTAATAGAATTACTAATTCATTTTAAAACAAATAATTCAGAATCTCCTTTAACATTTATTTCATATCCCGAGTTATCAAATAAAAAAGGAAATGATTTAAAAAACATAAATGATATATTTTATTTAACAGATATATTTTTTTTTGATACAAAAGAAGCTTCAAAAACTTTTGATAATCATTATAAAAATTTCACTACTGAAAAAAATAAAAGTGAAATAACAGGTAAAAAAATATATGATTATTTTATTAAAGGAATAGCAACAGCAACAAGAGATTATGTTGAAGGAATAAAAGTTGGTTTATTTTTATCAGAGTTTTCAAACTTTGAATGTATATTTACAACACAAAAAAAAGCACAAAAAAAAAATTATGAATGTCAACCTTATCCAAAAATAAATCATACTAATTTTCAATTAATTAATGAATATAAGGAAATGATTAAAAATAATAAAATGTATTTTTATTCTATTTTCTTAGGAGGTTTATTAAATGTTATTTGTTGTGAATCTTCGAATTCGAAATTTAATTGTTTGTCTTTAGAAATTATTTATCCTGCTTTTTTAACTGGGTTAGAAATTTTAAAAAGAATTGTTGAATTTAAAAAGAATGATTTAGATATCCCTGTTAAAGGAGATTTTTATATTGTTAAAATATCAAAGAAAATAATTGAAGAAGAATTAAATAAAGAAATATATGGAAATAAAGAAGGAGGATTTATTTTAGATTGTGTAAATAAACAAAAATCAACTATGAAAGATTATGTTGCTTTATATGATTATCATTTAAAAAGCTTTTTTTCAAGTGCAGTTATTAAAAAAGATTTAAAAAATAGAGGTTTTATTAATTCTAATGGTTTTATTATGTATGATCCTGTTTATAGAAGTGTTATGGGATCTCAATCTAAAAATCATCAAAAAATTAATAATAAAGATGAATTAAATAAAAAATTAGTTAATAGTATTAAAGGAATTAATGTTGGGAATAATTATAAAGATAAAGAAATAAATGCTAAAAAAATGGTAATGAGAGAAAATTCTCCTATTTTGAAAAAATTACCTGTTTTAAAAGATAATGAGTTTGGAAGTGGGAAAAAATCTAAAAAGTCGTTTAGGAGTAAAATTGAAAAAAATAATAAAATGTTAGAATTTAAAGATGATTGTGATTCTGATAAAAAAAATAATGATAATTAATATTTTGAAAAAAAAATTATATATACAATTTAAGTGTAATATTTAATTTATTAATTATATTTTTTTGAATAAACTAAACTAAAATATAAGTAAATAAAAATCACAAATATTAAAAGAATTATTTTATTTATATTTACTTTATTTTCTTATAGATGAACTTCAAAAGGTATTTATCCTAAAATTGATAATGTAGTTCTTAAATTAAATGAATTTAAGTAAAATCGAAAAGAAAAATACAATGAATATAATTTATAAATATAATTTTTTATTTATACATAACAGAATAAAATTAATTTTTTTTTATTTCATAAAATTTAAATGGGAAAATTTCTATTAATTCTTTTAATCACATTTTTCACGTCAACCCTAAATTTTAAAGAATGGTGGGAAGAATCAATAGTATTTGAATTTACAAATAATAATGTTGATAATTATATAGGTTCTGATAAATATATAATTATAGAATTTTATACTAAATGGTGTCAATATTGTAAATTATTATTTCCTGTGTATGAAGAAGTATTTAAAAAATATAATGAAACAAGAAAAGATATAATAATAGGAAGAATTAATTGTGAATTTAATTCTAAAACTTGTGAAAATTTTGGTGTTTTTGCTTATCCTAATATTGTTTTATTTATTCCTAATTCTAAAAGAATGAAATCAGTGTTTACTCAACATAGAGAAGTTAATTTTATTTCTAATTGGATTAATGATAATTGTCCTGTTATTGTTAAAAAAAATTTAAAAGGAAAAAATATTGAGTATAATATTTCCACAAAAAATTTAACTAAAAATAGAGAAAAGATTACTGAAGAAAATGAATATTTTAAAAGACAATTTATTTCTATTAAAGATAGGTTAATTTTAATTGAAGAAAAAATGAAAAAGATAAGTTCTAATAAAAATAAAAGAAGGAATAATAAAGTAGTTAAAAAAATTAAAAAAGAAGAAATTAAAAAAATAAAAATAAATTCTACTACATTCCTTTTTTTAATAATTGGTATTTTGTTATTTAATTTATTTAAACAATTTTCTTTTTCATTATTATTAAATCATACACAAATACCAGATTAACTCAATCAAAAAAAATAAAAAGCAAAAATAATTTATTATCGTTCTTAAATTATAAATAAAAAAAAATGAAATAAAATATATATATAATGATTATTGTTATGTTCATTAAATAATTTCAACTTAAATGTTGAAATTTAATTTGATTAATAGATAATTACTTAAATACATTAATAAATATTAAAAATAATTAATTCCGATTAAAACATTAATTTAATTTTTTGAATTTTTGTTATAAATCAGGAATAATATAAATTATAATATAACAACTATAATAATTTTAATTAATAATTAAAATTATTTCCCTTTTAATGAAAGATATATCAAATACAATAAAAGAGGAAAAACAAAATTATCATTTCATAGAAACAAACACTCCTTATTTCATAGAAAATCTAATATTATTAAAAAGACATGAACAAGCTTTACCTCCTAAGGAATCATATTTATTTTTTCCTAAAGGAGATGAAATAATATTATTAAATAATAAAAAACCTGAAAAATCCTTAAGGAGAATATTCTATAATACTCCTTATACAGAATATGAAAATAATCAAATAAAAAAATATAAAAGAATAATAAATTCACATCCAGAAAATAAAGAATTATTTCCTAAAAATTGGAATGATGCTTTAAATTTAATGTTTATATATTCAACAGATTGTGATTTAGAAAAAGCATATGAAAGAATGATAAAATATTTTAAATGGTATAACAATTTTTTTCCTTTATCCTTTACTCCAAAAGATAAAGTAATAGAAATATTAAATTCAGGATTTGCATATTGTTTTGGAAGAGATCATGAATTTAGACCTAATTTAATAGTTCAACCTTATATTTATCAAGATAAATTAAGAAATCATTCCGGTGAAGATTTATTAAGAGCTTGTGTATTTTTATGTGAATATGTTAAAAATAATTTATTAATTCCTGGTCAAGTTGAAAATTGGAATATGATTGTTAACTTAAAAGGAACTAACATTCTTACTGTTCCTGATCCTATTAAAAAAGTTATCACTTGTTTATCTGATAATTTCCTTGCTAAATTATATAAAACTTATATCTTTAATTTAAGTTTAATTTTGAGAATTTTGTATAAATTAATTTGTAAATTTTTAGAAGAAGTTACTGTTAATAAATTTGTTATTATTACGAAAAATGATAGATCTATTTTAAATTTTATTAGAAGTGATAATTTAGAAAAAAAATTTGGAGGAGATGTTGATAATTTTATTTATTCTGATAATAATCTTTTTCCTCCTAATATGCCTTTAAGTGGGAAATTTCTTTTGGATAATGAAAATCCAAAAGAATTATTAATTACTCCTGAAGAATATAAAAAAAGAATAAAGAATTTACCTGAAGAAAGTTTAAGTCCTTTTATTTTAGAAGAAATTAAAAATGAGGAAAAAGAAAAAAAATTAGAAGAAGAAAAAAAAAATAAAGAAGAAATTTTAATTAAATTAAAAGAAGAACAAGAAAAAAATGAAAAAGATATTAATGATATGATGTTTGAAAATGATTGGGAAATTAAGGATGAATTTTTACAAAATGAAATAAATGAAATATCGAATCCAAATTTTATTTCTTATTCTTTCCAAAAATATTTAAATAACTTTAACACAAATAAAAATGAGTGTAATTGGGAGTTATATATGAAAAAATCTTAAATAAATTTTTTATTAAATAGTAATTTCAAAAATAAAAATTTTAAGCGTAAGTAAATATAAATGTTTATAAATAATTAAATAATAAAAAATCCAAAAAAAAAAAAAATGTTTCTGGGAGGACCAATGATGGGAGTAATAACAAATTCTTCAATGAATTCAATGTCATTGAACCAAAATAAACCAAAGAATAATAAAAAAGAAATAAAAGAAGAAGAAAAAAAAGAAAAGATTAAAAAAGAAGAAAAAATAAATAGAGAAATAATAAAAGACCCAGAAACAGAAGAAATAGAGAAAGAATATGAAGAACAAATAAAACAACAAAAAGAAGAAATAAGAAAAGAGAATTTATTATATAAGAGAGAATATATAAGAGAAAATAAAGATCAACATATAATATGTTCAATTGCAGATGGAAGTGAAACTTCAAAACAAGGAATTAAAATAGTTATTGAAGAATTTCTTCCAAGAATAAAAAACTCAATTTTAATGTGTCCTTTTATTTATGATGAAAAAAATGAAGAATTTTTCAATTGGAGATATCAAAGGAAATTTGCTTTTAATTATTTTAAAACTTATTTAATTAATACACTTCCTGATGATAGAGGTTATTTAATGATTAATGATAGAAATACTTATTTTTCTCATGAAGTTGTTCAAATTTATTCTCTTACTGAAAAAAATAATTGTGATTATTTATTTATTGGTTATAATGGATTAAAAGGTGGAATTCAAAAAGAATCTAATATTAATATTGGATTAGATTATTTATTATGTGAAAGTAAAATTCCTGTTTTTATTATGAAAGATAATTTATTAAGAGGTAAAAGAAATAAAGGTTATAAATGGTTAATTTTAATGGAAAGAACTAATAAAGATTGTTTTCAAGTTTTTGATTATTTTTTCCCTTTAATGGATGTGGAAAAAGATTTTATTTATGGATTAACATTACTTCCTCGTAATGTTACTATTGATGATATTCAAAAACCTTTTTTTGATAAATTAAAAAAATGTGGTTTTAATATTGAGACTCAATGCAAATATGAAAATAAAGAATTTATTTCAAAACCTTCTGAATTTTTAAAAGAATTTGTAAATCATAGTTTAACTGATTATTTTGATTTTGTTATTTTTTATAATAATCCTGAAAAATCCAGAATTCAAAGATTAGAAAGTGAAAATTTGAAATATTTAAATTATATAAATGCAAATATTGGTTTTGTTAATGGATCACTTGCTAAAAATTTTGATTTTTCAATTAAAGTTGCTAAGCCTAAGAAAATAGAACCTCCTGTTAGAAATGAATCTAAAGAAATTGAAAAAGAAAAAGAAGAAGAGAAAAAAGAAGAAAAAAAAGAAGATGAAAAAGTAATTTCAAATCAACAATCAAGAGTTCAAAGTAAAAAACCTACAAATATAAATAATAAAGATAATAAATCTTCAACAATGAAAAATAATAATACAAAAAAAAATACAAATTTAAATAAAACATCTAAACCAAATATTCAAAATAAATCTAATGTAAATAAAGGTAAAAAATAATTAATTAGGAATTTTTTATATGAAATATTATTTATTAAATATTAATTAAAAGAATTATTTATTTTAAAAAAAAAAAAAACAGATTAAAAATGCGTTCATATCAATATTACGTAAGAAATAGATATATGAGAGATCCAGAAAAAAGACAAATTATTAATAATTACTTAAATGATTATAATTACTTTAACAAAAATAATATTAAAATGAGTAAAATAAGAAAAGAAAATATGGATCAGCAAATAAAAATAAGACAAAAAAAAGAAAAAGAATTACATTTACCAAAAATGTTATATTCAAATATTTTTATTGGAACAAAACTTCCAAATATATCATTAGATAATCAAGAAATAAGATCTAAATCATTTGGAAATTTAAAAAGTGAATTCATAGATAATCCACTTCCTTTTAATAATGAAAGATATGATAAAGAATATATTGAAGAAATGATAAAATTAAATTCCCAAGAAGAAAAATTAAGCAATAGTCATGTTGGAAAGCCAATGTTATTATTTGATGATATTTATAATTGCGTTGATAATTTAGAATTAAGTGATAAAGAAAAAGAAGAAAAAGAAGAAAAAGAAGAAGAAAATAAAAACAATAAAATTAATGAAAATTATAATGAAATTAAAAGTAATACAATTGAACAAGCTGTTGCTACTTATACTGAAAGTGATATTAAAAATAATTCAAGAAATAAAAGAGTTATTAAAGAAGAAGAAGAATTATTTAATCTTCGTTATCCTAAAATAAAAATGTCTTTAGCTACTAATTTAACTGATGATTCAATTGTTCATAAAATATTAGAAGAAAGAAGAAATTATAAACAGAATTTACAATTTAATGATTATGGAAAATATAAATTTTCAAGAAGAGGTTTAAATTATCCTGAAGTTATTCCTGAAGATAATTTACCTAATTATAATGGAGATGATAGTAAAGAACATATTTATTTTAATTATAGAAAAAAAGTTAGTAATCCCAATAAAGTTTATACTCCAATTGGTTCTTTTAATAATAAATTTAATAATGAATTATCAAGAATTTCTCGTTCTTATGGAAAAGAAGAATCAAAAGGAAGATTTATTAAAAATCCTTTAATTAATAGATATCAAAATTCAATTCCTTATTATGATATTTATAAAGATATTAAATTTGTTGAAAATAGATATTTAGATAAAGGAAGATACAAATATAAATTACTTCCTTTAATTAATGCAAAAATGAGAAATTTTGATAGATTAGGACAAAAAATTTATCAACAAAATATTCAAAAAAGAAATGGGGAATTAGTTCTTAATAGTATTGCTTTAGATAAATCAAAATTCGGTGTTTAAAACAAATGTATATAATATAGTACCTTTATTTATAAAACAATTTGTTAAAAAATCTCAATAAAAATAATATTTTTAATAAAATTTATTTATTATTTAAAATTTATTTAATTTCCTGGTTTTGGAAATAAGTTTTCATTCACATTATTATTAGGATTTCCAGCATAAGGATTTTGAACAACATCATTGTTAGTATTATATGGATTTACATCTCCAGATTCATAAGGATTAGAAGATAGATTATTTGGAGGATCAATAGCAAATGGATTATCTGGTAATTTCGAACTATTTTGATTATTTAAATTATTATTTCCAGCATAAGGGTTTTGATTTTGCATACTATTTAATCTATTCATTTGATTATTATTATTATCTCCAAATGGATTTTGCATTTGACTATTACCATAAGGATTATTATTATTTCCACTATAAGGATTATTAGTATTATTTCCAGTGTAAGGATTATTATGATTTCCACCATAAGGATTATTATTATTTCCAGTATAAGGATTATTAATATTCGATGATGTACTTTTGTGATAATTAGTATTCCCATAAGGATTTTGTGATATATTTGGTTGTTGATTAAATGGATTTGTCATTTGATTCCCCATTTGACCATAACCTCCTTTTTTATCATTTGAATTATTTTTTTCACTTGTTATTACAGGAGTACTTTTTTTATCTTTTGTAGAAGCAGGAATAATTCCAGTAAGTATAAAATCAGCTTCTGAATCTTTAGCTTTTATATTTGCTTTATTTAATATACTTCTTCCTCTTAATGAATCTGCAGCATTATAATTAATTGGAGTTTTTTGAAAACCATATTCTAATCTTTTTATTTTTGGTGACACTCCATCAAAATAACTCATAGTTTGAGCACATTTAACATAAAATAATCTTTCAACTTCTAAAAAATTTCCAACAACTGGAGAAACCATAGTATATCTTAAATCTAATAAATTTTGAATTTTAGCATAAACAGCATTAGAACATTCAACATATGCCAAAGCAGCTTTTCTATATTTTTCTTCATTATTTTCGAATTTCTGAATTTCACTTTCACTTTCTTCTTTTCCTTTATTAAATTTAGTATTTCTTTCTTTTACTAATTTTTCCATTTTTTCATCATAATGATCATAAGTTTTTCTTAATTCTAATCTTTTTTTAAGATCATTTTCAACTTCTAAAAATTGTGATTCCCAATTAGAACAACTTTCAGAAACTCTTTTCATAAGATCACAACATTCTAAATAAGCATTTAATAAAGCTCTATGAGCATTACAAACATCATCCATAAAAGCATAATAATTAGAATTTCTATCAAATACAAGACCAAATGAAGATGATATTTCTTCATACATTGATTTTAATGGTAATGTTCTTTGAGGAAATGATGTTATTATTGATCTTATTTGAAATATTTTCTCTTTAGTTAAATGAAGTTCTTGCACTTTTTTATCAAAATCATAATCTATTGTTCGAGGACCTTGAAAACATTCATATGCTTCTTGAGTTATTTTTGACCAGAAATTAGGCATTTTTTATATTATAAAAAGTATATTTTTCTTATATTTTGTTAAAAATTATTATTTTTAATGATTTTTTGTATCAATTTTTTAATTTATGGAAGCTGAAATTAAAAATAAAATATCTACAAAAAATAAAATAAAATTAAATAATGGTATTGAAATACCAAGTATTGGTTACGGAACATATCAAATAAGAAAAAAAAGTGAAATGGAAAATTCAATTAAAATTGCATATGATAATGGATATAGATTATTTGATACAGCAGTAATGTATGGAAATGAAAATTTAATAGGAAATGCTTTAGTAAAGAATAAAATTCCAAGAGAAGAAATATTTATAACTACAAAAATTCTTCCTTCAGATATGACATATGAAAAAACTAAAAATTCAATAAATGAAAGTTTAAAGAAATTAAAATTAAAATATTTAGATATGGTATTAATTCATTGGCCTGAAGTAAGAATAAAAGAAGATAGAATTAAAGTTTGGAAAGCTTTAGAAGAATCAGTTAATGAAGGAAAAGTAAAATGTATTGGAGTATCAAATTTTCTTATAAGACATTTAAAACATATTTTATCTAATTGTAAAATAAAACCTGTTATAAATCAAATAGAATGTAATCCTTTATATTATGATAAAGAAACTATTGATTTTTGTCATATGGAAAATATTATTGTTGAAGCTTATTGTCCTTTAGCTGAATTTAATAGTAAATTAATTAAAAATAAAATTATTAATGATTTAAGTAATAAATATAATAAAACTGTTCCTCAAATTATTTTAAAGTGGATTATGCAAAAAGGTATTATTCCTTTACCAAAAAGTGTTCATAAAGAATATATTATTCAAAATATTAATTTAGATGATTTTGAAATTTCAAATGATGATATGAAGTTAATTGATGGGTTGGAATGTGGATATAAAATTGATTGGGATCCTCATAGATTAGAAGATGATTAATAAATAAGAATTAAAATTTAAATTTTATTTTAATTTAATTTTTATAAATTTTTATTTAATTATAAATAAAAAATAATCATAATCTCAAAATAAATAATTAAAAAAAATTATTTATATTTATTTTATAATTAGTTTTTTGAAAATAGGATTTTAAAATTGAAATTCATTTTTAAAAATTGGAAAAATAAATCTAAATTTATATGTTAAAAACAATTTTATAAATTT
>JAEEGI010013824.1_pt1 | contig 17071 bp, 18 predicted proteins | sample 8958751 | NCBI WGS metagenome assembly JAEEGI01 (sample SAMN16246545, study PRJNA631951) | gut metagenome | biome: gut microbiome; feature: rumen; material: KS-attached | host: Bos | place: Iran: Karaj | collected 2018-10
GGAAGGATATTCCGTCCGTCGTATTGCACAAATAATTCCCGTCAGTAAGAGTGGAATTGCTCGATGGATTGCTAACTTTGCAGAAGATAATCCGCATAAAGCACCCATCATGAAGAAACGGTTTATACAGCCGGCTCCTCAAATTGAGCAAGGACCTCGCACAGACCTTCCTGAAGATGTGAAAGCTCTTCAGGAAGAAGTTCTCCGGCTAAAGAAGGAGCTCAAGCAGGAAAAGATGCGTGCAGATGCCTACGACATGATGATTGATCTGGCCGAGGATGCTTTCAAGATCCCGATCAGAAAAAAATCTGGCGCCGAACAGTAGAGGCCCTGCATGCAAAGGATGCCAAGACCTATGAAGTCTTGGGCCTGTGCAAATTGTTTGGCGTATCCAAGCAGGCATATTATCAACATGATGAGTCAAGAGTATTGCTGAGGACTGCCCAGGAAGCTTTTGTGCTGGAGTATATACGCGCTATCCGAGAGAAGGATCCTGGGCTGGGCGGCAGCAAACTCTGGTATATGTACCGCCGCGACTTTGAGGGCAATAACCCTGTCGGTCGTGACCGCTTTGCAGATATCGTAGACAGGCATAATCTCAAGGTGAGGCTTCGCGTCCGAAAGCCTCGGACAACGGACTCAACACACGGTCTCCCGACATATCCAAACATCGTGAAGGACTTTATTCCAACCGCACCTAATCAACTATGGGTAAGTGATATTACATACATTACCATATGGGTAGACGCATATCATTATATACACTGCTTTTTGTCTCTCATTCTCGATGCCTACACCGAAGAGATTGTGGGATGGAGTGTTGGCCCCACGTTATCAACCCAGTACCCTGTGGATGCACTCAGGATGGCACTTAAACGCATAGAGGGAGCTGAGAGCGTCTCTCTTATACATCACTCTGACCGCGGCTGTCAGTATGCCAGCTCGGAGTACATACAGCTCCTCAAAGGCCATAACATCCACATCAGTATGACGGAAACCGGAGATCCCAAGGATAATGCTCAGGCAGAGCGTATCAACAACACGATGAAGAATGAACTCTTAAAGGGAATGAAGTTCTCTTGCATTGAAGAAGTTATCGCCGCTGTATGCAGAGCGGTGGACTTCTACAACAACGAGCGACCTCACATGAGCATCAATATGATGACCCCCGCCCAGGCCGCTTTCTGCGAGGGGGCCATTGAGAAAATGTGGTTCAGCTACAGAGAAAAGGCCATCCGTGAGAAGCAGTCCGTCTTGGAAATCCCTGAAAATACTTTACCTTTGTGCATCGGTCAGGGATCTCCTTCCGGGCTACGCCCTCCAGTCAATCCCTGACCGGGATACGACCTGGGCAGACAACAAAAAATAGGGATAACGACGACAAGTCAACCCGCATCAGTTATAAGTTAAACCAGAGTCAACTTCTATCAGGGATAGACTCCAGCCGGAGTCAACCTAAATCCGGAAATGACAGCTGGTCTCCAGACCGTCCCGCGGAACAAAAGTGGCCGTTTTTGTGTCCCCAACTGTCCTGGGGCAACGAGATACACGGAAAAGGCTAAAAACGCCTGAAGCGGAGGGCAATGACGCCCCAGAAGGCTTCGCCGAAGATGCCGCCGCTCATTTTGGAGGTGCCCTTCTGGCGGTTTGTGAAGATAATGGGGACTTCCTTGAGTTTGAACCCCAGTTTCCAGGCAGTGTATTTCATCTCAATCTGGAAACCGTAGCCTTTCATCTTAACGCCATCCAGATTCATCGTCTCAAGCACCTTACGGCTATAGCACACAAATCCGGCCGTGGTGTCATAAACCTTCATCTGGAGGACTCCACGGACATATGTTGAGGCAAAATAGCTCATCACAATGCGGCTCATGGGCCAGTCAACAACGCTTACGCCGTTGCAGTAGCGAGAACCCACGGCAAGGTCTGCTCCGCCCACGGAACAAGCCTCATACAGCCTCAGAAGGTCCTTAGGGTCATGCGAGAAGTCCGCATCCATCTCAAAGACATAATCATATCCATGCTCCAGGGCCCACTTGAACCCCGTCAGATACGCCGTTCCCAGCCCCAACTTTCCGCTTCGCTCAATAAGGTGTAGCCTGATTTCGGAGGGTGACACCCCGGAATCCCTGGCCACCCTCGGCCCAACCACCCCAAAAATCGGCAGATTTTCGGGGGCCCCGGATTCCAACCCTTCGAGGGGCCCGCTGCCGGAGGCAGTGGGAGGGGTCGGCGAAGCCGACGATTCAGGGGTGTCACCCTCCGAAATCAGCTCTTTCACGATATCAGCGGTGCCGTCAGGGGAGCCGTCGTCAATCACAAGTACGTGAAAGTCACCGGGGAGGGAAAACACGGCCTGGATTATATCGGCAATGTTCTCTTTCTCGTTATATGTGGGAATTATGACTAGTTTCTTGTCCATTATTTCAGCATTTCTTTAACAGCGGCCTCAAGTTGGAGGTCACGGCCGGAGAGGGTGGAGGCGGGATCGTTGTATATGAGGATGTCCGGCTCTATCTGGAAGTTTTCAATGTAGGTCTGGTCCTTGACGCCGTAGTTTCCTACCTGAGGGATACCAAACACAATGAGGGCGTTGACCTGATTCTCCCACCAGACGGCAGTCATAGTGCCGGGAACGGGGGCGCCGATGAGTTTTCCAAGTCCAAGGCTCCTGTAGGCGTAGGGGAAGCCTGAAGCATCGGAGTAGTTGTCTTCACCGATTAGGACGCAGCTTCTCTTAGTCCATTTGTTGAAAGGCTCGTGGCCGATATACTGGCCGCGGGGAGTGAACAGGCAGTATTCCTTGCCGCCCAGGAAGGTCACAAGGTCGTCGTGGAGCCAGCCGCCGCCGTTGTGACGGGTGTCCACGATGAGGGCATCGCAATTGCGGTACTTGCCAAGGGCCTTTGAGTAGAGTTCACGGTAACTTGGTGAATCCATGCCCTGGATATGTACATAGCCAACCTTGCCGTCGGAAAGCTTCTCTACCATTTCCTCCCTCTGGCGCACCCAGCGCTTGTAAAGGAGGGGAGCGTCAGTTGCGGTGGGAGTAATGAAGAGATCTTTTTTCTTGCCGGAAGCCTTGATTGACACAAGGATCTTCTTATCCACTTTGTCATAGAGGTTCTCAAGCCAGTTCTCGCCGGCCTTGATTTCATGACCCTCAATTGCCGTAATGATGTCTCCGGCCTTGATGTCGGTGTCCATCAGATTGATGGCGCCGCCGGGAAGCACTTCAGCAATCTTTACGCCGTCTCCCTTATACTCAGTATCGGCCAGAATGCCGATGTGCCCGAGCCTGTGGCCCTGGGTAGCACGGTAGCGGGCGCCGGTGTGGGAACCGTTCAGCTCTCCCAGCATCTCCGAGAGGAGATCCGTGAAGTCGAAGTCGTTGTTGATGTAGGGGAGTTTTGCTGCGTAGTTGGTGTGGTAGTAATCCCAATCGGCCCCATGAAGATCCGGGACGTAGAACTTCTCCTTCACTTGCTTCCAGCAGTGCTCGAATATGTACTCACGCTCCTCCTGAGGCTTGTACTCATAGTCTCCGGAGAAACTTATTGCCTTGTCCTTGTTGTTGGATATGTCCAGTTTGGAGAGCTGGGCGCCGCGGAAGATAAATATGGACTTGCCGTCAGGGGAGGGAGTGAAACTACCCATAACGCCCTTTTTCACCACTGTGATGTCTCCCTTCTCTATGTCCAGCATGCAAAGGTCAAAGCCCTTTTCAAGGCGCTGGGTGAAGTAGAGTTTGGCACCATCCTGGGTTAGGTAGTGGTCTCCCATCATATTGGAGAAGCGGGTGAGTCGTTTGATGCGGACATCCCTGTTTTCAAGGTCAAGTTTAACCTTTTCCACTTTCTTTGCCAGTGAATCTTTCTCGGCCTTCTTCTCCTCTTTTTCCGCCTTCTTTTCTCCAAGGAGCATCTTGTCTATCTCCTTCTGCTCCTTGCTGCGGCCGAAATCGGCATAAGCCTTGCCGTCAAAGAACATGATGTAGATGTCATCCTCTGCGCCCCAGCTGCCGTGGCTGCGGTAGCCGTTTTTGTCAGATTCCCATGTCATAGCCTTGCCGCCAAGAGCCCAGCGGAAACCGCCGTCGGAGTAGCCGCTGCGGGTAAGGTTTGTGATCTTTCCGCTCTCTACCTCTATCACGGCTATGTCCTCGTTGTTCCAGCCGCCGCCCTCTGCCCAGTTGGCAAGGATGTACTGGCTGTCGGGGCTCCAGGTGAATTCCTGGTCTCCGTCTGTGTAAGAGTAGTTGATATCCTTGAAGAGGCTCTTTGGCTTGCCGCCTGAAACTGGCATTACAACAAGTTCAGTGCGGTCACGGAGGTATGCGATGTGCTTCCCGTCAGGGGATACCTGCACCTGGAAGGAGGTCTCTCCTTCAGGGCTCACGCGCTCTTCCTTGAAGGAGGCGCTGTAGGTGAAGTATTTGTCCTCCTTATTTGTGAGGGAACTCTTGTAGATACTCCAGCAGCCGTTTCTCTCTGCAGCATAGTAGAGCTCACGGCCGTCCTTTGAGAAACTTACGCCGCGCTCCTGCTCAGGGGTGTTGGTGATGCGGCGGGTGGTGGCAAATTCTACGCTGGTCACAAATACGTCTCCGCGTATGACAAGGGCTACTTCCTTGCCGTTAGGGGATACCGCCATGGCCGATGCACTCTTGAGCTGCATCTGGTTCACCGATTTATCGGCCTCATCCCTAATTACAGTAATTGCAACCTTGTTTTCCTTACCGTCCTTGAGAGTGTAAAGTTCTCCGTTGTAGGAGTAGCAGATGGTGCCGTCACTGGCGACTGAAAGGAACCTGGCGGGATTCTTGTCATAGGAGGTGAGCCTTATTTTGGCCGATGGATTGGAAATACTTGATTTCCAGACGTTTATATTGCTGCCGCCTTCCTCTGAAAGATAGTAGAAAGTATCCCCGTCCTGGCCGATGACAGGGTTGCGGTCCTCTCCGTTATAGGTTGTGAGTTTTTTGAAATTCAGCTTTCCGTCCCACTGCCAGATGTCCCTGGTGACAGCGGAAGTGTGGTGCTTGCGAAGGGGATCCTCATAGCCCTTCCAGTCCTCATAGAGGATGGTGCCGTTGGGACCAAAACTAAGCGCGCATACGGTAAGGGAGGTGACAAGCTCCGGTGCGCCGCCTTCCAGGGAAGACCTGTATAGGGCTGGGTCTCCGGGGAAACCGTCAAACTGAGGGCTCTGGAGAGCGGTTGTGTACCAGTTATAGTATACGTATCCGTCCGGAGAAACCGCAAGGGGAGTCTCATTGCCCGGAGTGGTTGTAAGGCGGGTTGGTGTGCCGCCCTGCTTTCCGGTAATGAAGATGTCCTTGGAACCTTCCCTCCAACTGCTGAAGACTATGCGGCCGCCGTCCGGAGTCCAGATGGGGTCTGTCTCATAAGCCTTGTTGGAGGTTATCTGAAGGGCCAGTCCTCCTTCCGAGGGAACTGTATAGATATCTCCTTTATAACTGAAGGCTATTGTTTTTCCGTCCGGGGAAATGGCGTTACGGCGTACCCACTGGGGTACTTCCTGGGCAGCTGCACTTGCTGCGGCAATAAGAGCGGCTAAGGTGATGAGGATACGTTTCATACGCGTTGTCTATCTTTGAATTTCAAAGTTAATAAAAATATTTCTAAATTTGCATTATGACTGCAATATACACTATTACATCGGGCCTTCACAATGAAAGTGAAGTAAGCCGCCTGAGCGACCAATTCCTTTCGGGCATATTTCCCGACGGTAACTTTGAGTTCCGCGGAAGTTCATTCCAGGACTTCGGCACGCACACTCTGGACCTTATATACGTACGTACAGGCGGCGCAGAGGGCATTTTCAGGAGCCTCCTGCCAGAAATGCTCTCAAGGGGCATAAGCCGATACTACCTCCTTACCTCCGGAAAAAGCAATTCCCTGGCGGCATCTCTGGAAATACTCTCTTACCTTGGCCAGCAGGGCCTTAAGGGAGAGGTGCTTCACGGAAGTCCGGAGTATCTGAGGAGCCGGATCAACGCCCTTGAGACAGTTGCCATTGCAAGGCAAAAACTCCAGGGAGCACGCATCGGCGTAATAGGAGAGCCCTCCGACTGGCTCATCTCCAGTCACGCGGATCCCGTTTCAGTGATGGACCGCATAGGCGCCCGCCTGGAATCCATCCCTATGGAGGAACTGCTTCAGGAAATTGGACGCACTCAGGCCGATGCCGCCCCTTCTGAAGTGCCTATGGCAGACAATGTCCGTGCCTCTTATCCGGGTGCTACACAGATATATCACGCTCTTGAAGTACTTGTTAAGAATCATAAACTTAACGCACTTACGCTCAGGTGCTTTGATTTGCTTTCATCTGTAGGCAATACTGGCTGTCTGGCGCTTGCATCCTTCAATGCCGACGGCTTCCCCGCCTCCTGCGAGGGCGATGTCCCGGCGCTTCTTTCGATGATGATCTCCCAGGCCCTTACCGGCTTTACAGGCTTCCAGGCAAATCCTTCCAGGATTGATGTGGAGACAGGTGAAATCCTCTTTGCCCACTGCACCGTTCCGTTCAATATGGTTCGTAACTGGCAGTACGACACCCACTTTGAATCCGGCATCGGGGTAGGCATCCATGGAGAGATTCCTGAGGGCCCCGTGACGGTTTTCAAGGTGTCAGGTAAGCTGGACCGTTTCTTTGCCGCAGAGGGAGAACTCCTCTACAACCAGTATGAGGACAATCTATGCCGCACGCAGGTGGTCCTTAAGGTGAAGCCTGAGGAAGCCCGTTACTTCCTCACAAAGCCCATCGGCAATCACCATATCATTGTTCCCGGGCACTGCAAGGCCCTATTTGAAGAGCTTCTGGGATAATGGAGAAACTCCTCTCACAACACGGGATAAAACCCACGCCCAACCGCCTTCTGGTGGCGCGTGAGTTGGCATCGGCCGGCCGGCCGCTGTCCCTTATGGAACTGGAAGGAAGGCTTGAGACGGTGGATAAAAGCAGTATTTTCCGTACGCTTACCTTATTCCGTGACGCCCATCTTGTGCACGTTCTGGAAGATTCCGGTGACGGCGTCCGTTATGAACTCTGCCACGCCTCCGGGGAGCACGACGACGACCTCCACGTGCATTTTCACTGCACCCGCTGCCACAAGACCTTCTGCCTTCACAGCGTACCAGTGCCACCGGTAGATATCCCTGAAGGATATACGGCCGCTTCTTCCAGTTATCTCATTCACGGAATCTGCCCGGACTGTTCACGTTAGGGCACAAAAAAGGGAAAGCACCTTAACATCGCACCGCTACAACCTCCTACCCTTGCTGCATTCCTGCCCTGGGGGGATTCAGAGGGAGCTGGTCGTGTAAGACTTTCCCTGTGCAAATATAGCAATAATTTTTTATTCCACCGTAAGGGAATCGAAGATGAAGGGGAGGACGTCATCCACGCAGTGGAACTTGCGTATGCGCTTGGAACCCACGAGGATGATGTTGAAGGGCTTTTTGTGTTTTTTCTGGTATTCTGCCATTACCTGGCGGCAGGAACCACAGGGGGATGCGGGGCTTTCACACAGTACACCGTGGTCTGCGCCGGCTATGGCAAGGGTGTCAAATGGAATATCAGGGTAGTTTGCACCTGCAAAGAACATTACCGTGCGCTCTGCGCAAAGGCCTGAGGGGTATGCGGCATTCTCCTGGTTAGCGCCCTTGAGTACAAGACCGTTTTCCAGTTTGAGGGCGGCGCCCACCTGGAACTTGGAATATGGGGAGTAGGAACCCTTCTGGGCCTGGATAGCAGCGGCTACCATCTCCTGGTCTTCCGGGGTCATCTGTGACGCGGAAGTGAATTCCTCGTAGTTTATGATGTACTTTTTGTCTGCCATAGTGCCGAAAGTTAGCAATTATTCTTCATCTTTCAAAATCTCCTTGAGCGCAAGGGCCGCAAGGGTGAATCCGAAAATGCCCGTAACAGGCGCCAGGGTACCGTTTGCAACGGCTTTCCCAGGCCCCGGATCCTGCTCCGGACCAAGGTTGGGAAGGACTTCTTCGTCGTAGACACATAGGAAAGGCTTTGCGGGAAGCGTCTTTGCCTGGCGGAGTTTTTTGCGGAGGGCCGATCCCAGGGGGCATCCTCTCACGGAGAAGAATTCGGCCACACGGACCTTTGTGGGGTCAATTTTGCAAGCTGCGCCCATGGAGGAAAAGAAGGTCCCGGGGGCGGCCGATGCTTCCAGGATAAGCGCAGCCTTGTCTTTCAGTGAGTCTATTGCGTCAATGATGATGTCATAGCCTTCAAGGCCCCAGGTAACGCCCGCCTCATACCGTTTCTGAAGCGCGATGACCTCACACTCCGGATTGATGTCCAGAAGTCTTTCCCGCAGCACTTCCACCTTGGGAAGCCCTACAGTTGAGGATGTGGCCGGAAGCTGGCGGTTGATATTGGTTTCATCCACGCAGTCCGGATCCACAATTGTAAGATGGCCGATTCCGCTTCTCACAAGGGATTCGGCGCACCATCCTCCAACTCCGCCAACACCAAAAAGGATTACCCGGGACCTGCCCAGTTTTGCAAGTCCATCTGGCCCCACAAGGCGTTCTACGCGGGAAAAAGCGCTCATCTCAAGAATTTGTTGAAGGCTTCCGGAAGGGGAGAGGTGAACCTTAGAGTCTTTCCTGAGAAGGGGTTACGGAAAACAAGAGTATGGGCATGGAGGGCCAGACGGCGGATGGGGTCCCACTGCGCGCCGTATTTCTCGTCTCCGGCAACGGGATGGCCAAGCTCATCTGCGGCATGAACGCGTATCTGGTTCTTACGGCCTGTTTCCAGAGAGAATTCAACCTCAGTATAGTGGCGGGTGCGTTCCAGCACCTTATAATGCGTGATTGCAAGCTGACCGTCCTTCACTTCCTCAGGGAAGGATTTCATCTTCATGGACTTCTCATTCTCCACGAGCCAGCTCTGGACTGCGCCGTGATCGGCCTCAAGTGAGCCTTCCAGCCATGCAACATACTTACGCTCGCTCACAAGTTCCTTCCACTTGCTCTGGAGGATGTCCTTTGCGCGCTCGTTCTTTGCAAATACCAGGACGCCGGAAGTGCCCTTATCCAGGCGGTGGACTATCCATACCTTGGCGGTAGAGCGGTCAGGGGCAACGCCGGATATGATATCCTCCTTCCTCTGCATGCGGGCGTTTAGCTTGATGTATGCGTTGAGGAGTGAATAGAGGGTCTTTTTCTCCTTTCCGGTGGCAACGGTAAGCATTCCGGAGGGTTTATCTACCACTATGTAGTTCTCATCCTCAAAATAGATCTTGACTCCGGCCTTTTCCACGGTCTCACGTGCGTCCGAACGCATTGCACGGGCAATGGAGATGCCCTTAGGGAGCACCGTAATCCTGTCTCCCTTACGGAGGGGATGGTCAAATGCGGTGACTCCTTCACCGTTCACCTGGATCTGGCCCTTTGAGAGCATGGTCTTCACGCTTGTGCGGGACCTTTCGGGGAACAGTTTAAAGAGCTGTTCAAGAAGGGGGCCGGCCTCAGGGGCCTTATATTGCTGTCCGGTCATTTTTCTTGTATGTATTTATGAAGACGCTTTGGCAGAAGCGCCTTGAAATGGTCTTTCATGCCTTTTGGAACAAGGATTTCCTCAACCCCCTCGCAGTCGTCAAAGGCATCCTCTCCAATTATTTCCAGGGACTTTCCAAGGGTTATCCTGTAAAGGTTGATGCAGCCCTGGAATGCCCTTGGGCCGATAATGGCGCAGGCCGATGGGATATGAATGGTCTCAAGCTGCCAGCAGTCCACAAAGGCCGATTCCCCTATGAAAAGAAGGCTTTTGGGGAGTTTTATGCCAATCATTTCACCGCATTCCGCAAAGGCGCATTCTCCTATGTGTGTGACGGTGGAGGGGAGATGGATCTTTTCAAGATATGAACTGCGCTGTTCCAGGGGAATTTCCTCCCCAAGCCTTACATCGGCCATGTAATCCTGGAAGGCAAAAACGCCGTCACAGATAATTCTGCAGCCGTCTTTGACCGTAACTTCACCGGGAAAGTTCTCTGCGTCCAGAAGCTTTGTGCCGTCCTCAGAGTAGCTGAGACAGTTTTCATCGTCCCAGAAGTCCCTTTCAAGCTCCTCCTTTGAAGGCGCTGTGGGGACTGCCAAAATTTCCGGGATGGTCATCTAGAAATTCTTTACGTAATCTATATCTTTCTTCAGCATTACCTTGGGTTCCATCTTTGCCACTTTCTGGAAAAGCTTGAACTGGTATGCGGGAGAGAGATATACCTTGTGCTCATTCTTGCCCTTGCGCCACCACTTGTAGAATGCGATGGGGTCTGTGTCATAAGGAATGCGGGCCTCCACCTCAGAACTGAAACCGGGGAAATCTATGAGCATCTTGAGGCCTGTGATGCGGCGGTAGTACTCATAATCTGCACGGCGGAGTTTGGAAACCAGGGGAGCGAAGACCTCCATCTGGTCCACCTGCAAGGTTTTCTCTTTCACTATCATACGGTGGATACGGACGGGGTCCTTCAGAAGCCATTCCCCAATCTTGAAAGTCTCCGGACCGTTTTCACAGTCCAGAGTCAGGAGATCCTGGGAAAAGTAAATTTTTTCTGCTTCTAGAGGATATGTATCCATATAATAATACCTTACATCCGCAAATATATGAAAAAATTTCCTTTTTTGAGAATTAATTTTTATATTTGAGTGATGAAAAAGTGCATCAACCTTTAATAATTAATAATTTACTATGGCTTACAAAATCATTGACATCCAGGGAATCGGCCCTGTTTATGCAGAAAAACTCATTGCTGCAGGTATCGAAACCGTAGATCAGCTTCTTGAAAAGGGTGCAGCCCCCAAAGGCCGCAAGGCTCTTGAGGAAGAGACTGGAATCCGTGGAGACCTCATCCTCACTTGGGTAAACCACGCAGACCTCTTCCGCGTAAAGGGTGTTGGCCCTCAGTTCTCAGAACTTCTTGAGGCAGCCGGTGTAGACACCGTAAAGGAACTCCGTAACCGCAACGCCGCAAACCTGGCCGCCAAGATGCTGGAAGTCAACGAGGCAAAGCACCTTTGCAAGCGCACTCCCGTAGAGAAGGAAATCCAGAAGTACATTGACGCAGCCAAGGAACTTGAGCCCGTTGTAACTTACTAATCTCTATTATCACAAAAAAAGCGTCAGGCTGTCGCCTGGCGTTTTTTTTGAGCCCATCCTATTGCAGGAGGTAATTTTTATGTATATCTTTGCTAGATAGAATAACCAATTAATTACAAATACTATGAGCAAGAAATTCGTCTGCACCGTATGCGGTTACGTTCACGAAGGTGACAAGGCCCCTGAAGTATGTCCTAAATGCAAGAAGAGCGGAGTCTTCAAGGAAGTCAATCCCCTGAAGGGCACCAAGACTGAGGCAAACCTCATGGAGGCTTTCGCCGGTGAATCCCAGGCCCGCAACAAGTACACCTACTTCGCTTCCAAGGCAAAGAAGGAAGGCTATGTTCAGATTGCCGCCCTCTTTGAGGAAACCGCAGCCAATGAGAAAGAACACGCCAAGATCTGGTTCAAGTATCTCTGCGGCGGAGACATCCCCACAACGGCCGATAACCTTGCAGCCGCAGCCGCCGGTGAGAACTGCGAATGGACGGACATGTATGCCCGTATGGCACGTGAGGCCCGCGAGGAAGGCTTTGATGAGATTGCCGCCAAGTTTGAGATGGTAGGTGAGATTGAGCGCCACCATGAGGAGCGTTACCTTAAGCTCCTTGAGAACGTAAAGGGCAAGAAGGTGTTCTCAAAGGACGGAGACGCAATCTGGCAGTGCGCAAACTGCGGCCACATCGTGGTAGGTAAAGAGGCACCGGATGTATGCCCCGTTTGCAATCATCCCCAGTCTTACTTCCAGGTCCTTGCACAGAACTATTAGTCTGCAGCCTAAGAAATGCTAAAAGAGCCCTCCAGTTACTCTGGGGGGCTCTTTCATGAGGTGCGAAGCGGAATCGAACCGCTGTGGCAGGTTTTGCAGACCTGTGCCTAACCACTCGGCCATCGCACCGTAAGGGAATGCAAAGTTACTAGGTTTTTTGAAATATGCAAAATTAAATTGCATCATCCCATATTACCTTTTACAACTTATCTATGACAGTGTCTGAGTCTTGCAGATTCAGGGACAGGCTCGATACTTTGTCGGCGTTGAAAGGCATGTCCTCGGGCAGGCTTACCGTTTTTATAATGCGGTAGTGCTCAGTTTCCATCACTACATTGAAGGTGCTGCCCTCGGGTAAGGTAACAGGAGCAATAAGGATGTACGCTTTGTCCCCGGATCCAATTTCAAGCGGCGAGGAAAGGGTGGCGGTTACTTTTGGTATGGCCGATACAATTTTGAGATTGCCCTTCTCAAAGTCATAAATGAAAGACCCCGTGATAGCAAGGCCTTGGGCATTGGACTCCAGTGTTATCTTTCTAATTCTCTCCCCAGAAAGGTCTTTGTCTGTTTTATTGTATACGCTTACCATAACTGTGGAGGGAATCCTGTTGAAGGACATGTCATCAATTGTGGCGTGGCATTCATCGGCCTTTACTATAAGGTGGTAGCGGCGGTTTACCACTATGTCGGCGGCAGGGTCAAAGGTGTTACGGCCTGGAGCCTGGGTGTCAAGTATGTTGAACTGGATTTTTGTATCGGCCTTTAACTCATACCCGCTGTCAGATGCGAAGGCGTACACCATGTGGCTGCCGTCAGGGATGCCAAGGGCCATACCCTCGAACTTCCCGGTTCCCGTGCTGGAGGAACTGTTTGGCATGGATAGTAGGGGAGCATCTCCGTCTTTCCAACTGTCAAACAAGACGTTGAGCTTGTCAGACGCCGTCCAGCGGACGTAAGTGTCAGAGCCTTCAACCTCAAAAGTAGTCTTTGTTGAGGGAGAATGGGTGACTAAACTCAGCGTGAGGTCTACCTTCGCCCCAGTTGAGGATACCCATGCCTCCTTTTTTCCGCAGGAGGTAAGTGCCACTGCCACAAGTAGATAGGCCGATATAATGGTTTTACTAACGTTCATGTAACTTTCAGATTTCTCTGGCGGGGAACAAAAATAGGAAAATTTTTTTATATTTGCAGATTGAATGAACATGAATACTAACACAAATACTATAACTATTATGACAAAAAACACCTATTTAGTTCCGGAAACGGAAGTTATTGAATTAAAGCCTGAAGGGAATCTCCTTCAAGGCAGTGACATCAACTCTCAATCAGTTGAGGGATTGATTGTCGTAGAAGGTGAATGGGTTCTTTAAAAGGAGGGTATGATTATGAAAAAGTTATTTATTTTTGCAGCTCTCGCAGCCCCGCTCTTCTTCTCATGCGCTAAAGAAATGGAACAGGCACTGGAACAGGAACCTGAAAAAACTCCTGTAGCCAATGTTGCTTTCAAAGCATCCATCGAGTCTCTTGATTCTCCCACCAAGGCCGATATCAACGCCAGTAACCAGCTTGTATGGGCTACCGGTGATAAGATTGGTATTTTTGTAAATGATGATGGCTGGGGCGTCAAGAATCAGTCATTTGTCCTTGTTGGTGCCGGCGGTTCAACAACTGGTGCTTTTGAATGGGATGTGGAACCCGCACAGGATTTCACAAATGCCAATGCTACTGTGGCATATTTCCCTTGGGGAGGTGACAATAATGTATCTGATTCCGATTCTCATTTTTACATCTCTCTTCCGGAACATAATGGTTCGGATGTAGACCCTACTTATACTTCCGGCAAGATGCTTACACCACTGGTTGCTCAGGTTACACGTACGGGTGATGAATACGATGCAATCAACTTCAAACATGCAGGTGCAGCTATCAAAGTTACCATCAATAACCTTCCTGCAGGCGCTCATTCAATAAGCCTTACAGCAAACCATCCTGTTTATGGCTATTATAACATTGATCCTGCCAATTATGCAGATGGAATGGTGGAGAACTCCGCAGGTGTAAATGACGGCAAAACAACCAGTTTCCTTCATTTTGCCGCTTCAGATGCTGAGAGGCCGTTCACTTTCCTGTTCCCGGTACCTCCGCTCCCCGCTGCTTCTACCCTTTATTTTAATATCTACGATAAGAATGATATAAAGGTATGGTCTGCAGGTGCTAGAACCAAGGGAGATGTTGCTCTTGGCCGTGCCGAAGTCCTTGAAATGCCTGCGCTGGATATTACTCCTTATAAGCAGTTTAATTCTGTGAGTGCAGAGTGGACCGTTATAGGCACCGTAAACGGTACTAATTGGAATGCCGATATTCCCATGGTTACAGATGGCTCAATTTGCATTGCCAAGGGAGTTTCTTTTGCAGCCGGTGGGGAATTCAAGGTTCGTCAGAACAAATCTTGGGATTCACCTAATGTTGCCTATCCTTCAAGCAATTATGTAGTTGCTGATGCCGGTTTATACGATGTTATCTTCGATCCCACTAAGGGAGACAGCGAAAAGGTAAAACTTGTTGCTTCAGGTTGTCCTTATCCTAGCGCTCCCGTAACCATGGGTATAGACGGAAATATGTCAGAATGGGCTTCTATTCCCGGAACGGTAGCAGCAACAAGTTCCAGTAGCGCCATCCAGCAGGTAAAGGCCTATGCCGACGATGACTATGTTTATGTCTATGTAAAGAGAACCAACGAAGGCCGATTTAGTCAACTTTGGGACGATGAGAGTGGCCGTGGAGCAGGCTATTACTATTTCTATTTTGACCTTGATAACGATTCCTCTACAGGTACATACGATAAGAACGGGAAATGGGAAATCGGTCCATTCTTATATCTTTTTGGAAACGTTTCAGGCACTTTCAATACAAGTCCCACCGGTACCGCTAATGGCTTGACTTCGCTCAGCGGTGTCATCTGCAACGGTAATGCCACCTCAGACTTCGTGGAGGTAGAGGTTGCATTCCCTCGTGAGAACTTCCCGACCATTTCTTCCCAGACTGTACGAGTTTCCGTTTACGGCAACAAAGATGCTGGCCAGGTTGAAACCTCATTTACCATTCCGCCGGCAGCGCCCATCTCTATCAGCATTGACGGCAATATGTCCGATTGGGCTAAAGTGCCAGGATCCAGCACATCAGACATCACCCTCAAGGTATGGAACGATGATACTAATTTCTATCTCTATACTTCCTGCACTCCCGGTACTAGGGAGAAAGAACTGTGGGGGTATAAACAGGGGTACTTCTATTATGATTTCGATTTTGACAATGATGCGGCAACGGGTAGTTATACGAATGAAGGCAAGAATTATGAGGCTGTGCTCTGCATCTACCCGTTCGGCGGAACGAAGTACGATAGCTCAGATCCGTCAACCCCAGTACGTGCTGTGGCAGATCCTGTTATCATGAGCAGTTCAGATGGAGGCTTTACAACTTCCGGTATAGTCTTTAAACCTGTCCTCACATTTGAAAGTTCTACCTTTACGTTATTCGAAATTGAATTCGTGATGCCGCGTGCCAACTTCAATACACAGGTTAACGCAGGTGATGTTATTAAGATTTTTAACTGGCGTTCCAAGGGTGGCGGTAGCACTACTTTTACCTATACGGTTCAGTAATTTAATCATTACTTCTTAATTAAAAAAACGGCCTTGATGTGATGTGACCACCGAAAGTTGGACGGTTTAACATTATTTAGGAAGCCTTCGATTGGAACAGAGCTCGGTATTGCACCGGGCTCTTTCCTTTTAGCCTCAGTTTGATTCTATCGTTGTTATAGTACCGGATATAAGTCCGGAGAGCCTTCTTGAACTGGTCGATAGAGTCCCACTCCTGCAAATATAGCAATTCATTCTTCATCAATCCAAAGAAGTTCTCCATCATCGCATTGTCCAGACAGTTTCCTTTTCGCGACATGCTTTGGGTTATATGCCTGTCTTCCAATGCTTTCTGATATCTTTTATGTTGATAATGCCAGCCTTGATCTGAATGGAAGATTAGATTGCCTCGTATATTCCTTTTCTTGAAAGCCTTGTCCAACATGGTCATAACCATTTTCATGTCTGGGTGGTCGGATATTACGTAAGAGACAATCTCACCATTGAACATGTCCAGCACGGGAGATAGATATACCCACCTATCTTTTATCTTCACCTGGGTAACATCTGTTGTCCATTTCTGATCCGGCTTATCGGCATGGAAGTCCCGGCCAATCACATTGGGCGCAATCTTCCCAAGCTCACCTTTATACGAACGATAATGTTGCCTCTTTCGCTTGGCCTTTAGCCCCATCTGCCCCATTAGTTTTTGGACCGTCTTGTGATTAATATCTATACCCTCATTGTGAAGTTGGTCAGTGATACGCCGGTACCCATAACGACTATGGTGCCTATTAAATATAGCGCGTATACGCTTTCTGATAGCATCATAGCCATCAGGCTGCCCCAAGCGCTTAGCATTGTAATAGAATGTTGAACGAGCCATCTTCCCGAACTTCAGAAGGAGTTCGAGATTGTATCCTGGCCTTAGTTCTTCGATGGCTTTTGCCCTATCTCGCGCAGACGGGCGTTCCTTTCCTCGACTAAGGCCCTCACTTTTTTTAGCAGAGCATTCTCGGTCCTGAGGCACTCATTTTCATATCTGAGGCGCTCCAGTTCCGTCATCTCCTCTGGTTTCTTTTTCTTGGGCCTTCCCATATCTTTTAAAGGGCGTCCAGGTTTTTTATACTCATATAGTGCTGTATACCCCTTCTCGCGAACCGTTCGTAACCATATAGACAAACGGGGTGCACTAACATCGTATTTGACTGACGCCTCATACAAAGTTAGAAAGTTTTCTTGTATATCACGGACGATTCTTTCCTTTAGAGTACCATCTGCGCGGATATTCTTCTTTTTGACCAATGCCGATGGACCAGCTTTCTGATATTTGATCCATAGAACATTAAGTAGACTATGATCAATTCCAAAGTGGTCACTGATATAGGTCCCACTATACCCCTCCTTAAGCATCTTCATATACTTAAGGCGGTCTTCATAAGTGTGTTTTTTGCGTTTGTTTGACATAATAAAACCCCGAAAGTTTTTTGTCTAACTTTCGGGGTTCATGTCA
>JAEEGI010013825.1_pt1 | contig 17071 bp, 10 predicted proteins | sample 8958751 | NCBI WGS metagenome assembly JAEEGI01 (sample SAMN16246545, study PRJNA631951) | gut metagenome | biome: gut microbiome; feature: rumen; material: KS-attached | host: Bos | place: Iran: Karaj | collected 2018-10
CTACCGCGACATCCAGAATGATATGCGCGACCACTACGAAGGCACCGCGCTGGATATGACCGCCGACGTCAGCGCCGGACCCTGGGCATCTCCCTACCGCAACCAGCCGGTAAACTACTACGCCAGCGACTCCACCAAAATGTTCCGCGAGAGGCCCATCGGCTGCCAGCAGAGCGGTATGACAATGGTGTGCCGTATGCGCAGCTGGCTGCCCGACGCCGTGGGCGGCATACTCTATTTCAACCTGGACGATGCTTCTATGGTGGCCTACGTGCCGGTATTCTGCGGCGTGAACCGCATCCCCGACCCCTTCCGCCGCGAGAACAACAACGTGCACGAATTCTCTACCGAGAGCGCCTTCTGGATGTGCAACTTTGTGGCTAATATGGTCTACCCGCGCTACAGCGTGATGATTGGCGATTTGCGCGACGCCCAGAGGGAACTGGAAGATTACTACGAAACCGCCCAGAAAGAGGTCGATGCTAAGGCCGCAGACCTCACCGCCGGCGAGTGCAGTGACTTCCTCACCGCAAAATCGATAGAATACACCGGCAAGATGATGGCCCGCTGGGACAAACTTGCCCGCCTGCTGATTGTAAAGCACAACGACCAGATTATGCTCCCCAGCGAAAACGGCGAGCTCAAACCCGGCCGGCACACCTCCCCTGCCTACGCTCCTGCATTTATAGATGCAGTGAAGGACGCCACCGGCGACCGCTATATCCGCAAAGAAATCAAACAATAATCCATCATATGAAACGAATTACATTCATTACTATAGCTGCCTTGATGATGGTTTTGACGGGGTGCAAATCCACTCCGGACAAGCATTATCTGGAGGCGCTGTGCAAGTTTATTCCCGATCACGGCCTCAAGGTCGAAGCCCGGCAGTATCTCACAGAAGATTATTTCAACGCCTACTCCGAGGCTTTTGAAGCCCCCACCGGCTCATACGGCGAGATTGGTGAAGGCGAGTGGCTGTTCTATTTTGTCTCCGGCAACGGCGGCGGGCAGCCGGTGTTTGAAGTTAAGGAGTTCCAGCGCGACGGCGACCGCATAGAGGCTGACGTGGAGATTCAGGGTGACCCCGACCTGCACAAAGCCATCTTTGTAAAAGACGGCGGCAAGTGGAAAGTGGCCGACTGGGACAGCACCAAGACCCAGTGTGTGGAATACATCAAGGATATGCGTCAGAAATATGCCGACGGCACAATAGAGCGGCAGATGCAGCAAGATTCCACCCTCGCCCCCTATCTTGACGATTTCAAAAAGGAACTGGAATCATTCTACAGCATCTACGGGAAATAGCACCGTGCGACAATAAACAAAGAATGCCCGACAGCGATGCCGGGCATTCTTGTATATGGACAGATCTGGATTACCAGATGTGTACGCGTTCCTCTTCGGGACGGAACATAGGGTCACCCTCCTTGATGTCGAATGCATCGAAGAAGGTCTGGAAGTTGCGCAGTGACACATTCACGCGGTTCTCTGCCAGGGAGTGAGGGTCCATATTGGTCAGGCGGGCCTTCTCCTGGTCGGTGATGTTCTGTGCCCATACGGTTGCATATGAGAGATAGAAGCGCTGGTCGGGAGTCAGGCCGTCTATCAGACCCTGCGGATGAGCCTTGAGGGCATTCTGCATTGCGGAATATGAAATGGAAAGTCCACCGTGGTCGCCGATGTTCTCGCCCAGAGTGTAACGGCCGTTGGCGTGTACGCCGGGGAGCACCTCAACTGCATCGAACTGCTTAACAAGGATTTCGCCCTTGGCGTCAAATTTCTCTTTGTCCTCTGCGGTCCACCAGTTGGCCATATTGCCGTTGGCGTCGAACATAGATCCCTGGTCGTCAAAACCGTGGGACATCTCGTGGCCGATAACCACACCGATACCGCCGTAATTCACAGGAGCGTCTGCATCGGGATCGAAGAAAGGCTTCTGCAGGATACCTGCGGGGAAGCAGATCTCGTTGGTGGTGGGGTTATAATATGCATTTACTGTCTGAGGAGTCATACCCCACTCGGTCTTGTCGGTGGGTTTGCCAAGCTTGGACAGGTTGTCTTTCATATACCAGGCGCTGGCATTTTTCAGATTCTCATAATAAGTCAGCTCAGGGTCGATGTTCAGGGTTGAATAGTCTTTCCATTTGTCAGGATAGCCAATCTTTACGGTGAAAGCGTCCAGCTTCTCCTGAGCGCGAACCTTGGTGCTGTCGCTCATCCAGTCCAGGGCGGCGATGTGCTCTTTCCAGGCGGCGCGGAGGTTCTCTACCAGATCCAGCATTTTCTTCTTGGAAGACTCGGGGAAGTAGCGCTCTACGTACATCTTGCCCACAGCCTCGCCCAGCAGGCCGTTAGGCACCTGCATTGCGCGTTTCCAGCGGGGTTTCTGCTCTTGTGCGCCGGCCATCTGATGGCTGAAGAACTCCCAGCTTGCGGTGTAGAAATCGTCGCTCAGGGCGCCGCACGAACCGCTCACCAGATGTGCAAGGGCATAAGCCTTCAGAGTCTCAAGGTCTGCACCAGCAATATATTTATCAAAGTTCTCGAAGAAAGAGGGCTGCTCTACAATAATCTTCTCCTGTGCGGGGATGCCCAGCTCTTCGCAATCGATTTCGAAACCGAGGTTGGGATATGCGGCAAAAATCTGCTCGGAAGACATAGGGTTGTAGATTGCAGTCATATTGCGGTTCTGCTCGCGGGTCCAGGAGTATTCGGCGATATTGTTCTCTACCTCCATAGTCTTGGCTGCGATATCCTCTGCATTCTCAATGCCGCAGAGGTTCAGAATCTTGACCAGGAACTGCTGGTAACCCTCTTTAAGAGCTGCATTCTCTTCTTTGAGGTAGTAGTCGCGGTCGCCCATACCAAGGCCGCCCTGGCCCAGGTAAAGCACCTGCATATCGCTGTTTGCGAGGTCAGCCTCTACACCGCTGCCGTAAAAGCCGGTGCCGGTGCCCTCAAGACTCATCTTGGCCAGAAGGTGCCAGAGCTCGTCTTTGGTGGTGACTGCCTGAATGCGGGCGATGTCGTCCATAATGGGCTTTGCGCCAAGCTCGTTGCGGGTAGTGGAGTCCAGGGCCATCTTGTAGAGGTCAGAGATCTTCTGGTCCACGGAGCCCTTGGCGGCCTTCATATCCACCATAGACTCGAACAGCTCGTTGAGCTGCTTCTGGTTGGTCTCGGAAATAACGTCAAAAGAGCCGAAGCGTGAGAATTCGGGACGCAGGGGGTTCTTTACCTGCCAGCCGCCGGTTGCATACTTATAAAAGTCCACCTTGGGGCTGACAGTAGTGTCAAGATTGGAAAGATCCAGCGCGGGGGCCTTCTCGCCCTTGGGCGCGCAAGAAACGATTGCCATAGAAGCCATCATTATCAAAAAAATCTTTTTCATTGCTGTATTTTAATTGTACCAATTATACTTTTGGGGCCGCAAATATAGCCATAATCAACTGATTATTGCTATATTTACCTAAACAAAAAGAAGAAATGAACAACTTTTTCCCTGAAATAAAAAAGAACTTCGGGTTCGGCTGTATGAGGCTTCCTATGAAAGGCGGCCGGGTAGATACAGAGCAGATGTGTGCAATGGTCGATTTGTTTCTGGAGCGGGGTTTCAACTATTTCGACACCGCCCACGGCTACCACTCCGGGGCCAGCGAAACGGCGCTGAGGGAGTGCCTGACCAGCCGACACGCCCGCGAAGAATACCTGTTGGTGGACAAACTCTCCAACGGAATGTTCGAGAAGAGCCCGGAGGGAATCCGCAAGTTTTTTGAAATGCAGTTGCAATCCTGCGGCGTGGACTATTTTGACTTCTATCTGATGCACGCCCAGAACGAGGAGTACTTTGCAGAATACAAGGCCTGCCGCGCCTATGAAACTGCTTTCCAGCTCAAAGAAGAGGGGAAAATACGCCACGTGGGCATCTCGTTCCACGACAAGGCCGATATTCTGGACCGCATCCTCACCGAATATCCGCAGATAGAGCTGGTGCAGATCCAGTTCAACTATCTGGACTATGAGGATATCGGCATACAGAGCCGCCTTTGCTATGAAGTATGCGAGAAGCACGGCAAGCCGGTGGTGATTATGGAGCCGGTGAAGGGCGGCCTGCTGGCCAACCTGCCGGTCGATGCCGCCCAGCCGCTGAAAGACCTTGGCGCAGGCGCCAGCCAGGCGAGCTACGCGATACGCTTTGCCGCCTCTTTCCCGCAGACTATTATGGTGCTTTCCGGGATGAGCACCCTGGACCAGATGCGCAACAACCTGTCGTATATGGCAGATTTCAAGCCACTGTCAGACAGGGAGATGGCCGCAGTGAAGCAGGTGGCTGAAATCCTCAACGGCAAAAAACTGATTGCCTGCACCGGCTGCCGCTACTGCACCGACGGCTGCCCTATGCAGATTCCCATCCCCGACATATTCGCCGACCTCAACGCAAAGTCCATTGACCGCAGCTGGAACAGCGACTGGTACTTCTCTATCCACATCCAGAATCACGGGAAGCCATCAGAATGTATAGAATGTGGGCAGTGCGAAGGGGTCTGCCCCCAGCAACTGCCCATCATCCAAAACCTCAAAGAGGCTGCGCGAGTCTTCGAAAAGAAGCGCTGAGGCTAAAGAGCCACGTTTATACCCAGCTGCAGGAAACCCTTGTAGCCGATACCCAGTTCTGCCAGAAACGCAACCTTTTCGCTGCCAAGGCGCATACCGATAGGGTTGAACTGAATGGCAGGGATGATGGAGGGACCGTCGGAAGATTTGGGTTCCTCTGCAGTGGCGCCATCCCCGGCCGGCTCGGTCGGCTCGTCAGCCTTGGTGGCGTGAGTCAGGGTCTGGGTGCTGGAAGCGAGCAATGCTGCGCCAAGATTCAGCCCGCCGTACAATTTGCATATGCCGGACGGCTTGTAGTACAACTTACTTGCAGCGGTGAGGGTCGCAAAATGGAAATGATTGTAACTGGTTTCGCTGACCATACCTGAATGCCAATAACCAAGTTCCGGGCCCAGGCTCCATCTGGTATTGGGGAAATGATGATCGTATCCTATTGAGATATAGGGCATCCAACCCACCATCTTGGGAGATTCATATTCGATATCGGCATTCCCTCCGGTGATAACCGCTGCAACGGCAGCCCCGATTCCAACACCGATTGCCGTTCCAAGTCCCACAACCAGGCCCGTCCCTACGTAGGGCACCAATGCGTCTGAAGTCTGAACATTCAAACTGTTAACAGGAATTCCATAGCCGTCAACACGTTGTGCAAAAAGTGATGAACTGCAAACAAGCAGCATCATAGCAATGATAATTTTTTTCATAACGCTACTAATCTAGTTAAAAATCGTAAGCAAAGATAGCACAAAAATGGTACCATTACAAAAAAATCTCACTGATAATCAACATACTCCATACTAATAATTTGCAAGTTTGTTGATTATTATTTCTACTTTTGTGTCATACATTATGTAACATTCATTATGAAAAAACTCTTTCTTTTACTGGTTGTTCTGGTGGCGGCTATCTCCTGCCAGGACAATAAAATCACCATCAAGGGTCACGTGAAGTTTACCGATCCCGACATGAAGATGACTCTGTTCCGCTTCAAGGACCATGGCAGGGATACTCTCGCAGTTGTACCCATTGACGAAAATCAGAACTACACCATCACGGTCAAAATCGACGAGCCGGATGTCTACACTCTCGACTGCGGCATGTGGGAGAAGGTCAGCCTTTGGGCCGAGGACGAGGATATGACCATCGATTTCCGTGGCGTAGACACCGCGGCCATCAAGATCAAGAACCCTCCGTTCGAGATAATCAAAGGCAGTCCCAAGAACGATCTGATGAACGACTTGAACTTCAACAATTTCCGCAACTATCAACAGATGATAGCCATCTCTCAGGCTGCCTACAGAGCCGCATTTGCATCTCCCGCAGACAAGGATGGCCTGACCAAGGCCCTCTACGATGCCAACTTCGAAGATGTCAGTGCCCGCGAGAAGTATCTTCTCGATCGCTATGCAGGTTCGCCCAGCACCCTGGCCATCATCAAGATGCTCGACCCCATAAGGGACGAGGAACTTATCAATTCGGCATTGGACGAAATAGAGAAAGCCAACCCCGGCTACGCCCCCGCAGCAGCGATGCGTGCCCAGAAGGCAGAGGACAAAGAGCGCAAGATGCGCATGATGGTAGGCCAGCCTGCCCCTCTGTTTACCTGCCCCTCCATTGACGGCGGCGAGCTTGGCCCCGAGAATTTCAAGGGCAAACTGCTGCTCATCGATTTCTGGGCATCCTGGTGCGGTCCCTGTCGCGGAGAGATTCCCAACCTGAAGGAAACCTATGATAAATTCAAAGACAAAGGCGTGGAATTCCTCAGTGTATCTATAGACAAGAGCGAAGAGGCCTGGAAGAAGGCTCTCGCAGAAGAAGGCACCCCCTGGCCGCAGGTTCTCGCTCCTAATGCGGGTGCCGAAGTGATGGACAAATATCAGTTCAGCGGCATTCCTTTCATCCTGCTGCTTGACCAGGAAGGCAAGATTGTCGCCAAGCACCTGCGCGGCGAAGCCATTGGCAGAACTATAGGTGACTTGCTGGACGGCTTTATGCCGGGCGAAAGGGAAAAAGCAGAAGAGCAGAAAGCTGCCAAGCCGGCAGCAGCTGTCCCCGCTGCCGCTCCTGCCGGTATGACTCCAGCCACCCCCGTGAAGTCTGTTCCCGCAACAGCTATCAAGCCTCATTAATCCAACCAACATAATTAATTATCACTATGAAAGCTATTATTAAGATTAGCATGAGACTTCTGGCAGTTCTTTTCATAGGAGCACTGATGCTCACCGGCTGCAAGAAGCCCGAACCCGAACCTATAGTTGAAGATCCGTTTGGTATCCTCACCTTCTCTCTCACAATGCCTAACGGGCAGACTTTGCAGTGCGTCGTTGACCAGGATGCAAAGACCATCGTCAACACCAGCGACCCTGTTGAGCCCGATATGCCCGCTTCACAGTACATTATGAAGATTAACTACACGGCGACTCTCGAGACCGAAATCAAGATGGGCGGCGAAGCAGTGGAAAGCGGCGTGACAACCGCCGACTTCTCAGCTCCCGTCACCATCGTGGCCGTGAAGGGCGACAAGGAGGTTTCCTACACCGTCACCGTCATCGAAGATGCCAACGACGCCAGTCAGACCTCCGGCAAGAGGGTCAACTCCGATATGACCGGATCCGGTTTCCCCTCCGCTGCGTGGTTTGACGTAGCAATGTTCAAGGGCGAGTTTTATGCCATCACTTCTTCCTATCCTGACGGAACTGACGCTACCAGCACCGCATATCACCAGGTATTCAAGTCTGCTGACGGCATCTCCTGGACAAAGGTCAACACCAGCATCCCCGTTGTTGGCGGCTTTGGTTCAAGGCTTGTAGTTTTCAAGGACAAACTCTTCTCTATCGGTGGCGGTTACATCTACGGCGTTAACGAAGATGGTTACGGCCCCGAGCTGATGTGGGGTATGGCAGGTTTCTTTGACATTGCCGAACTTTACATCTACTCCACTTCTGATGGAGAAAACTGGACTAAAGAGACTGCCTCCGACGAGGATGGCGTATTTAGCGGTTATGTTGACGCACGCCTGGAGGCTTCTGCAGACAAGCTCTCCTATATGGGCGGACTTGCCACTGTATTCGGTCAGATGCAGGGCACATATAACGCTGCTACCAGCTCCGACGGTTTCACTTGGAACAAAGTCGGCGATGTAGACAGAACCTCCCCCGCATCCCAACTGAGATGCTCCGCATTATATTCATTCAATGGCAAGACATTCCTCGCAGGCGGCTTCAAGAACTTTGTACAGGCCGGATACGAGCAGACCGCAGTTTACAGTTCAACCGACGGCGGCATAACCTGGGTCGAAGAGACTGCTGACGGCGGATTCGGCGGATTGTGGAATATGCGCGTTGTAAGCGCCGGCAATGTCCTCTATATGGTCGGCGGCGAGTATTTCAAGCCGACTGGCAGTGTTGACGAAGAGGGCAATCCTCTCTCAGAGCAAGCTGTTTCCAGCAGGGTATTCCGCTCTACCGACGGTATCAACTGGACCGAACTTACCGGCGAGAACGCTATGCCCGACACTTATGTCGGCCGCTCCCGTCCATGCCTGGTTGTGGACGGCGATATGCTTTGGATATTCGGCGGACGCGGTATCTGTTCCGGTTACTACGGCGGTCCTACTGCAGAAGACGAGATTATCTTCGATACCTGGAAGAAGAAAATCAAATAATATAGCATTCGGATGAAGAAGTTTCTGTCATCCCTTCTGGCACTTGTACTGACAACCGTAATCTGGGCCCAGCAAGTCCAGGTTACGGTGTCGGGTACAGTGACTGACGACAAGGGCCAGCCTGTGGCCGGTGTCGTGGTCTATGAAGAAGGGACACCCAACGCCACTTATACAGATGGCGACGGCAAGTATACCATCAAGATTACTCCAAGGGGAGTCCTGACATTCTCTATGATAGGCTACGAGACCCACAAGGAGGCTCCAGGCAACCGTTCGGTGTTCAACGTGACTCTGCGTGACGACACCGGGTACCGCCTGGTAGAATCCGTCGTGACAGGCTACAGTTCACAGGATCGCAGAAACGTCACCGGAGCTATGAGCTCCGTGAAACTGCGCGAGGAGAAGGCGGCCGGCGCCTCTTTGGACCTGCTGCTGGCAGGACAGGCACCGGGCGTTTTCGTCTCCGCGTCATCAGGCGGCCTTGGAAGCGCCAACCTGCTTGTAATCAGGGGTGTAAGCTCCATAATGGGAGACAACAACCCCCTCTACGTGATTGACGGCGTGCCCATCTACGGCACCGACCGCGGGAACAATCTGTCCAGCACCACGGGCGGCTCCATACGCGCCTTCGCAATGGGCAGTATGACCACCGGCGGCGGCTCGCTTCAATTCAATTCCGATGTAATAGACCAGAATTTCGAAAGAAACCCCCTGGCCGCACTCAACCCCGATGACATCGAGTCCATCGAGATTCTCAAGGATGCCTATGCCACCGCCATCTACGGTTCTCGCGGAAGCGCCGGCGTCATACTTATCACCACCAAGAAAGGTGCAAGGGACGACGCACAGGTCACCGTCAACTACGGCGTATCCTTTGACCGTCCCATCGGAAAGCTCCCGGTTCTGAGCGGGGACGAGTACGCACAAATCTACTCTATGTACTACCCCAGCACGGGGTACAAATTCAAGAGCGGCATCAACACCGACTGGGTGGATGCCGTGACCCGTACGGCCGTCAGCCACAATATGTCGGCATCGGTAAACGGCGGTACAGACAAGATCAACTACTTTGTAAGCTTACGGTATTCCGATACCGATTCCTACGTCATCAACAACGATATGCAGAGCTACAACGCCCGCATTAACATCACCTCGCAGATAAGCCCGCTTATCACCGTCGGGGCCAATATGTCGATGACAAAACAGTACAACAATGCGGTAGAAGCCTCCAAGATTTACAATCTCGCGCTTAAGAACGCCCCCAACGTTCCCGTTTACGAAGAGAACGGAGACTACCACTACGGCTTCGGCCCCTACAACTCCATTGGCTATATAGATGCCTACAACCCGGTGGCCAGCGCCTACGACAACCTCTGCGAAATGCAGGACACCCGCGCCATCGGCAATGTCTACGGCGAGCTCAAACCACTAAAATGGCTTACTCTGAGGAGCGAAGTCGGAATGGACCTTAACAACAGCCGTACATACACCAAGAAAGACGAGCTGCCGGAGTCCATATCGGCCAGCATCCCCAACAATCAGGCCTCCGAAACCACCAGGAACAATTTCCGCTTTGTAACCAACAACACCGCCAATATCAACTTCGAGTTTAAAGACAAGAGTTTCCTCCAGGGCGTCATCGGGCAGAGCTACGAGACAAGCGACGAATATTCAAGTTCGATATACGGTTCCGACTTCTTCAGCCCTATGCTGATAGGCGTCGGCGCCGCCCAGAACAAGCGCGTCACCAACGCCGGCAGCAGCAAATGGGCTCTTTTGTCTGCCTTTGCCCGAGTAAACTATACCTATCGCCAGAAATATATCCTGGGCCTCACCTACCGCCTGGACGGTTCGTCCCGCTATAACAAGGAGCACAGATTCCTGAACACGCCCTCCGTTTCGGCTGGATGGAGACTTTCCGAAGAAGATTTCGTGAAGAAGAATATGCCGTGGATAAATGACTTCAAGATACGCGGTTCCATAGGCTGGCAGAGCCAGGATGCCTACAACAGCTACTACGGTGCGCAGGCCACCTATGTCCTGAGCTCAATCCCCTACGGCGGCGGCGCCTTTCTCAAGACATCACAGCCAGGCAATGTGAACCTCAACTGGGAGAGGACAATTACCTACGACGCCGGCCTGGACGCCATCTTCTGGGATAGGCGGGTTGAACTGACCGTGGACTGGTACTACCGCAAGACCATAGATATGCTCTTCGCCTCCGACGTGCCGGCCTACACCGGCTATACCAAGCAGGACCAAAACATTGCCGATATGCGCAACATCGGCATAGAGATGAGGCTCGTTGCCACCTGGCTGCGCAAGGGAGACTGGGGCTGCCTGACGGCATTGAACCTGTCCCGCAATACCAACAAGATACTTAAGCTGAACTTCGAAGGCGACCAGCTGGACCAGTTGAACTCCACCTTTAAATATTACGCTGTGGGCTATCCCGTGGCGCAATGGTATCTGCACCAGTGGGCCGGCATCGATCCCGAGACCGGAAACCCGCTGTGGCTGTACAACGACGGCACCACCAAGACCACTCCCCCCGCGGCAAACTGGAACGACTCAAACGGCAACAAGGTGGTGATGGGTACCGCCCTCCCCATTTTCTACGGCGGCATCACCAACACCGTGACATTCAAAGGCTTTGAACTCACGGCCCTCTGCACTTTCTCCGTGGGCGGCCGCATCATCAATGCCACAAAGGCCGACCTGATGACCTACACCAGCACCAACGCCTATAACCTGCACAAGGATATACTCAAGACCTGGCAGATGAAGGGCCAGCAGACAGATGTCCCGGCCTTGAAAAACGCCTCTATCATAGGCAGCTACGACTACACATCGGCCGTAACCACCACCCGGTATCTTGAAAGCGGTGACTACCTGCGTCTCAAGAATGTCGAACTGGCGTGGGCCATGAATCCCGCTATGCTCAGGAAGATCGGCTTCCTAAAGCAGTTCAAGCTATATGTTCTGGCCACCAACCTGCTGACTCTCACCAAGTATTCCGGCCTTGACCCCGAGTCCAGCGCTTTCGGCTCTTCGGCCATCTCGTCCGGATATGATTATCTTACAATGCCGCAATCCCGCAGCATTCAACTTGGAACCCGCATAAGTTTCTGATGGATATGAAAAAGATTGTTTACACATTGATGCTGACTGCGGTCCTCGCCTCCTGCAACCTTGACCTGGCGCCCGAGAACGTAATGGTGGACCAGACAGTGTACTCAGAGCCCAAGACGGCACAGGCCGCCCTTTTTGGCGCCTACGTCCGTATGAATATATTCCTTGCCGGCGCGCCTGAAGACCAGAACAACTACAGTTATTCATCTTACTGCTGGCTGGCCGGCGACCTTGGCACAGAGAACCTCAAGACACGCGAAGACGGCTCCACGGGTCACATTGCCCTGGAAACTGGAGAATACGAAAACAGCGTAAGGGACGGTGATATACTCACATCCTGGATCAAGGGATATAACGCCATTGATTATGCCAACAACGTGATTGATGGCGTGACCAAATTCGGCGACCTCGAAAACCCCGAAAACAAGCGAATCATTGCCGAGGGCAGGTTCCTGAGAGCTTTCAACTATTTCAACCTGCTCAAGATGTTCGGCGACGGCGCCCTCACGGGCAACGGAGACGGGCTTGGCCTGATAATCCGCGACAAGCCTTACGACGGCTACAATCCCGACCAGATACAGACCCGCACCACGGTGGACAAGACCTGGGAATTCATCATTTCCGATCTGGAACAGGCAATCCCCGACCTCCCCGCCACCCCTTCGGCCGCAGCGTCCCGTTTTGTTGCCACAGCTCCGGTAGTCAAGGCGCTTCTCTCCCGCGTGTACCTGTACAAGGGCAGTTACACCAACGACAGGGCCTGTATGGACAAGGTCATTGAATATGCCACCGACGTCCTGGAATGCGACGCTTACATATTCGAGAGCCTGTCTACAGCACACCGCCGCTCTTTGTTCCCCTCAAACGAATATGACAACAATCTGGCATCTTCCTACCCAGACCCGGTGGCGAGGTCTTCTGAGATTATATTTTTCCAGCCAAGCCGCATCAGCACTGAGCTGTATCCCAACGGCACCAGCAGTCCTTTCTTCACCAAAAGGACATTCTTCATCGAGCCCGAATACCTGGCCGAAACTTATGCCGAAGGCGACTACAGGGGTTTCGTCGAGGACTCGCCCGACTGCCTGATCGGGAATGGCAGCGCCAACTATTACCCCGACGACCTGACTACTCTCAAATTTACCAACAACGCCGGCTACGACGATGTCATATTCATACGCCTGTCCGAGATCAAGCTTAATCTTGCCGAGGCCATCGCCCGCCGCGACGGCATCACAGAAGAGGCTCTAAAGCATTTGAACGACATCCGCCGCAGACCCTTCGCCCCCGAGGCAAGGCCTTCGTTCCTCACGGCGGCCGATTTTGACGGCAAAGACGCCTTTATTGCGGAGATTCTTGCAGAGAGAAACCGTGAGCTTGCGTTTGAGAGTCACCAGCGCTGGGATCTTATACGCACCGGCAGACCTCTGCGCAACGCCGATCTTCCAGACGCCCAGAAGATACTTCCCATCCCCGACTACGAAGTGAATATCTCCAAGGGCAAGATAGAGCAGAACACCGCCTTCAGGTAGGCCGCCAATCAAGAATAAACACTATCTTTGATGCTTGTTAAATAGCTTCAATATGTTCCATTCCTTTCTGACAGTACTGCTGTCATTCCTTATAGCACAGGCCAACCCCACCGTTGTGTGGAAGGCTGCCGTGAACCACATACAGGACAACAGCTACCAGCTGGTAGTCACAGGACAGGTTGCCGACGGATATTACGTCCACCCTATGGCCGACGAATATGTGGGCACCACCCTCAATGTAAATGCTTCAGAAGGCGTCACTGCGGTTGGCGACCCCACCGAGGAATTCGCCCCCGCCTACTACAAGGGCGAGACCGTGGTCACGGGCAATTATGTGCTGCGCCAGGATCTGGAGCTTAATGGCGGCAAGCAGGTCACTGTGGGCGGCACCGTGACCTGGAGCGCCTGCAGCGGCGACGAGTGCAATATGCCGGAGGACTATGAGTTCTCAGTTCCGGTACAGATTGCCGGAGGCGAAATTGCTGCCGCACCGGCGCCTAAAACCCCTTCCAAAGGTCTCTGGGCGCTGATTCTGGAGGCCATCCTTTGGGGGTTCCTGATGCTGTTGACCCCCTGCGTGTTCCCTATGGTGCCTATGACGGTGTCATTCTTTCTCAAGAGATCGGGTTCGGCAGCCAAGGGGCGCTTCAACGCCCTGATGTACGGCCTGTTCATAGTGTTGCTGTACACGGTGCCCATATGCATCATTATAGGCCTCACCTGGGCTCTGGGTGGCAAGAGTGTCACCGCCGACATTTTCAACTGGCTGTCTACGCACTGGCTGCCCAACATACTGTTCTTCATCATCTTTATGGTGTTTGCGGCATCGTTTTTCGGCGCTTTCGAAATCACCCTGCCCTCTAAATGGACCAACAAGGCCGACAGCGGCAGCGACAAGAAGGGCCTTCTGGGCGTGTTTTTCCTGGCGCTGACCCTGGTGCTTGTGAGTTTCAGCTGCACCGGCCCCATAGTGGGCACTGTGCTGATAAAGAGCACCCAGGGCGAATTCTGGACCCCGATGGTCACTATGCTGGCCTTCAGCATAGCCTTTGCCCTGCCCTTTGCCCTGCTGGCCTTCTTCCCTTCAGTCCTCAAGAAACTTCCCAAGAGCGGCGGCTGGCTAAACAGCGTGAAAGTGGTGCTGGGCTTCATTGAGGTCGCCCTCGGCCTCAAATTCCTCTCCGTTGCCGACCAGACCTACCACTGGCATCTGCTGGACCGCGAAGTCTATCTGGCCATCTGGATTGTATGCTTCTCCCTGCTGGGGTTCTACTTGCTGGGCAAGCTCCGCTTTAAACACGACACTCCGCTGGAATATATCTCGGTGGGCCGTCTGGCGCTGGCCATCATAGATTTCGCCTTTGTGGTGTATATGATTCCCGGTATGTGGGGCGCGCCGCTCAAGGCTCTCAGCGGCTATCTGCCGCCCATCCAGACTCAGGACTTTGTGCTGGGCAAATATACAGAGGCGGCGCCTGAACAACTGCCGCCGCTTCAGGCCGCCACAATGGTGGCCCTCCCCCACGGCCTTACTGGCTACAGCAGCCTTGAAGACGGCATTGCCGCCGCAGCGGCCCAGGGCAAGAAGGTGTTCGTGGATATCTCCGGCCACGGCTGCGTGAACTGCCGCGAGATGGAGGCCCGCGTGTGGAGCGACCCCGAGGTGCTGCGCCGCCTGCAGAACGACTTTGTGATTGTCACCCTATATGTAGACGACAAGACCCCTCTGCCCAAGGAGAAATGGGTCACCAACGACCAGGGCAAGACCCTGAAGGATGTCGGCCGGGTCAATTCCGACCTCGTGATGAAGCGTTTCGGAGTGAACTCCCAGCCCAACTATTTCATACTGGACGGCGAAGGCAACACCCTGGCCGGCCCGCGCGGCTACAACCTGGACGCCGGCGAGTTTGTCAAATTCCTTGACCTATGACACAGCGCGAACAGCAGATAATAGATCTGATTCACCGCGAGGTAAAGCCGGCCCTGGGCTGCACCGAACCCATTGCAGTGGCCCTGGCGGTGGCCAAGGCGGTGGAAATCATCACCGAAAACTGCCCCGCCGCCTGCCCTGACGGGTGGCGCCGTGAGGCCGATTTCAAACTTGACGTGGCGGTGAGCGCCAACATCCTCAAGAACGGGATGGGCGTGGGCATCCCCGGCACCGGTATGATAGGCCTGCACGTGGCGGCCGCCCTGGGCGCCGTGTGCGGCGACTCTTCGCTGGGGCTGGAAGTCCTCAAGAACCTGACTGAAGACGATGTCGCCCGTGCCAGGGATCTGGTAAGTTCCAAGGCGGTAAATATCTCCGTGGCCGACACAGAGCATCTGCTGTATGTAAAGGCCACCGTGGCCCTGGGAGGGACTTCGGCCAGCGCAGAGGTGGACCCTCACGCCTACGCAGTGATAGAAGACAACCACGACCGCATTGTGGAGACCTGTTTCGCCGACCGCATCCTGATGAGTTCGGAATCTGCCGCCGCCGGCTCCGAGTCCGACAATAAGGACCTGGGCCTCACCGTAAAGGAGATTTACGAGTATGCGCTCCGGGCCGACTACAAGGATATAGAATTCATACTTGAAGACCGCACCCTGAATCTGGCCCTAGCCCGCGAGGGGTTGGAAAAGGACTACGGCCTCAAGGTGGGCAAGGCCATCCGCGAAAACCAGCAGGAGGTGTTTGGCGACGACCTGCTTAGCTTTGCTATGGGTATGACCGCCGCGGCCTCCGACGCCCGTATGGCGGGCAGCACCCTGCCGGCAATGTCCAACAGCGGCAGCGGCAACCAGGGCATCACCTGCAGCATGCCCGTCATCGCCTACGCCATCAAATACGGCATAGACGACGAACGGCTGGCCAGGGCGCTGATTCTGAGCAATCTGGTGGCCATACATATCAAGAGTTACCTGGGCCGGCTGTCGGCCCTGTGCGGATGCGTGGTGGCCTCTACCGGCAGCGCCTGCGGCATAGTCTACCTGCAGGGCGGCGGCCTTAAAGAGGTCTGCGCCGCCATCCAGAATATGGCGGGCAACATCACCGGTATGGTGTGCGACGGTGCCAAGGTGGGCTGCGCAATGAAGGTCGCCTCCGGCGTCTCCTGCGCCATTCAGAGCGCCGTACTGGCGCTTCGCGGCACCTGCATCCCCGCCACCGACGGCATTATCGAAGAAGACGTCGAGAAAACCATCCGCAACCTGGGCGCCATAGGCAGCGTCGGTATGAAAACCACCGACCGGATGATTCTGGACATAATGCTCTGCAAATAGCGCTATCCGGGCCGCTACTTCTGAAACACTTCGGGGTATTTGAAGATGAAATAGGTGGGCGTGCAGCTCCAGGCGTGGCAGTAGCTGTTCAGCGGATAAAAGCCGTAAGGGGCTCGGAAATCGTCGGCGGGGTCATAGACCTCCCAGAAGGTGTCGGCCCCTTTGCGGACCATTCCACCCCAATAGTCTATCATTGTGCTGCGGGCCGCATCGTACATTCCGCAACGCAGCATTGCCTCCAGCAGATAGTGCATTGCATATGGCGAAGCAGGGCGGACCGCATCTTCATTCTTAAGCACAGTCTCCAGTGCGCGGGCGCCCTCTTTTGGCGAGAGGATGCCGCCGATTATGGCCCAGATCTGGGCGTGTACCGATGCCGGTGCACCGCCCGGGCTCAGCATCAGATGCTCCCGAGGACTGTAATAACGCTTCCTGGCCCCCTTGCGGATTTTCGCCCGCAGCTTGCTCCACTGCTCCACCTGGTCGCCGTAACCTATCTTACGGGCCAGCTCACAGGTCTGCTCCAGCGCAAACAGCACCGCTCCCTGGAAGGGGACTTCCGCATCCAGCACGGCGTGGTCAAAGAACAGCCAGGCGCGGCTGGCATCCACCCAGCCATTGTCCCTGACACGCCTTACGGCGTCTTCCATCTGCACCTTGACCACCGGCCAGAGGTCGCGGGCGGTGTCGATATCGCCTGTATCGTTAAGATATTCCAGCAGTATTGAAGAATACAGCAGGCTGTAAGTAAAGCAGTATGTGCCCCACTGCGGATGCGGCTCGGGATGTTCAAAAAGGTCTGCCAGCAGCCGACCGTTACTGTCGGTAAGGGCTGCGAAAAGATACAGGCAATGTTTTGTAA
>JAEEGI010013829.1_pt1 | contig 17068 bp, 12 predicted proteins | sample 8958751 | NCBI WGS metagenome assembly JAEEGI01 (sample SAMN16246545, study PRJNA631951) | gut metagenome | biome: gut microbiome; feature: rumen; material: KS-attached | host: Bos | place: Iran: Karaj | collected 2018-10
ATCTGAATTTTTATATAAAAACATAAAAAATCCTTAAAATATTTGTACAATTCAAAAAATCTGTTGTACATTTGTACGTGTGTTTTTCATGGTATTAGATTTAAGGTTTGTGGAGGCTGTCGTGAGACATCTTCCACTTTCTTATTTCTTGCGCTTGAGAGGCGCCACTTTGCAACGATAGCTGCAAGACACTTTACCCTTCATCATATTGTTTAGCTTGTTTTTTATCAACTGTTTGCGGATGGGAGCAATACGGTCGACAAACAACGTTTTTTCCAGGTGGTCACACTCATGCTGTACGACCCTTGCGAGGTATCCTTCAATGTCTTGGTCATGATCCTGAAAGTTTTCATCTTGCCAATGCAGATGTATCTTCTCGTGTCGATGCACATTCTCGTGAATTCCAGGCACACTGAGGCAACCTTCTTCGCGAGAAATCAACGGAGACGACTCATCCACTGTGATCTCAGGATTGATGAGTACCATGTTAACACCCTTGAGTTCGGGGAAATCTTCGGCCAACACATCAACATCGATATAGACGATGCGAACATTGACGCCCACTTGGGGAGCGGCGATTCCGATGCCCTGAGTGTGGTACATGGTTTCCTTCATGTTCTCAATAAGCTCCTTCAAATTCGGGTAATCAGGAGTGACTGTGGCATTCTCTGCCCTCAGCACAGGATGACCATAAATATAAATCGGTAATATCATGATTCAGTATTAAAAGGTTGATTGAATTTACTTTGTAGATAATCGTTAAGAATAATAGTTGCAGCAATGGCGTCAACACGGGACTTGTCTCGACGGTCACTTTTCTTCATGCCCCCGTCAATCATTGCACGATGGGCAATCGTGCTCGTAAATCGCTCGTCGTACATCACAACAGGCATGTCAGGCAATTCCTTGTGCAACCGGTTGACAAAAGGTGTGATATACTTCATGCTCTCGCTGGGATTACCATTGAGCTGAGTGGGTTGCCCGATGATGATGCGATCGACCTGTTCGCGGGCGATATATTCTTTAATGAACGACATGAGCGTATTGGTAGGCACTGTGGCAAGATTACCAGCAACAATCTGTAACGGATCGGTTACGGCAATACCGGTGCGTTTCCGCCCATAATCAATGCCTAAAATACGTCCCATATCAGCCTTGCTGCATCGTGAGCAGGAATTCCTCGTTATCACGAGTACGGTCCATGCGTTCCTTGACAAATTCCATAGCCTCCACCGATGTGCGGTCGCTCAAGAAGCGACGGATAATCCACATCTTATTAAGGGTATCCTGTGGCAACAGCAGGTCATCACGACGAGTGCTTGATGCCATGACATCCACAGCCGGGAAGATACGTTTGTTGGATAACTTGCGGTCAAGCTGCAACTCCATGTTACCCGTTCCCTTGAATTCCTCAAAGATGACCTCATCCATCTTGGAACCGGTCTCAGTCAATGCTGTTGCAATAATGGTCAAGCTGCCACCACCCTCAATGTTGCGTGCTGCACCAAAGAATCGCTTTGGACGCTGCAGTGCGTTGGCATCAACACCACCGGTGAGGATTTTACCAGATGCCGGGGCAATCGTATTGTAGGCACGTGCCAGACGCGTAATCGAGTCAAGCAGGATCACTACATCATGACCACATTCCACGAGACGTTTAGCCTTGCTCAGTACGAGGTCAGCAATCTTGACATGTCGGTCGGCTGGCTCATCAAAGGTAGAAGCAATCACTTCGGCATTGACGCTGCGTGCCATGTCGGTCACCTCCTCAGGACGCTCGTCAATGAGCAGGATGATCATGTAGGTTTCAGGATGATTCTCTGAGATGGCATTGGCTATTTCCTTCAAGAGCATGGTTTTACCAGTCTTGGGTTGAGCAACGATAAGTCCGCGCTGTCCCTTTCCAATAGGTGAGAACATATCTACCACACGCTGTGATACAGTGGGGTGTGTCTTGCTCACAAGGTCAAATTTCTCATCCGGGAAAAGGGGAACAAGATGCTCAAAAGGCACACGGTCACGCACATAGGCGGGCGTGCGTCCATTGATGAGATGTATCTCGCTCATCGGGAAATACTTCTCACCCTCCATGGGCGGGCGGATAGTACCCTCAATTACATCACCGGTCTTGAGGCCGTAGGCCTTGATTTGTGACTGTTGAACATAGATATCATCGGGAGAAGTAAGGTAATTATAATCGCTGGAGCGCAGGAAACCATAGCCCTCGGGAGCAATGTCAAGAACACCCTGTGCTTCAAGAATGCCGTCAAAGTTATAAGGCTGATCAAGATATGGATTCACCTCAGCAATCTGTTGCTGTTGCTGCTGTTTCATCTTGCGCTTTTTGCTCTTACTCTCCTTCACCACTTTAGGTTCCTGGATGACAATAGGAGCTACAGCAGCCTGCTCTGCCTGACGACGTTTCTCCTCCTCGGCCTTACGCATTGCCTCTTCACGTTCCTGTTGTGTACGCGGCTTGAAAGTGAAGCCACTGCCAGTATTGAAGAACGAATTGAGGGACACATCTTCGCGTTCGCGGGGTTCTTCGGGCTGTGGCATCATTACAGGCTCATTTTCCTGTACCATAACCGTCTCCTCATTTATCATTTCTTGCTCAGGCTCAACCAACGGTTCATCAGCAGGCTGTTCCTGTTCTTGGAGTTCAGGTTGTGTCTCAGTGTTTTCAAACGGCAAAACGGGTTGTTCGTCAATAACTTGTTTTGACTTGCGGCCACGGCGTCGTGGAGTCGGCTCGGTGGCGGCCACTTCTTTGTCTATCTGTTCCTGTTGTGGTGATGCCTCCTCAGTTGTTACCGTCTGTTCTACTTGCTCGTTTTTCAGCAATAAATCACGAGCGGCTTTTTCGGCAGCCGAAGGACGTCCACGCTTGCGTTTAGGCGGTTCCTGTACCTCGTTTTTATCTAAATCTTTATCTTTTGCTTTTGTTTTTTTCTGAGCTTTAGTCTGTTCTTTGGGCTCTGCTTTAGCCTCTTGGACAACCACGTCGGTCGGTTTAGAATCCGCTTCGGTATTATCTATGATATTGATTTGTTCTTTATTTTGATTTTTTGGTGCCACGGCATCATCTTTTATTACCTCATTGCCATTAGCCTTGGCAGCCGGTTGGCGAATGCGTTCACGACGGCGGCGTGTGGGTTCAGGTGCATTAGCAGCTTCGGTCACGGCTTGATGATCCAAAACCTCAAACACGAGACCATCATAGTCAAAAGAATCAACGTGCTTAATACCCATAGACTTAGCGAGCTCACGCAACTGCGCATCGCCCATCGCTTTTAATTGATCAATGTTATACATATAAAATAAATAATAAATTCTTTGCCTGATACATCACGAGAAAGAGGAAGCTCTATTGTACCACGCCATGCGCCTCAACGCATGTTTTTCAATTTATACTAATGATTTGTCTGATCTAACGGTTTCATCTCATCAATTTGAATCGCCCGACAATATACAATTATAGAAAAGGTATGGATTGCCAATTCCTCACATAAAAGGGATTTGATAAGAGTGGGAGATGTGAAATTGATTGATGATTGTTGTGGCAAAACCTCCATTAAGCGGTCGTTTTGCGATGCAAAATTAGTGATTTTTGCAGAGTTGAGCAAAAAAAGCGCAAAAAAAGCAGTAATTTTGCACTACAAAGCGTAAAAAGATGAGAATTGACCGCCAAAAAATAGATGAACACGTGAATTTGCCCATCATGAAACTGGTGGGTGACGTTGCCGACAAGTTGCATCGCGAGTGTTATGTAGTGGGAGGATATGTCCGTGATATCTTCCTGGAACGTCCGAGCAACGATATGGACTTTGTTACCGTTGGCAGCGGCATTGAAGTTGCCAAATCGGTAGCACAACGCCTTGGTCATCGTGCTCATCTATCGGTATTCCGCACCTACGGCACTGCTCAGGTCAAGACTCGCCGATGGGAACTGGAGTTTGTTGGTGCCCGTCGTGAATCTTATCGTCGCGAGAGCCGCAATCCCATTGTTGAGGACGGTACACTTGATGACGACCAGCGGCGACGTGATTTCACCATCAATGCGATGGCCATCTGCTTGAATGCTGACCGCTTTGGCGAACTGTTGGACCCCTTTGACGGAATTGGTGATCTGGAACGGCGCATCATACGCACACCTCTGGATCCTGATATCACCTTCAGTGACGACCCGCTGAGAATGATGCGTGCTGTCAGATTTGCCACGCAATTGAATTTTGACATCTATCCTGAAACCTTTGAAGCAATCCGCCGTAACGCAGAACGCATCCGCATCATCACGCGAGAGCGAATCGCCGAAGAACTGATGAAAATCATGCGCACACCCCACCCTTCACATGGATGGTTGTTGCTTGACCAGTGTGGACTGCTGCCGCTTATTTTCCCCGAACTCGCTGCTTTAAAAGGCGTTGAAACAGTTAACGGACGTGGCCACAAAGATAACTTCATGCACACGCTGCAGGTGCTTGACAACGTGGCTGCAGCCAGTGACAATGTGTGGCTGCGATGGGCTGCATTGTTGCACGATGTGGGTAAATCACGCACCAAGCGGTGGGACCCTCAGTTGGGCTGGACATTTCACAACCACAACTTCATCGGAGAAAAGATGGTTCCCAAGATTTTTGCCAAAATGCGTCTTCCTCTTAACGAGCAGATGAAATATGTTAAAAAGCTTGTGGGACTGCACATGCGACCTATCGCTCTAGTAGAGGATGAGGTGACCGACAGCGCGGTACGTCGCCTGCTGTTTGATGCAGGAGACGATATCGATGACCTGATGACCCTGTGCAAAGCTGATATCACCAGTAAAAACCAGATCAAGGTACAACGGTTTCGCGAGAATTTCGACTTGGTGAAGCAGAAACTGGTGGACATTGAAGAGAAAGACCGAGTACGCAATTTCCAGCCACCCATTGACGGTGAGGAAATCATGCAGACCTTCGGCCTTGAACCGTCAAAGCCTGTCGGTTACATCAAGGATGCCATTAAGGATGCCATACTCGATGGCATCATCACTAACGACTATGTGTCAGCCTATCGGCTCATGCTAGATAAGGCCACCGAGTTAGGTGTCACGCCTGTTCATGACGGACAGCTGTGCCACACCACTATGGAAACTCCCCTTGGCACATTGACACTTGGTGCCAGCACCCAAGGGCTAGCCTACCTCGGTTGGAACGGTGAAGGACTTGGCGCTTTGGCAAAGAAATTGAAATTAAAGCTTGTTGAAGCCACATCTCCCCTACTCGCTAAGTGTATAACTCAGCTCAAAGAATACTTCACTGGCCAGCGAAAAGAGTTCTCACTCCCCTTGCACTTGGCAGGAACCGAATTCCAGATGCAAGCTTGGGAAGTGTTGAGGCAGATTCCTTATGGAGAAACCATTTCCTATGGAGAACAAGCGAGACGCGTGGGAAAGCCTACTGCCTCACGCGCTGTTGCTCAGGCTAATCATAACAACCCCGTGTGTATCGTTGTCCCTTGTCACCGTGTCATTAATGCCGATGGCAGTCTGGGTGGTTATGCACCAGGCACAGACATCAAGCAGCAGCTGCTGTCACTTGAAAAAACGGCAGAGCAAGGCGACCAAGAGGAAACAGATGCGAGGCCATAACCTCATTTCTGCATTTCCAACAACCAATATGCATTTTCCAGAAGCTTGTTCTTTAATGCAGGAGCCAGCTGAGGATGAGTATCGATCCACCTGGCAACCGTTTCACGTGCTTCAAGACTTTTATGCCCTTCCAGCAGGCTTGACAACCAATAACCAGGGAAGAAAATGTCACCTGTACGTTGTATCTCTTCCAACTCGTCAAGCCCAGGCTCCAAGTAACGGTTACTCCACGGTTCACGGACGGGATCATTAAGCAAGGCTAACATTGTGCGAGCCCAAGGCTCTACCCGACGATTCTCCACCTCAAGCAATTCATTGAACAACTGTTGCTGTACCAGACTGTCGGGGGTGCAGGCGCGTGATACAAACTCAAACTCACGTCGTTCGTCATCGGTCGTAAGCCGACCGTGTTGAACGGCAAGAATGTCCTGCCACCTTTCAGGGAGCATGATGGCAAGATGATAGGCCATGCGCATATAGTCACGATTGTTGAGAAATGATGCGCTATGTTTTTCCCATATGTCATATAGCTTGTCAACGACATTGGGAGAAATGGCTTTGAGAGAGAGCATGCGCAGTAACGTCTGGCGCACCGATGGCAGGCTGTGTGTCTGCATCATTTCAAACAACTGCTGTTCAGTCTCGGCACGTGGTTCCTTGTCAAGACGAGAAATCAAATTGTTGATGAAACTGCATGTTGATGAAGCAATCAGTTCGTTGTTCTCATGGGAGATGAAATTGAGCAGGGTCTTCATCAGTTCCTCTGCCGTGATGTTGCCCAGGTGATAGTTCTCATAGAGGTTGAGCACAGCGGCATAGCGGGTCTTATCGTTGACTTGCATTGTCTTCCAGGCTTCGGACATTATCGCCAGGCCCTCGCTATTGAGTGCAAACTGCCCATATCCCTCGGCGTTGCTATTGAGAAACAGACCTTTGCTATAACTTGAAGAGAGCAAATACTCGTAGTCATTCATATATATGGGGTGCTTACAAAATTGGCCGTCCTCATCCAAATAGCCGACGTCGAAGCCCTGTTTCCACATTAGGCTGCGGCCATAGGGGTCGGACTGTACCACACGGACAACGTTATGCATGACGTTAGCCGAACTGATAACCGGTATTCCTTTCTGCTTCACCCACACATCGCTGAAAGATTGGGCACTGTGCTCAGGAGCATACTTGTCAAGTTCGACAATCAGGTCATCCCACGTAGCATTGCCATAAGCATACCTGCTCAAGTAGCTGCGCAATCCTTGCTGCAGAGCATCGGCTCCTTTTTCCTGCTCTAGTTTACGCATCATGATAGGTGCCTTGTGATAGATGATGTTGCCATAGAGTAGCCCTGCCTTGTTCAGATTATCAAGTGGCTGCTGGATGGGATGAGTGCCATGAGTGCGATCAGTGCTCATAGCTATCGGATAATGAGTCTTAATAAAGGCCAGGTCATGGTCAATGTCAGGGAACTGCTCACGTGAAATCTTGTCAGCCATGAAATTGGCATAGACCTCCTTGGTCCATACGTCATCAAACCAACGCATCGTCACCAAGTCACCAAACCACATGTGTGACGTCTCGTGAGCAATAAGGTTCAGGCGCGTTCTTTCTTCATCAGGGGTTGGATTTGGCCCCAGAAATATCTCCCAATCAGTAAACTGGATACAGCCCGGATGCTCCATGCCGCCGAACTGATAACCAGGCAGAACGACAAAGCTATATTGCTCAAAGGGGTATGGGATGCCCGTATAATTCTCCATCCAACGTAACGACAGCGCTACCTGGTCAAAAACGATGGGCAACTGTGCCACCTTGTCGGGATCATTCTCGCGATAGAGAGCTGTCAACAGGCGATTGTCACGCATGGCGGTTTGCACATTGAAACGGCCTGCTGTGAATGAGAACAAGTAGGTAGGAATAGGCTTTTTCGTCTGATTGCTGATACTCACCCAACCCTCAGGGATGTTCAGTTTCAGGTCAAAAACCGCCTTCAGGTCCGGCTGGTCAAAGCATGGGAACACGCTGCGGGCATGGTCGGGCACAAACAAGGTGTACATATAGTCATCGCTACGGTTCAACGCCTTATCACCGCTATAGCCGCTAATAGATACCTTATTTTCTCCCTGTACTAGATATTGGAGAGGAACCACGATGTGTTCATCGCGCAATACAGTATTCAGTCTCGTGCCATTGACTAGAATCTCCTTGCAAAGCTGATTGGCATTGCCTTGGAAATCAATCTGCAGGTCTTCGTCTCCCGTCCAAATGAACATTAGCGTTTCCTCGAAATAGACAGGTTGGGACTTCTCGGCAGGCACAGTAAACGACAGGTTGTAATTCACGTCACTGATGTGGGACGAGCGGTATTGGGCCAATTCCCAAGATACGCCATCGTGCAGTGTCACGGCCTGCAGTGCAGAACAACAAAGTGCCATCAAGCATGTTGCCAATAAGAGTTTCAGATTATGTTTCATGCCGCTAAGTTACTCAAAAAATGTCTTTTCGGAAAGAATAGCCCCATAAATGGGATTTTTTTATATATTTGCACATTGTAAACCACAATAAAAACAATATACATCAAACCAAATGACCGAACGCAAATATCCTCACCCTCTCGTTGCGATAATACCTGTGGTTGTCTTGATAGGTATGCTGAGCATCGTCATTATGCTGTTTGGCAGTGACGCATTGAGTGGTGGTAGTCAGATAGCCCTGTTGTTAGGGGTCGCCGTGTGTGTGCTGATTTCCATGACATGTTACCATACGCCATGGAAAACCTTTGAACATCAGATGACCAAGACCATCGGTGACGTGTCTATTACTCTGCTTATTCTGTTGTCGGTGGGTATGCTTGCTGGATCGTGGATGATTAGTGGTGTGGTACCGACATTGATCTATTATGGTGTACAGATTCTGTCACCCAGTTTTTTCCTTGTTAGTGCGTGCGTCATTTGTGCGTTGGTATCATTGTTGTCGGGCAGTTCGTGGACCACTGTGGCCACTATCGGTGTCGCATTGCTTGGAATTGGCCAGGCCTTGGGTATTTCAGAGGCTTGGACAGCAGGCGCTATCATCTCGGGATCATATTTTGGAGACAAGATGTCTCCCTTAAGCGATACGACAATTCTAGCCTCATCATCAGTGAGAGTGGACATTTTTGAGCACATCCGTTACATGGTATTGACAACGACACCTTCCATTCTTATCACATTGGTCATCTTCCTGGTCGCTGGATTGGGGCATGGCAGTGAAGGTGCACTTCACGTTGAGCAATACACCGAAGGCCTCTCTGCCACTTTCAACATCTCGTTGTGGACGTTGCTGGTGCCGTTGATTACTGGAATCCTTATTGCCCGTAAGGTGCCCTCGCTGGTCGTTTTGTTTGTCTCATCTATCATTGCTGGCATCACTGCGATTATATTGCAACCTCACATCCTGTGCCAGATTGCCGATGATCCCTCGCTTAGCACTCCAGCCGCTATCTTTAAGGGTTTGGCGATGACCTACTATGGGTCTACTGCAGTGCAGACGGGTTTTGATGCCCTTAACGACTTGGTATCAACTGGCGGTATGGCAGGAATGTTGAACACCATTTGGCTTATCCTGTGTGCATTGTGCTTTGGTTCTGTCATGGTAGCTAGTGGAATGATCCAGAGTATCACGGGTGTCATTGTCAAGTGGGTGCGTACAAGATTGAGTCTGGTCACTTCGACTGTGGGAACAGGTCTTTTCCTCAATCTTACCACTGGAGACCAATTCATCAGCATCGTGTTGACTGCCGACATGTTCCGCGATGTTTATAAGAAAGAGGGCTATGAAGGGCGACTGTTGAGCCGAACCACCGAGGATGCTGCTACGGTGACATCAGTGCTGGTTCCTTGGAATACCTGCGGCATGACTCAGGCGACAGTATTAGGAGTCCCCACCCTCACCTACCTACCTTATTGTTTCTTTAATATCCTCAGCCCGCTTACAACGATTGTTGTTGCCGCAATTGGCTGGAAGATCAAGCGGCATCAGGAGGCAAAAGAAAGCACACCCTGATTGTGACAGAATGTGCTTTTTGATGTTAATTTGAACCCGTTAAACGGTGATGATTACATGGCTAGGCGCAAACCGTATCTTGCCTTGTGAGGGTTAGCGTAATAGATCTGGAAAACACAGCACATGCTGGCGTCCTGACCATAGCTTCCACCTCTGATGGTTCGTCCCATGGGATTTCCACTCCTGCTGTTCTTCTGCTCTTCCAGTGGCCCTTTGGGATTGACAAGAGGCGGAGTATTCTCATTGGCGTCCGGCCAATTATACCAGTCTTCACACCACTCGCAGGCACTACCCGTCATATCATAGATACCTAATTCATTAGGCGCTTTTGTACCGACTTCGTGCCATTCACCCTCATAGTTCTCATAATACCATGCTACCTCATCGATATTGTTGCCACCGGAAAAGACATAACCATTGGACTTGTTTCCTCCTCGAGCGGCATATTCCCATTCGGCATCGGTGGGCAGGCGGAATTTCTTACCAGTGAGCTTATTCAATTTATCAATGAACTGCTGGCAATCATACCACGTCGCTTCATCATAGGGACGATTGTGGTAATAATCGACGATGCTGTCTTCCATCACTGCATACCACAAGTCCCAAGTCACCTCATACATTCCGATGTGATAATTAGACAATGACACCCTGTGAGCAGGTGGCACACCAGTCACATTGACATCAATAACGGAATCAAGATTCTCGGGAATCTCATACCTTGTATAAGTTCCGCCTGGAACAAAGACCATAATAAATGTGACTCCATTGACGGTAATTGTATCATTCAGGAACTTCTGTGCATTGGTGGGATCTTCAACAAGTACCGACAGCTCAGGCTGAGTGTCTTCGGGCGGCAGTTCGGGAGCAACAGGCGGAGCAAGAACCTCATCGATAGAATAAGTTCCAGTGGCAGAAGTTTCATCCTCACCATCATCCTCTCCCTCGTCAGTCACTTCTTCGCCATATTCAGATGCTTCATCAAGCTCGAAATAGAAGAAATCACCCTCATCAACAACTTTGATTGAAGTGTTATAAGTGGCATAGCCGTCGGCAGTAATACGCACCTTGTGGCTGCCAACAGTCAATGTGAAAATTTCATCAATATCAGTGGGCTGTTTTCCATCGATTGCGATAAAAACAGGAACATCTTCCACATTACAACTGAAGGTCACTTCAACAGCCGACTGAGGCCTGGAATACGGTCTCGGATTGGGCCTTGGCTTAGGATTAGGCTTCGGCTTGGGATTAGGTCTTGGCCTAGGATTAGATCTAGGCCTAGGTGTCGGTTTTGTCGGACTGTCAATAGGAGGTTTAGGTACGTTACTCACCTGTGCAATGACTGTTTGCACAGGCAATAATAACATAAAAGACAGCAATATCACTAAATATCTCTTCATTTCGAATTATGTTTTGATTTCATAGTTTTAGCCACCAATCTCAACCCGATGTATTCACTGACATCTTCAGGAGGAACAGGAAAGCGATAAGTGACAGTACAGTGGCTGGGCTCACTCTCCCAGTATCCACCCCTCGCGACACGGTACTCACCTTTCAGTGCACCGGAAGGATTCTTCTGTCTTCCAGCAGTATAAGGCCCATGCCAATCAGAGCACCACTCCATTACATTGCCGGACATATCATATAGCCCCAGTTCATTGGGCTGTTTATCTCCAACTTCATGAGGAGCTGAAATATCAACTCCACTCCAAGCAACATCGCCAATGCTGTCGCTACCAGCATACATGAAACCTTTACCCATGTTGCCACCTCGTGCAGCATACTCCCACTCAGCCTCGGTCGGGAGTCGGAACTTTATTCCCGAAATATCGTTTAGGCGAGAGATAAATAATTGGCAATCATCCCATGAGACTGAATGGACAGGTATCATGTCACCAATGTGGATGCTGGGGTTGCCCCCCATGACATCCATCCATAATTGTTGTGTCACCTCATATTTGGAAATGTAATATGACGGCAATATTACTTCATGAGCTGGTTTCTCGTCATACTCAGCATCAAGCCCTTTGGAGCCCATCGTGAATGCCCCACCATGAACAAAGATCATTTCATCCACCAAATCCAGCACTGACTGCAGCATTTTCTTTGTCATCGTGAAATTAAATGACCTGTTGGTAGCTGTCACATTAAAATTGTCCAAAAACTCCTCATATCCATCGGCAACCAATTGTATAGTGTGAGGACCAGTCTTGAGATTATGGGAGGTGCCTGAGACTCCTAAATAGGAGTTGTCGATATACACGTCGGCTGCTTCGGCATTGCAATTGATTGTTACTGAAACTACCGAAGAAGAATTACTCGACGTACTAGTAGTACCGTTATTGACTGTGTACCTGGGCTTGGAGTCAGTTCTGGTTGACGAAGCGTGACGAGTTAACTTGTTTGTCTTACTGCCATTATTTCCAGCGGTCTTTTTGACCTTGGTCGTGGCCGGTTTGGTTGGCTGTTTCGGCTTGTTCACTTGGCCAACCTGACCAAATGCAGACAATGCCGAAATAACCAGCATCACAGACGTCACTAATATGCAGTAAAACTTCCTCATTTTATCTCCTTAAGGATAATGCTATGAATCGAGTATCAGTTTCAATCAATACGTTTTCCGGTTTTACTATACATCGCACCCTTCTTCATGTTGGGCTGACCATTGGTGAAGAATCCTACAAAATAGGATCCGTCATCTTTCCATGTGAAGCGACCGTAATGTAATTGATTGTTACGGAATGTGCCCACAAAGGTATTACCGTCGGCATAGTAGATGTGGATGCTGTCACCATCTACATTACCATTCTCAAAGTTTCCTTCAAGCTTTTGTCCATCGGCGGTGAATACTGCGACACCCTTACCGTCAGGGAGTCCGTTTTTATTCACTTCACCAGAATAACTGCACTCACCCAGTGGAATTGTCAAAACCGAATCAACCACATTCTTAACAACCAGTGAGTCAACGGTTTCATCTTGCTTTTTGTCTTCACTTAACCCATGATTGAACATGAAATAGAAGCCCACTGCAAGCAATAGTCCGACACATGCAGCAATGACTATTGCCTTCTTGGTTTTCTTGGCGTTCTCAGCACTTGTTTCAGAATCTTCAGAATCATCGTCGCTGACGGTGGCTGAATTTTGCTGTGTATCCATAGCTTGTTGTGCTGAAGCCGCCCTCCTCTGGTGTAGGATCGTGGATTCCACATCATGGTCAGTGCTCATGGCCTTGGACAAGAAGTCGGTGATTTCCTCAACCGATGCAGGGCGTTCCTTTCTGTTGGTCTTCATCAACCATAACAGCAGCTCACGCATCTTGTCACTCGTGTTGAAAGGCAACGGCAAGGAAAGATGCTTGTCGGGGGTGCGGTCATCATTGATATCACTGGGCATGGGAGGACGTTGGTTGGAGAGCACATTGTAGATTGTGGCTCCAAGAGCATAGAAATCGGTCCAAGGTCCCAATTTCTCATAACTCTTCTCCATCTGCTCAATGGGGGCGAAACCGTTAGTATAGGTCACCGATGAAGTTGACAAAGCACCACCAGTCTTGCTGTTGAACTGTTTGCTGGCGCCGAAGTCAATGAGCTTCACGGTACCTTTCTGATCCACCATTACATTGGCGGGCTTCAGATCAAGATGCCAAATGCCCTGGGAATGCACTTCCTGCAGTGCGTCAAGGACCTGCTCAAGGATTTTGAGCGACTCGTTCTCGCTGATGGGTTGCCCTGTGCGTTTGAGCCTCTCTTTCAGGTTCTCGCCATTGATATAGTCCATGACGTAGTAGGCCGTGCCATTCTCATCAAACAAGTCATACACCCTGACAATGTGAGGATTGTTGAGGCGGCGCAGACGACGAGCCTCTTTCTTGAATTTCTCAAGCTGCTCGTTAAATTCAATCACCTTCTCATTGTTGCTCACGCTGACGGTAGTATTGTTGCCATCACGCTCATTCACACCCTTCATGAAAAACTCCTTAATGGCATATTTCTCATTGAAGTTGATGTGTGTTGCTACATAGGTATTGCCAAAACCACCGCTTGAAAGGTAGCTGTCGATGCGATAAGTGCCATGCAAGATGGTTCCCACCTTGAGCATCGACTCCATATTGATATTTTCTTGATTAGGCATATATTGTTGTATTCTTTTTCTTCGTTATTCAATCTTGGACTCGGGTTCATCAACATCAGCACTTGCTTTGGCAGCATGATGGCGTTTTTTGGATTCATTGATCGAATCCTTTAAACGATCCATAGTGCTCGCTTGTGAAGCGCCACGAACAGTAGCTTCTTTTTCCACAGTACTACGGCGAGTGTCCTCTTTATGATTGATTGTGGGTTTCACCGGTTTTACCGGCTCCACATGCTGGATTGAAGTGTTTTCGATTGCAGGAGCCACATCGTTAGGGCTTTCCTTCTCATGGCGTCCCCCCCAACCATACAAAGCGAGCCAAGCAGCAGCTGCAACGATAGCAGCTATCAGTAAAGCCCACCAGAACCAGTTTGACTGTTTTCTTTTATGCCGAACTGTCGGTTCGGGTTGAGGCGTCGGTGAAGAGGCGACTACGGTTGAATCGTTGTCTTCTTCTTGAATGGTAGTGGCATTACTGTTTATTGGTTTCATGTTCAGCACATTAAAGCGTGCTGTGCTTTCTTCATTCACAGTAACCAGCTCATCCTCGGGTTCTAATGTGACAGACTCGACATGAATGATGTAAGCACTGTGATTGTCTTGATTTGCCGACGTGTCTGAGATGAGTTTTTTCCTTTTTTTCTCATCGTCGCCACGACTGGAGAACAGTTTGAGGATATCGTCGTCATCCATGCGTTCTACCATACCGTCACTGCACATGAAGAAGTAATCGCCAGGCTTCACATCGGTGATGTGGATAATGTCAGGTTTTACTCTGTTATCCTCACCGGGTTGGACCGCGCGAGTAATTACATTCTTCTGCATTGAAGTCTTCATCTCGCCATAAGTAATCTCACCGCTCTGGTAGAGATCAAATACCAGCGAATGGTCACGACTGACATAGAGCAGTTTCTTGCCAGGCCTGAGGTGATAAATGCGGCTGTCTCCGATGTGAGCCGCGGTCACGCCACCACGATGGAAATACAGGAGCGTGAGGGTCGTACCCATCTTCTTGTAACTCCCGTTATCTGCTGCATCCAGTTTGTTGTAAGCCTCTTCAAGCGCAGCAGCAATTACTGAATCCTGGAGGACACGATTGCCCGAGGCATGGGTGTTGAAGTAATCGGCAAGCGCATCGGCAAACGTCTGGCTTGCGACTTCACCGTTATCGTGCCCACCCATTCCATCACAGACAATGAACAAGCAATCACTTGCTGTTGCTTTACCGTATGCAGGGTAGATATAGTCTTCCTGATTATCACGGTTTCCAAGTTCCTGGATGGCCAGTGGTGGATATATCTTTATTCTCATCTTGCTATTGAGTTATTTGGTGTGAAAGGATAGTGATGTGCTACCCATTTCAATGGTGTCGTCATCGTGCAACACGATAGCATCATCATGTTCAAGAAGCAAGCCATTGACCTTGGTGGTATTCTTGTTCTTGAAGTTGGAAATATCTATCTTGAGGCTGCCATTAGGTAAACGGCGGACATTGATGACTGCATGCTCACGGCTCATGAACAGGTCATCGGTGTCAATCTGTACATCGGCAATGGAGGTCGATGCAAGGCGTCCGACGGTATTGCTGCCGATGGCGAGATCATACTGTTTTCCCTCGTGCAAGAGGTAACACGACTGCAGGATGTCGTCTCCACACATCTGGGTGGACTGGCTCCCTTCCTTTCCGTCTAATTGTGTTTCACCGTCTTCGGGTTTAAGCTTATAGAAAGGTACAACGATTCGCTTGCCGCATTTTGGACAAGCGAAGCGCTTCTCGGGTTCGTCTTTGGAGTTAGTTACTCTCAATACTACCTCGCATCCAGGACATTTGATATTAATTGTTTGTGGCATCTTCTATTTCCTGATTGGTCTTGTTACTCTTTTTATCTTTTTTGTTCTGCCAGATAATGATAGGTCTGTCTCCATCAAACCGGCCCCACATCACAGGATGTTGCCGTTCCTTGAACAGTCCATCATTACTGACCCCTTTGTGCACAAATTCATACAACTCCTTGGGAGTGATTTTGCTGTCGGTATTGGTGTCGGCACCACCTCGCAATCCTCGTTCAACATACATGGTAAACAAACTGTTGCTATATCCAGTCTCGAACGATTCCTCTTGATTGCGGGACGACAGGAACAGGATGACATCTTCATTGCCAAAGGCCTTGTGCCAAACGGAGTCGGTGCGCATGATGCCGGAATAACAGGCATCGACAATCACCATCTTGGTTTTGGCCTTGCACTTTTTCAAGACCTCAACGATGGCATGATTGTCCAGCACTTTATCATAGCACAGCAATCCATCTTCAGTTCCATGTCCACTGAAGTAAAAGACAACCATGTCGTCACTCTTGGCCGTATAGAAGCGATATTTCATCGTCCTCAACACGGCGTCGAGCGTAGCGGCGCTATCGGTGAGAACCGAAGTGCTGAAGCCATTGGCAGCAAAAACTTTCTTCATGACCTTGGCATCATTGGCACTGACATGCAGAGACTTGACGCGATAACGTCCCACCTTGTTAGGATAAGTGTCCAATCCCACACACAAGACGTAGTTGCGGGCTGTAGCGCCTTGACTCATCATGGCGATGAGCAGGATCAGGAGCAGTTTGTGAATGAGACGTCGCATTATTTCAAGGTCTATTAATTATTGAAAAAATTAGAGCTGGGCTATCGCATCGTCCATGTAGTCGGGCATATCGGCGGCTACATCGGGATTGGGCAGATTGTCATGCATGTTATCGTGGTCGTTGTCATCGAGCTGGCTCATGGCAAAGTCATGAAGCTCACCATAGGTGGACATGTTGCCGTTGCCCTCTTCAACAACGATATCATCCCTCGAGAGGTCGCCAGAGTCATCGACATCAATCACAGCTACATCGGCAAGATTGTCTCCGTCCAGGTCCAGGCCACGTACCACATGACCGTCGAACTCGCCATAACCCACGATGCGAACCACGTCATCTGAAATGAAGTTCTCAAAGTTGTCCTTGTGGGGAGCGTCAGGAGAACTCTTTACGCCATTGGCCATTGCCACGTCATTGGCCGCCTTGAGATTGAACATCTCATCGAGAGCGAAGGCGTCATTGCTGTCGGCATCTTCATCCAATTCGGCAAGGGCGATATCTTCGTCACTCTCCTCGTCAATCATAGCGATGTCCTGAACCAACTCGTTGTCATCCTCGGCTACAACAACATCCTCATCAGCTTCATCGGCAAGGGCAAACCCATCTTCAGCCTCGCGAATGTCGGCCTGGATGAAACCTTCGT
>JAEEGI010013830.1_pt1 | contig 17067 bp, 18 predicted proteins | sample 8958751 | NCBI WGS metagenome assembly JAEEGI01 (sample SAMN16246545, study PRJNA631951) | gut metagenome | biome: gut microbiome; feature: rumen; material: KS-attached | host: Bos | place: Iran: Karaj | collected 2018-10
TGGCAACACCACCACAACCACTAGCACCACTACCACCCCAGTGAATGGTAGCGAAAACGCAAGTGCAAACGCGGGCGCAAAAGCAAATGCAGGCACAAACGCAAACGCGAGCGCTAATGCAAACACCAACGCCAACTCTAACGCAAACACCGCTTCAAGCGCAAGTTCAAACGGCACCTACACGACCGACTTAGCAAATATGCCAAGCACTGGCCCAGAAGATGCTCTCCCAATCGCCCTGCTTCTTGGTAGCGCCGTAACGTATCTCTTGTCGTTCAAGTTCGCTAAGCGCGAAGCTTAAAAACAAAAAAGCCACACTTAAAGAGTGTGGCTTTTTTGTGCTCAAGATGCTATAATAATGCAAGAGCCCGTTCGTGTAAGCGCGGGCGAGCAAAGCGAGCCCGAGTGGTGAAATTGGTATACACGTATGCCTTAGGAGCATATGCCATTTGGTGTGCAGGTTCAAGTCCTGTCTCGGGCACCAGAGGAGCCGAGCAACAAAAAGAGCTCGCTCTTTTTTGTTGGAGGCGACGATGGTGCCATAGCCGGCGAAGCCGGCGTCGCACCATTTTTTTGATTGCTCGTGAGTGCAGGTGCCCTAGCTTTTGCGAAGCAAAAGCGTCGCACCAAAGGTTTTTCCAAACTGCCTAGGCTTAAGAAGAGTAATGGTGGTTGTAAAACCTTTTGACGCATGATAACTTGAACCTGGGTTGGGAGAAACTTCGTTTTGCGAGCAATATAAATACCCCGCGAGATGAGCGGACCAAGCTTATTGTGTCCGCTCCATAAAGGGGGGATTTATACGCGATGATTCTAGATAGTCTAGGTTTATCTCCCCGAATTGAAGTTGAAAAACAAAAACGAAGAGAGAACGATATGGTGATAGAGTTAAACTTTACAATCAGATTCGGTCTGAAAAACAAAAAGATTACCATTCGTATAGAGTGGTAATCTAACCTAACCCGCGGGTTTCTAGAGCCTGCGTTAATATAAATATATCACACCTATGCTTATAAAACAATCCGTGTGCTACAATAGTACTAATGAGTAAAATCACCAAATATTTGAACCAGCTAATCACTGGCAACGTTTACGATTCGTCAAAGATTCTGGATTTTTATTCTACCGATCGCTCCATTCTTAAAGTTACGCCAAAATTTGTGGCCGTGCCAGAATCCACCGATGACCTGCAAAAACTCCTCAAATTTTTTGACAAATTAACCGAGAAAAACTTCAATATTCCAGTCGCAATTCGCGGCTCTGGCCTTGGCGAAATGGGCGGCGCTTTGTCGTCTGGCGTGGTCATTTCTACCGAAAAACTTAACCACCTGATGGAAATCGACACCCGCGAAAAGCTCGTGCGCGTGCAAGCCGGCATCACCTTAAAAGAGCTCAACACCGCCTTGATGGTAAGTGGCCTAACTTTGCCAATCAAGGCCAACGAAAACCGCACTATCGGCGGGCTCATCGCCGGTTTTCCAACTGATGATTTTGCCGGCAAATACGGCGGCATTATGAACTACGTTGAACGTGCCGAGATCGTACTCGCAAATGGTGAGCGCATTCAAACAAATCGCGTAAGCAAACTCGCCATCAGCAAAAAACTCGCCGAAAAAAGTCTCGAGGGCAAAATTTATTATGGCCTCGGAAAAATTCTCGACGAAAACTCCATGCTCACTAGCAAATTGCAACAAAATCACACCAGCGCCGCCGGCTATCCAACCGCCGCTCTAGTGAAGCGCCGCGACGCCATGAATTTGCTCCCAGCATTCTTTGGCTCTGAGGGAACTTTGGGTATTATTTCAGAGGTAATTTTGAGGGCCGTACCAATCAAAAAGCAAACTGCCCGCGCCATTATTACATTTCCAAAACTAAGCCTCGCTACTAAGTTCCTCGAGCCAGTAACCGCTCTGAAGCCGCGCGAGCTTAACCTTTGTGACATCCGCATTCTGAAAGCCGCCGAAGAAAACGGCAAAACTATTTCGAGCATCACCAAAACTTTGGAAGAGGGCTTTGCGGTTTTTGTAAGCTTCGACGAAAAAATCAATACCAACTTCAAAAAACTTGCCGCTCTTAGCAAAAACCTTGCTCGTTCCACCAAACTTATCACTGAGAACGACGAAAACACCGCTCTCTTTGACGAATACGAAAACTCGATCACAAATTACCTTAATCTGCCCAAAAATGGCGAATGCGTGCCGCTGCTCACTGATTTTTATTTACCAAATCACAATCTTTTGGCCTTTCTAGATGATCTTAAGGTTCTCGAAAAGAAGCTAAAAATTGCCTTACCGCTCTACGGCTCATACATCAATTCCAACTACAACATACGCCCAGTATTAAATCCGACAAGCCTCGAATTTGGCGACCAAGCTCTGTCGCTACTTAAAGCTGGCGCTTTCATTATTAATCGTGGCGGCGGCTCTATCGTGGGCGGCACCCCGGAGGGAAGAGTCAAGGCCCTTATCACTAACCCGCAAATGCCAGAAGATGAAAGGCTTTTTTATGCCCGCATCAAAGACCTTTTCGACCCAAACCACATCCTAAATCCAGAAATCAAACTCGGCACCAATCAGGCTGCCACCATACGCTGTTTTCGCACTACCAATCAGAGCCAAATCGTGGTATAATAGCAAAAATTTATAGGAGAGTTATTTTTTATGAAAACTACAGTCAAAAAACTGTCTGATACTCGCGTTGAAATCAAAGTTGTTTTGGATAGCAAAGATTTAAAGCCAGCTAAAACCCAGGCTCTTGAGCGCTTGGCCAAAGAAGTCAAGGTTGAAGGTTTTAGAAAAGGCAAAGTCCCAGTCGACATCGCCGCCAAATTCATTCCAGATAATGATTTAAACCGCGAAGCCGCCGACATCGCTGTTCGCACCACCGTGATTGACGCCTTTACCACAAACGAAAAATCCCCACTCGTAATTCCACGCGTAGAAATCACCAAGTACGTGCCAGACGAAACTCTCGAATACACCGCCACGGCCGACATTTTGCCAGAGGTAAAACTCGGTGACTACAAAAATCTCGGCGTCAAGCGTGAAAAAGTTGAGGTAAAAGAAGCCGACATTAAAGACGTACTCAATAACATTGCCAAATCTTTTGCCGAGAAAAAAGCTGTCAAGCGTGCCGCCAAAGAAACCGACGAAGTCATCATCGATTTTGTCGGCAAAAAAGACGGCAAAGCCTTCCCAGGCGGCTCCGCCAAGGATTATCACTTGGTGCTTGGCTCCAAAACCTTTATCCCTGGCTTTGAAGATGGTATCATCGGCCACGAACCTGGCGACAGCTTTAATCTTGACCTTACTTTCCCTAAAGATTACGGCGCTAAAGAGCTCGCCGGCGCCAAAACCACTTTTGAGGTACTCCTAAAACAGGTAAACGAAGTGGCTACATCAGAGATTAACGACGACCTCGCCAAAAAATGCGGCCCATTCAAGACTATTGCCGAACTCAAGGCCGATATCAAGAAAAACATCGAAGCACAAAACGACCATCGCCTCGAAGAAAAATACAAAGACGATCTTATCGCCGCCCTTGTCAAAAAATCCAAAATCGCTGCGCCAGAAATCCTGATCGACGACCAAATGCGCATGATTAAAGACGATATCACCAGAAATGCCGCCGCCCAAGGGCTCAGCTTTGAAGATTACTTGAAACAAGCCGGCGAAACCGCCGAATCATGGGAGAAGCAAGCTCGTGAAATCGCCGAAGCCCGCGTTAAAGCCTCGCTCGCCCTCCAGGTGCTCGCCCGCGACAACAAAATCACCGTCAAAGATGAGCTCGTTGAAGCAAAAATCGCCGAACTCCGCGAAATCTACAAAAAATCCCCTGAGGCCCTCAAAAACCTCAAGGATCCAAACGTCAAAATGGACATCCGAAACCGCCTAGTTATCGAAAAAACCATCGATTTTATCGTTAAAGCCCAGAAATAAGATACGAAAAACCCCACATCTTCCGATGCGGGGTTTCCGTTGTTTCTGCCTACACTATAAGGATGGCGGCGACCATAATAACCATGGCGAAAATGCCAAGAAAGACAAAACATCTCCTTATCTTCCTCAGGTCTTCTTTGGTGACATTACCAGTCTTATCGCCCGGCCTAATTTCATCGATGGAGGCAATCGAATTTTTCGTCATTACTTCTTCTTACCTCCTCCCAAAATTGCGTCAATTAGGCCAAACAATGCGAGGAACGGAATAAGAATTAATTCCTCAACTACCCCATATTTTTGGGGCTTGCTAGATCTTCTTCGTGCCATAAAACCACCCCCCTTTTAAGTTGACTCTCTGACGAAATGAAAGCGGCTAACACCATCAGGGTCAGCAAACATCTTGATTTCGACAGTGGCCCCATCGACCTTAACCCAATACCGTCCGTCGTAACACATCTTTCGTACTAGCTCGATCGGAACCAGGTCAGGGTCTTCCTGGGTCTCAGAAACGACGGCGTTTGATGCTTTTGGCTGCATCAATTCGTCCGGGTCCTTGCCCGTTATGCCACCCACGATGGCAAGGACAACCCCAAAAATGACAAACATCAGGCCAATTACCATTATGTGGCCCATCGCATCGTATTTATCTCCCATACGATCCACCTCCAAAAAAAGTAGTAGAGTGCAGAACAACAAAATCAAAGTGCACCCCCATACTTTAATTATAGCACAAAATCCCAAAAAAGTCAATCTAGCTTACGGTAAAACAATGCAAAAGTACTTTTCTTTTTTGGGGAAATGTGCTAAAATCATTGAAAGAGTTTCATCTCGTTTATTATTGCTGTATCGATAAACGGGGAAAATATCAATTTAAATAAGGAATTTTAATTGTGCCAACAATTAATCAATTGATTCGCAAGCCTAGAAAAAGTGCTGCGAAGAAATCCAAAGCTCCAGCTCTTGGTTCCATCATCAACACTTTGAAAACCAAGCGCTATGAAAAAGACGCTCCACTCAAACGTGGTGTCTGTATCAAAGTTACTACCAAGACTCCAAAGAAACCAAACTCCGCTATGCGTAAAGTCGCTCGTGTGCGCCTTACCAATGGCCAAGAAGTTTGGGCCTACATCGGTGGTGAAGGCCACAACCTCCAGGAGCACGCAGTTGTGCTCGTTCGCGGTGGTCGTGTGCCAGATCTTCCAGGTGTGCGTTATCACATCGTTCGTGGTACGCTCGATCTCCAAGGTATTCAAGGTCGCAAACAAGGCCGTTCTAAATACGGTGCTAAAAAGGAGGATAAGTAATTATGCCACGCAAAACTACTAAATCCCTAGAGCGCAAAGTTTCACCAGATCGCAAATATCAATCCATCTTGGTGCAACGCTTGATCAACAAATCTATGCTCGATGGTAAAAAACAAGCTGCAGAACGCGCTGTTTACGCCGCCATCGAAGGCGCTGCCAAGAAACTTAAAAGCGAAAACCCAGTTGAGGTGCTTGAAAAAGCTATCGCCAACGTCAGCCCAGATTTCGAAGTTAAATCTCGCCGCGTAGGTGGTGCTAACTACCAGATTCCATTCCCAATTGCTGGTCACCGCCAACTTCACTTCGCCTTCTCTTGGCTCGTACAATCCGCCCGCGCTCGCGGCGGTATGCCATACGAAAAACGCCTCGAAGCCGAAATCGTTGACGCTTACAACGAAACCGGTGCCGCCTTCAAGAAGAAAGAAGACTGCCACCGCATGGCCGAAGCCAACCGTGCATTCGCACACTTCGCTCGCGGCTAATTATAAAAGCAAAGGAAAAACTCCTCCGTTTCAAAACGGGGGAGTTTTTTCATAATAATACGCGCAGGGGGCTACTCCTCATCAAGGTCGTAGTCAAAATCTTTTTCCGACATCATCAACACACGGATGACGGCGGTGATTGCGACAAGAAGTGCTGATATCGCAGTACAAAGAACTATTGTCTTTCTTTTCATAAGAAAATCCCTCCTTTTTCAATTTTTTGCGATTGGCACCCATTAATTATAAAATGTAAGCTTTGAAAAGTCAATATGCCATAAGTATCAAGGGTGTGCTATAATAACCACAAGTACTTAAAGGAATCATTAATGATAAAAGTTGCAATCAATGGTTTTGGACGCATCGGTCGCTGCTCCCTCAAGATTTTGCTTGAGCGGCGCGACGCTCAAGTGGTCGCGATTAACGCCACCATGTCGCCAGAAACCGTCGCTTACCTCTTAAAACACGACTCGGCCTACGGCACTTACGACAAAAAAGTGTCCTTTACCGAGAACTCCTTGATTGTTAACTCCCGTGAAATCCCTCTTATTTCTGAGCGCGATCCGCTCAATTTGCCATGGAAAAAACTTGGCGTAGACGTGGTTCTAGAATGCACCGGCGCCTTTACTAAACCAGAAGAAGCCCGCGCCCACATCAAGGCCGGCGCCAAAAAAGTCGTAATTTCGGCCCCAGCCAAAGGCGAAGGTGCTAAAACCGTAGTTCTCGGCGTAAACGAGGAAGTTGTCGACAAAACCGATGAAATTATTTCCAACGCTTCCTGCACCACCAACTGTATCGCCCCAATTATGAAGGTACTAGAAGACGAATACGGCATCGAAAAAGCCATGATGAGTACCGTGCACTCTTATACCAATTCGCAACGCATCCTTGATTCGCCAGCCAAAGACCTCCGCGAGGGCCGCACCGCTGCCGAAAATATCATTCCAACCACTACCGGCGCCTCCAAGGCCGCCGCGCTTACTATTCCTTCGCTCAAAGACAAATTCACCGGCCTTTCAATCCGCGTTCCTACCCCAGTAGTTTCACTCGCTGATATCACCGCAATCTTAAAATGTGACGTGACGAGAGAAGATCTCCAAAAACTCTTCCGCCGCATCGCCAAAGAGCCTTACTATGAGGGAATCATTGGTGTTTCCGAGGAAGAACTGGTGTCCTCCGATTTTATCGGCGATTCACGCTCCTGCATCGTGGATTTGCCACTGATTGATGTTGTGGGTGGAAATATGATAAAAATTGTCGCCTGGTACGACAACGAATGGGGTTATTCAAACCGCCTCGTTGAGCTGGCCGTCGACTTTGGAAAGGAAGTATAATGCAAATTTTTATCGGTTCCGATTACCGTGGCTTTGCCAAAAAACAAGTTATTATCGATTATTTAAGAGAGCTCGGCATCACCGTGACTGATCTCGGCGCTCACGAATACAAAGAGGGCGACGATTTTAACGATCCAGCCATCGCCGTAGCTAAAGCCATTCTTAAGAATCCAGATTCCTATGGTATTTTGCTTTGCGGCTCCGCCCATGGCGTCACCATGCAAGCTAACCGCTTTACCGGCATCCGCGCCGCGCACTGCGACTCGCCAGAATCTGCCGTTCTCGCCCGCACCCACGAAAATTCCAACGTACTTTGCCTTTCTGCTCAATTCAAGTCCGACGAAGAAGTCAAAAACATCACCCGCACCTTCCTCGATACCGAGTTCGAGAACTTGGAGCGTCGTATTCGCCGCATTAATCGCTTAGATGATAAAAGGGAGCTTATATGATTAGAACCGTCGCTATTGTACCAACTTTAATGACCAACGATAAACAAGTTTATCGTAATCTTGCGGAGGTTTTTAATACCTTTACGCGCCGCGTACAAATCGACGTTACCGATGGTGAGTTTACTCCAAATCGCACACTTGATATCACCAATGTTTGGTGGCCAAACGATTGGCAAGCCGACCTACATTTCATGGCTTCTCACCCATCTAAATATATTGAAACTATCGTTAAACTTCACCCATCACTTTGCATTTTGCACGCCGAAGCCGACGAAGACCTTACTCCAACCTTCAGTAAGCTCAAAGAAGCCGGCATCAAAACTGGCCTTGCTTTGCTTCCTCAAACCTACCCGGGCGATGTCAAACAATACCTAGAAACCATCGACCACGTCTTAATCTTTGCTGGCCAGCTTGGTCAACAAGGCGTCGGCACCGACCTTATGCAGATGGAAAAAATCCAACTCATCCGCGATTTGCGTCCAAATGTTGAAATCGGTTGGGATGGCGGAGCAAATCGCAGCAATATCCGCGCCCTCGCACACGCCGGCATCGACGTAATCAATATCGGCGCAGCCATTTCCAAGGCCGATGATCCAGCCGCCGCTTTCAACATGTTGAAATCCGAAATCGATAAAAATGGAGTAGTTCTATAATGGCGCGCATCGTTTCTGTTGGTTCAGCTTGCCAGAATGTCTATCTCGTAGACAAAGACAATCTTTCGTCCACCAAAATTGGCGAGGCTTCCATTTTTACTAAACTAGTTGCCGGCAATACTTTGAACATCGACAAAATCACCTACGAAGTGGGCGGTAGCAGCGTAAACACGGCCATCGAGTTTGCTCGCCATGGCCACGAAACCATCATTTTCACTAACATTGCCAAAGACACCGCCGGAGCCAGTATCGTTAATCTTTGCAACCGCGAAGATATCGACACTAGTTACATCAACATCCTTAGTAAAAGCTCCACCGGTTCGAACGTTATTTTGCTCGACCAAAAGAGCCGCAAAAAAGTCACCATGAGATCCGCTGGCGCTTCTGCTGATCTCAGCAACCTCGACGTAAACGATCTCGAGCTCATCCAACCAGATTGGCTTTATGTTTCTACGCTAAATGGCGACATGAAAACTTTACTTAAACTCTTTGAAAAAGCCAAATCGCTTGGCGCCAAAATCATGTTTAACCCTGGCCCAGAAGATCTTAATAAAACCGAAAAACTTATCGGCCTGCTCGAAGATGTCGACATCCTTTACGTCAACAAAACCGAGGCTGCCAACATTGTACCAGGCGCAATCCTTTCCGAACTACTCGCGCACCTACAAAACTACGTCAACACTGCAATTATTACCGACGGCCAAATGGGTGGCATTGCCACCAACCACGACGAAACCTACCGTTTTGGCATCTACGAAGACGTGCCGGTCAAAGACACTACCGGCTCGGGCGACGCCTTTGGCGCTGGCTTCCTCGCGCACTTCGCCGCCGGCAAATCATTCCGCACTTCGCTCATCTTTGCATCCGCTAACGCAACCTCAAACGTTACTAAAATCGGTACCACACGCGGCGCCCTTACCGGAGCTGAACCACTGCACCCGATGCTAATTCAAAAACTATAAGGAGAAATATGTTACCACAAGATGTTGAAACTTTAAAGAAACTTTCTATTGCCGATCTCGAACGCGCACAGGCCTACGCAAAAGATCTCACTCATGGACTTGAGATTTTGCGTACCTTCCCACAGGGTGTCACGATTTTCGGTTCGGCTAGACTTCCACAAGACGACAAATACTGCAAACTCGCCCGCAAACTCGGCGGCTTGCTCGCCCAAAACGGCCACGCCGTAGTTACCGGCGGCGGCCCTGGCATTATGGAAGCAGCCAGCCTTGGTTCATACGAAATCGGCGGTCGCACCATCGGCCTTAATATCACCTTAAAACACGAACAATTCCCAAACCCATACCTCACAGACTGCCTCACCTTCCGCTATTTCTTCGCCCGCAAGGTAATGCTTGCTATGGCCTCTAAAGTCTTCGTTTTCTTCCCAGGCGGCTACGGCACCTTTGACGAATTATACGAAATCCTCTGTCTCGCCCAAGAAGACAAAATGCCACACATGCCAATCTTCTTAATTGGCAAATCCTACTGGCGCAACCTCGACAAAATCACCAAAAAGATGCTCGAGATGAAACTAATCAACAAGGCTGATCTTAGCATTGTTAAAATCACCGACGATATCAACGAAGTCGTAAAAGCCGCTAACAAAATCGGCCATCCAAAAATTTCCGAAAACTATTACGATGGCTTTGATGAAATTTCAGAACTTAACTAAAAAGGTTTTACCAATTTAAGGTTTGAATTAGATTCGGCAATCCGCATCAATTCATTATATTTAGCAACACGATCGGTTCTCGAAAGGGAACCGGTTTTGATTTGGCCAGCACCCAGGCCCACAGCAAGATGCGCAATTGAAGTATCTTCGGTTTCGCCGGAACGGTGCGAAATAATCGTATTAAAACCAGCGTTCTTAGCCATCATCACAGCATCAATTGTTTCAGAAAGCGAACCAATCTGATTGAACTTTACGAGAATCGCATTGGCGATACCTTCATTAATGCCGCGCGACAAAATCTTAGTATTAGTCACGAATAAGTCGTCGCCCACAATCTGGATTTTTGAACCCAAGCGCTCAGTCAAAATCTTCCAGTTTTCCCAGTCATTTTCTGCAAGACCATCCTCGATCGAAGCAACCGGATATTCACTTGCAAGTTGTTCATACCAGGCGATCATTTCTTCAGCAGTTTTAACTTCGCCGGTGGTTTTGAGCACATATTTACCATCCTGATAAAACTCGCTCGAAGCAATGTCAAAACCAACTTTAATGTCTTCACCAAACTTATAACCGGCAAGCTCAACGGCTTTTTTGATATGTTCGAGCGGCTCACTGTTGCCGCCTTTAACCTTTGGCGCATAACCGCCTTCATCACCCACGGTTACCGGATAGCCTTGCTCCTTCAAGACTTTTTTAAGAACATGAAAAACTTCGGTTCCCATACGAATTGCATCATAAATCGTGTTTGCACCACACGGAATAATCATATACTCCTGGAAATCAGTAGCCCAATCGGCGTGTTCGCCACCATTCATTACATTCATCATCGGAAGCGGTAACGACATTTGGTCGGTAGTACCGGCTAGCTCCGCTACATAATAATAAAATGGCACACCTTTAGCCCTGGCCACAGCCTTAGCCACGGCAAGCGACACAGCTAAAATTGCATTGGCACCAAGATTAGATTTATTGTCGGTACCATCAAGCGCGATCATCGCGTTATCAACTTCGCGCTGGTCAGCGTTTTTACCAATCAAAATATCACGAATTTTGGTATTCACATTTTCAACTGCCTGCAGCACACCTTTGCCGCCGTATTCAGCGGCACCATCACGAAGCTCCAAGGCTTCGAGAGAACCAGTGGATGCACCAGACGGCACAATTGCGCGACCAAAAGCACCACTATCAAGAAAAACATCAACCTCAACCGTAGGATTGCCACGGGAGTCTAAGACTTGGCGGGCCTTAAGATCGGAAATTTTAAAACTAACCATAAGCATATTATAACAAAAATTTTTATCAGAATGTGTTATTATAAAAGTAACAATATTAAATAGGAGTTATTTTCAAATGGAAAAACAACCTGAGGAGAAGCCTGTGGAGAAAGCCGCTGAAAAAGCAGCCGAAGCTCCAAAGGAAGCCCCAAAAGCTGAAAAACCAAAAAAGAAAAAAACTGGCCTAATCATTGGCATCATTATTGCCTTGCTCGCCATTGCTGGCGGCGTAGTGGCTGCAATCTTGCTCTTGAATAAAGGCGACACTTCAGCAAACGATGAAACTGTCAGCAACATTATCGCTGATATCATCGAGAAAAAAGATATCCCAAACACCGAGTTTAAAGGAAATCTTAAGGTCGAAATTGAGGGCGTTAAAGTAAGTGCAGACTTGAACGGTAAATATGCCGACAAGAAAATGGCCACCGATCTTGACGCCAAAATCAATGTCAACAACAACGATATCGCCATCAAAGCCTCTCTTGCTTCCGATGGTGAAACTATGTACCTCAAGCTCAACGGTATGCCAGACCTAAGCGGCGTCACCGGCGATGCTGCCTCTGCCGCGATGATCTCAATGTTCATCAAAGAAGGTACCTGGTATAGTATGCCAGCCGAAATGACCACCGGCATGACCGGCCAAGTCAAAATTTCCGGCGGTGCCAACTGTGGTTCTATCGACATGCAACAGCTTATGGAACTCGCCAAAGGCGACAAGTCCTGGCTCACCGAAGCTTTGCGCGATTCTAAATTCATCTCCCTCGAAAAAGCCGAAGATGATATGTACAAAGTTTTCGTTAACCGCGAAGAAACCGTCAAACTTATCAAAAACGTTAACAGCAAAGTTTCATCCGCTACCAAATGTGATGTCCTTGGCCAAGTTAACGGCGAAGGTATGGCCGAAAAAGAAGAGATCCCAGGCCTTCTCCTTGGTTTCAGAAATGGTCAAATCAGCAAAGTCAAATATGAAAACGCCGAAATGGGTGCTACCCTCGAGCTCAACCTTTCATATCCAGGTGGCTTGACCGTAGACATGCCAAGCGACGCTCAGTCACTCTCCGACCTCTTTGGCGGTATGTTTGGTGGCTCTAGCTTCGGCGGCTATGACTACGATTACGACTACGATGATGACGACGATGATGACGACATCGACTGGAGCAGCTGGCTCGATGATTACGATGATGACGACGACGATGATGACGACGACTTTGATGCTGAAAGCTACATCAATAGCCTCCTCGAAGGGAAAGACGCAGAATCACTTCAAAAATCACTCGAAGCAGCTGAAAAAGCTTTGGAATCTATCGATCTAGATTCTCTCGAAAGCTTGCTCAACGGCCTTCAATAATCTTTGACCGCTTCACGAAAATAGCCTCTCTTTACAGAGGCTATTTTTTGTGGTATAATATATATATGGATGCTTTGCTAAAAGAAAAACTTAAAAAATTGCCAACAAGCCCTGGCGTTTATTTTCATAAAGATAAAACCGGCGAAATTATTTATGTGGGCAAAGCCGCCGTACTCAAAAACCGCGTTCGCCAATACTTCCAAAATACCAAAAAAGATCCCAAAACCGAGGCCTTAGTTGCCGAAATCAACGACACGGACTGGATTGTAGTAGATACCGAAATGGACGCACTTTTTCTCGAGTCTGAAATGATCAAGCGTTACATGCCAAAGTGGAATATCCTGCTTCGCGACGACAAAACCGTATCCTATGTGCGCATCAACATGCAAGACGAAGTGCCACACATTAACTACACTCGCAACCCGATGGACGACAAAGCTACCTATATTGGCCCGTTTTATGGCAAATCCGCCGTCGAAAAATCCGTAAGGTTGCTCCGCCGCATTTTCCCGTATTACGACAAGCCATACGATGGCAAAAAATCTTTGAATACTGATCTTGGCCTTACTCCTGGCATTGAAATTGGCAAGTGCACGCCAGAAGATTACAAGCGCAACCTTCGCAAAATGATTCGCTACCTCAAAGGTGAGCGCCAAAATCTTTTGAAAGATCTCGAAAAAACCATGTATGACGAAGCCAGCAAAGGGAACTTTGAGCTCGCCGCCGAAGCTCGCGACCAACTCGCGGGGCTCAAAGAACTCCGCCGCAAAATCGTTTTTTCAGACAAGGAATTTTTGGATATCTCTTCAGACCAAGCTTTAAACCAATTGCAATCGCTTCTAAAACTAGGTCACCCACCACGCCGCATTGAAGGCTACGACATTTCGCATCAATCCGGCACCAACACAGTGGCCAGCATGGTGGTGTTTATTAACGGCGCCTCCGCCCGCGACCAATATCGCAAATTCAAAATCCGCACCAGCAGCAGCGACGACCTCAAAAGCATGCGCGAGGTAATTGAGCGCCGTCTCAAGCACACCGAATGGGAATACCCAGATTTAATTGTGCTCGATGGCGGCATTGGCCAAGTAAACGCAGTTTTGCCACTGCTCGCCGAACATAACATCCCCGTAATTGGCCGCAACAAATCCGGAGATCATTCTCGCAATGCGACAACTAAACTGATAATTCCAGCTACTCCGATTCTCGGGTCGCGTCCAGCCGGCCCGTTTGCCTTCGGCAATTCGTTCCGAGCGCCACGGGCGGCTGGCGCTAACTCTCGCGCTGCCGCGCTCCGAAATCCCCTCGAACCGGAGTCTCTGGAATTATCACCTAGTTCTCATATTTCGAAACTTATCGCTAGGATAGACGAAGAGTCTCACAGATTCGCAATCAACTACCATACTTTATTGAAACGCAAAAACCTCCTCAAGTAACTTGCATTTTGTGAGTTTTCAAACTATAATGGATATACATTAGGAGTTATTATGCAATTAGGAAATTTCCTCGAAACAGTCACACTTATATCCGCTATTCTTGCTATTTTATTGATTTTGCTTCAACAACGCGGTGCTTCACTCGGCTCTGGCTCAGGTGGTTCTGGCGAGCTTTTCACCAAACGCCGTGGTCTTGAAAAATCCCTCTTTTTCACCACCATCTTCTTTGTTTGTACGTTCGTAATATCAATTTTGGGGCTACTTTTAATTCCATCATAATATGAAAAACACTATCAAAAAGCGTGGGCAAAAAATCATCCGTCGTTTTTCGCGCACTGCCGATAAAGTCCAGGAAGAAGGCAAGGAGCACATCAAGGAAAACTTTGTGCGCCGCCTTTCGCATATTGCCAATATCAAAATCTTAATCCTGGAATGGGTGCTTCTGATCGCTGCGCTAATCATGCTGGCCGTCACGCAATCTTTTTGGTTTGGCAATACTTACACCAAAAATGTTTACACCGCTGGTGGCACCTATACCGAAGGCACGATTGGTAAAATCAATTCATTGAACCCACTTTTTGCCACCACGAGCAGCGAAAAAACGCTCAGCCGCTTACTATTCTCAACTCTTAGCACGATTGATTTTGCTGGCCAAACCGGCATGGGTCTGGCTAAATCCATTACGCCAAAAGAAGACGGCAAAGTTTGGATTTTGACCCTAAAAGACGATCTTAAATGGTCTGATGGCGAGCCAATCACTTTGAGCGACGTTTACTTTACAACAAAGCTCATCCAAAACCCAGCTGTGATTACCGCCTACGACTCCAACCTTTCAAAAGTTAAGGTAGAGCTTGGCGAAGATTCTATCACATTCACTCTGCCAGCTAAATATGCCGACTTTACCTCGGCTCTCAACTTCCCAATTTTGCCAGAACACATCTTAAAAGATGCTGATCCAAAAACCATCGTTGAACACTCGTTTTCTTCTTCACCAGTTACTTCCGGCGCCTTCATGATCAACACCGTGCAGAACTCCAACACCGAAAAGATCGTTTATCTCTCTGCTAACCCGCATTATTACAAGGGTAAACCACTCATCAATACCTTCGTCGTGCACGCCTATGCTGACAAAAACAGCCTGATCACCGCCATGAATGCCGGCTCTGTTACTGCCACTGCAGAATTATCTTCGGCTGACGCTAGCGCCGTGGATACAACTAAGTTCTACGAAAAAGATTCCAGCGTGAGCTTTGGTGTATTTGCGATCTTAAATACCACCAGCCCAGCTCTTAAAAACAAAGATCTTCGCACCGCGATCCGCCAAGGCCTAGACCTCGCCGAGCTTCGCCAGGTTGTACCAAACACCACGCCGCTTGATTTCCCAATTATTCCAGCCCAAATTAGCCTTAATAAATACCCAGCCGTAACCCAAATGGATACCGAAGCCGCCAAAACCAAAATCGCCAACGCCAGCGGGGAAGGAAAAATCACCTTAAATCTCGTGACCGTAGACTCCGGCTACCTACCAATGCTCGCCAGCACGCTCGCAAGACAATTACAGTATCTTGGCTTTGAAGTAAATCTGTCGATCGAACCAGAAAGCCAAGACTTTGTAACGAATATTATTCCAAAGCGCAATTATGATATTTTACTCTACGAAATCGAGCTTGGTGCCGACCCAGACCTTCTTACTTACTATCACTCTTCGCAAGCCACCAGCGCTGGCCTTAACCTTTCAAACTACACCAATGCACTCGTAGACGATTTGCTTCTAGCTGCCCGCGAAACCACCGACGTTACTATGCGCACCAAGAAGTATGAGACCTTCCTAGAATATTGGGCCGCCGACGTGCCGGCTATTGGCATTTACCAGTCCAATCTTTCATATTTCTACAATAAAAATGTCCGCACCTTCGAAAACGACATTCGTCTAGTTTCACCACTGGACCGTTTCTCGGATGTTACATCTTGGTCTGTGGTTAAATCCACCAAAAACCAAACCCCATAAAAATTCTTACCATTTACCAAAAACTATGTTATAATAATGCCATGCGCCTGTGGTGGAATTGGTAGACACGCTACCTTGAGGTGGTAGTGGCCAGATTCACGGCTGTGCTAGTTCGAGTCTAGTCAGGCGCACCAAACCTAGTTCTGTTCTTAAGAGCCTGGTTAAAGACGTTTTCAAGAGGTTTCTTCCATCTGAAGGAGACCTCATTTTTGTTGGAAATTTCTAGGTTCGTAACCAATTTTCGTACTAACTGGTCCTTTTGCCATGAGTCGGCACTTTTCATCTTGTCAGCGAGGGAATCTAGCTGGTTCGTAAGTTCTTCCAGAATTTCTCGAACTTGGTCAGGATCGTAGATTTTGGCGCTAATATCGTCGCGTTCAGCTTGCAAAGCGGCTATTGCGTCGCGGCATTCATTCATTTGCTCTTTGACGAGCTTTTTGGCTTCTTCTGGCGCATCTTTGCCTAGATCTATGAAAGCCTGCGCTAATTCGCCCTGAGCGCGTTTCTTGGCTTTTATAGTAGCATTAACGCGTAGCTTTTCCTCAAGTAGCTCGTTATGACGGACATTTATGTAATCGTTTAAGTTGTCGCGAAGTTCGTCGATCTCTTTCTTGCCAAAATGTAGCGCTTCTAGCGTGTTATAGAAGTAGTCCAGGAAGACTTGCGCACGGACGCTCTTTTGCTCGCGCTTACATTCTGTATTACCGCAACGGAAGTATAAGTATTTCTTGCCAGTGCGCGATTTAGAGCGTGCTACGTGCATAAAATTGCCACATTCGCCGCATCTCATGAGCTGGCGGAATGGAATGAAGGTTTTATCGTCTATCGCCTTAACGGAAGCCGAGATAACCTTCTTCAAGTTGCCGCGCTTCGCCTGGACTTCGCCGAATTGTTCTTCGGTTAGCATTGGCTTGAAGTTCGGTAGGATCTGGCGTAAGTCTACCTGTTGGCCAGCTTGTACGAGGATACCGTAGTAGAACGGATCGCTAAGAATTGCGCCAATCGTGGAATCACTATCGTAAACATTGATGCGTTTCACATTCTTATTCTTGCGCGTTAGCTTCGTCATACGGTGAACATTGTTCTGGCGCCAGTAATCTATGATTTCTCGCTGAGAATGTCCCTCGAGGTACATTTCGAAGCCATGCTTAATATATTCAAAGTTATCA
>JAEEGI010013846.1_pt1 | contig 17059 bp, 16 predicted proteins | sample 8958751 | NCBI WGS metagenome assembly JAEEGI01 (sample SAMN16246545, study PRJNA631951) | gut metagenome | biome: gut microbiome; feature: rumen; material: KS-attached | host: Bos | place: Iran: Karaj | collected 2018-10
AAATCTCCTAAACTAATTGTATCTTTTTCTTCTTCTACTTCTGTTCAAGGTAATGTTACCTCCGTAACCTTTGCCCCTTCATCTATACTACTTACTGTCTTAGCAGATCACTCCGATGGGGATAATAATGACAATGCTCAGACTAAAGCAGCTGTTGCTAACGTTCATACACCTCCAACCTTTCTTTCTTCTAAGCTTGTCGTTTCTAGTTCTTTCTTTTTCATTTTGATGTTCATATAATAATATAAAGCTAAGTTATGGGGACTTTTTTTAATTTTTGTTCCCTTTTTGTTTTAGTTTTTGTTTACAGCATACCTTCATTCAATTTCACTGAAGTATCTTATTCATCCTTACGCCTATGAGATTAAATATTGACATCATGAAAAATATACCATAATTTGTGAAAAATTATGTAAATAGATTTGTTAATCTATAAATAGCATCTCGAAGATTCAGACTTTTCAAAAAAGTGTGATTCATAAAGTTTCACACTTTTTTAAACATCTACTTTTAATCTATTCAATAAATTCTGATTTTTTATCTTCATATTCTTTTATTATTTCCCTAATTCAATCTATTCATTTAAGTCTATAAGACTTTATTATTTCTAACGTTCATTGATATCATTTTTCCTCGAGTTTATATACAAAATTATCATTACATCAGTCTTTATAATTCTCTCACGCATCATATATAGGATAAAGTTTCTGAAACTCTGATAATGCTTTTGGTTCCTTTCATTCTTTGTACTCTCATCAATATGCAACTTGTTCAAAACTTTCTAATGCCTCTATAAAATTTCAATGATTTTGAATTATCCAATTTTCAACTCATATTCCACTAATTCATCACTCAGGTTTTTTATAGCATCACTTAGCTTTCAATAATTTTTTCATAATAATTACATTGGTTCTTACTCGATCTAAGTCATCAACTCAAGAATTTGGATTACTTGCAATGTAATCCAATTTTTCTTTCATGGCATCACTTGATGAATAATCAATAACCTGTGATTTTTTTAATATTAATAAATCCAGAGGAACTCAATTTGGTCTTTTATCAGATTTTCAAATATTGTTTATCTTCGATTTTATTTGATTTCATCATTCGATAACTCAATGATCATCATCTTTTTGTGTTCAAATTTCTTCATGAATAACTTTTGATATTTCTGCTACTCTTTCATAATCTTTTGCATCTAAGATTAATGTAAAATCTAAGTCTACATCTTTTGTTGGAATATCGGTTCATCTTCATGTTGATCAACTATCATGCAATTCTGCTCACGTAATTGAACTATCATATTTTGAATTAAACTTTATTCAACACTTATTTTCCAAAATATCTTTTATCCACTCTATTGTACTTTCAGCCAATTTTCTATTTTCTTTAGCAAATTTCTGGTACTTTTTATTAGTTGGACTGTTTTCTGCTATCAATTCTCTTACCTCACTATTTTTAATTTTTTCATTATCACCACCATAAGTTTTATTTACAGTATTATCATTTTCTATAGATACATATTTTCAATCATTTAATCCAACATCATATCAGTCATAATATTCCATATAATTAAATCATGATCTAATTCTATGATACATTTCAGGTGTGAATTTTATATTTCATTCTACATCAACAATTGGAATATAATATCCATTTCTTGCGATCTCATAACATATATTTTGAAATTTTGAAAATGTTTCTAAATATTCTCACTCAGGATGTTCACCAGTTTTTACCAAAACTTTTTCAGTTCTATTAAATGATCAACGATAAATAATATAATCAATTTCTGTAGTTGGAATTCATGTCCTAATTCAATAATGTGTTCATCATCATGTTTTAAATAATTCATACTGATTTTCTTTATATGATTTTAATCCTTCCGGATTTTCATCAATAGTTGTTTCTACAAAATCTCATCTATCAGTATTTACTACTAAATTAACTAATCAATAAGATGACTCTGTGGGTTTATCAACATAATATCAATCAATATCAAAAGGAGTAGCATCACTTGATGCTCAAGTTCATCACTGTCCCCAAGAATCTTTTCAATCATCTCATCATCATAAATATTCTCTCGATGTAATTCATCTATTTATAATTTTTGAAAAAGCATATTCATCTACTCATTTCACAAATGCATGTTTTGGAAAATCTATTTTTCATCATACAGCTTCGTTATATAACTTCAATCATCTTTCATGTGCTTGCCTTTTAGTTTCATCCATTTTATCTAATACATCCTCTGGAGAATAATATTTTAATCAATTTATATATAGAAGTGTTCTCAATTTATCATATAGAGAATGATTTTTACCTTTTAGATTAAATCATTTTTTTATTTCATTATACAATTTAACTAATTGACTATCTATAACTGTAGTTTTTCAGGCTTTAATACTCTCTATTCAATCACCTTCAAATATTTCTTTTCAAAAATATCTATTATACAACACTAAGATTTTTCTAAATAAATACAATAATTGTGCTTGTTCTTCTTCATCAAGTTTTCACTCCAAACACAAATTGTCATCGGGATTAAATCATTTTTCATTGATTATAGTTTCAATGTCCCTCAATAATTGTTCAGATCAAATGAATGTTTTTAAATATTCTCTCAAAGAACGATCTCAACTTTTTATAGCAATATTCATCAAATCTTTGTATATCAAATCATAGATTCACCTTCATTCTTTTAATTTTCATCACTCTCTAAAACTATTTAAAACAGGGCTTCATAGTATTCATAATCACGAATCTGGATTAAGTTGATTATTCAGTTTTTCTTTTGGGTACAGTAGTTCAAATACTTTAAAAATTTTTCAAGTTAACGGCAAATTATTTTTTTCAAAAATCTTTACTATTGTTTCGGCAGTTTCCTCAGGATTGTCTGAATCTAGGATCTCATCCATTAACTCATTTTTAACTCTTTGAATATCCATAGAGATGGAATTATCAAGCATTTTAAATATTTTTAAATAATTTTCAGCTTCATTAAACGTAAGAGTACAAATTTTTTTAATCATCTCCACTTTTTTATTAGAATCATAATATGTATCAATTATTTCTTCTATATATTTTACGTATCATAGTTTATTTACCTCTTTGAACTTAGGTACCAGTCACGATAAATAAGCCCCTAACAATTTCTTATACTTATTTAAATCCATTAATTCAACTGGACCAAAATATTTAAGAAACCGAGACAATGTTCCCCATTTAAATCAATTATTTATACTATTAGTTGCTTTTAAATTTATTAAAGATAATTGCTTTATTGTAATATCAGGGTAAAATTCAAATAATATTTTTATACAGTCACACAAATTAGATATATTAAATCAGAGTGCACGTCTGTTAACATATCAAAACCATTTTAATTTCAAAAATTGAAGTTCTTTATATGATATGTTTGGATATTTCTCAAATATTATTTTTAATAATTCATAACTTCTTTCTTCTAGTAATTTGTTAATATATGGAATCTCTCAAATCCTAATACTCGGATATTTCTCAAATATTGTTTTCAAATTTCCTTCATATGACAAACTTATCGTATCTTCCAATCAAATTAGCTCCTCCTTCGTAATATTATCTCGCTTAGCCAAAATCATCTTCAAACATTCCGAATTATGCGACTTTAATATCTTTTTCATAGAATTAAAATCTTTAATCGTTATATCGGACCACTTTTCTAATAATACCGTTAGAATCTCATAGTTTAAATCATCTAAATCCATTACAAAAACATTGAAATCTTCATCACTTACTCAATTTCTTAACAATTTTTCTAAAATTTCATTCTTAATTATTTTTAAATGCGCTATTTTTTTATTATTTCATCCCCGCGCATCATCAACAATTTCTTTACTATCAATTAACCCTTTTTCGTATACTAAATCTATATTCTCCTTCCAATTATTTGTCCAATAGATAACCCAAATATAATAAAGAAACCTATCAGTTTCTTTTATATTGTTATGACGACCATATTCATTTTTATTGTCAGATATAAAATCTCGCATTTCACTGATACTGGCAAACATATGGACAGTCTTTGTCCTATATCATCCGTTATTCTCATATTTAATATCCGGACACTTTCACAATATTTTATTAACTTTATTTATTCAAATTTTTACAAGTACACTCAATAAATGCTCCTTTTTCATATATTTAAATTTTAGAACTACATTGTTAAGATCTTCATAATGTTCATTATTCATATCAAAATCTTCCCAAAATCACGCGACATTACAATCTTCCAATATTTTGATATATTCCAAAACATCAATATATTCCAAATCATTAATAGATAGTGAAGTTTTCTTGTAATCATATCAATTTTCTTTCAACGCTAAGATATTACTTTCAAATTTAGTAACATCAAGAGATTCCAAATCTTTTAATCATGTTTGTTTATAGTCAAATCCATATTTATTTAATATAAAAACACTGCTTTTTAAAACACTTATATCAATATTCTTTAAGGACTTAGAAATCCGTGCTTCAAATAACTCATCACATGAAAAGCTCCTTAATAAAAATATTAAATCATCACTTTTATCTACGCATTCCATAAAATCTTTAAAAAAAGTTTCATTTTTAATAGCTCACTCACGTGCAAATTCATACAAATTAGATGTAAAAAATATTCTTGCTCTTTCCATCGCATCCTTAGAATAATTTTCCACAATCACATCAATTATTCTTTCATTTACTTCATCAAATGGAGTTTTATATGGTTCAAAAAATATTCTAACCTTTTCTTTTATTTCACTTAAATGTTTCTCTTTAGATTTTAATCTTAAATATTCTGTATATTCTCTCCAAGCTCCATCAAAATCTATATGTTTTTTCTTTAAGACTTTTTCAATTTCTCATTTATCACTAATATCTAATTCTTTTCAAAATTTACTAGACAATCGTTCTAAAAATCACCTTTTCTCATCTTCATTTAATCATAAAATTTTCGAAATTTCCTTTTCAGTTTTTTTATCAAGTTTTCAATTTTCCTTGGCATATTCTAAGAATCATTCTGCCTGATTTAACAATTCTTCTTTAGCTTTCTTTCTGATGGTCATGGTCTTATTTTTACACAATAAAATTTAATATTTTTTCACCAACTTAATTGGGATATTAATACCTCATAATGTAATAAAAAATTCCCTAAGTGAACCTGAACAACTTAAAGGAAAATCTTTACCAAATTCTTTCCTTACACAATTCACAAAAGGAGATATTATCTTGCTTAACATCTGATTCTCCTGTCCACTAAAACTAGATGGTCAAAGCTCATTATTTTTAACAGTATGAGTTGACGATTTTAATAAATAATAGAACAATTCTACAGTAGTAGTCGCAGATTTAATATCTTTTGAGGTTAAGGCTTTTCAATTCATATAAACCTTATTTTTTACCGCATCCAAAAATATTCACTTCTCTTGAATTGGGTTAATATCTGTATAAGAAACAAATTTTTGATCTCATTCACTGTCCAATAATACAAACAAATCTCCCATATCTTTTTGTCATATATCATTGGAAATGTCTTGCTCTATAACTATTCCATCTTTCGCAGGCATATCAAAATCATAAGTCTCACGAATCCTAATATCTGGATAGGTACTTTTCATACCATCTAACACTGTTTTTAATACATCTAAATCACTATCGTCCTCAAATACTACTAAATAATCTCCACCATATTTATTTGTATAAATAGGAGAAAATCAGAATGTATTTATCGCTACTCCATTCTCTATACAAGATTTCTGAAAATCATTCACTATATCATAGTCCTGTTCCATATTATCATATGCCTTACTAATTCAATTTAATATATCTATCAAATGATGAACATCAGAAGTCTGCAATCCCCTCTTATATATTTTTTCAAAAATATAAAGGATTTTTATACTCATATTATTAAGATTTCTCATCTCTGTCTCGTAATAATTTGATTTTTCTAATCATAATTTTAGCTGGCTTTTAATATTTCAAATCTCTAATTGTTCAAATCGATTTTGATATTTCAAATTATAATATTCCAAAAATCTTTTTTGTCTCACTGCAAATGAACTATCAGATTTTTGTCATGTATAAACTATTGCCCAACAAATAGGCAAAGTTTCCATCGGAAAACGATCTACTTTAAACAATTCAGGTAACTCCTTTCAATATTCGCAGCTTTCATCTACTTTTTCATAATCCAACTCGTCACTCATATCGGTAATATATGCATAAGGATGAGATCATTCAGATAAGGCCGTAAAAAAAACTCATCAAATATTTCAAATTTTTACTATTACTGTGCACTTATGAGCTAAATTATTTATTTCTCTAAACAATTTAGAATTTTGAAATTTTTCATAATTTCTCAAATCATCACAAGAAAGTTTTCCTTCCTCATAATAAATTCATGATACTAGTAAAGCCATAACAGTTCCCGTGAATCAAACTCATTCTCATCTTAGACATTCAGACACCACACTTATCTCAAATCAATAATTTTTATCCAATAAATTAAGCTCTTTTTCCAAAAATTTAACAGCTTCCCCATATTGCTGATTAAACTTTTCTAGCTTATAATCGACAACTTTTGCCCCATCAAACATTTTAACACTATTAAACGTCAATCATTGTCTTTCAACTTTTCTAATTCATAAATAACACTTTGATTTAAGCTTCTGCATTATACTAATGTGATCCGATGCCGAACCAATCCCTTCAGGAAATCGATTAAATCAAAAATGTCAGCTAATTACAAATTCACACCTTGAGAATAGCTCATCTCTACATACCTTTAATTTTGAATCTTGCATTATAATTGTAAGATATAAATATATAATACATGTCAATTATAACCAAAAATACATTTTTAAGCAAATTTTGAACCAGTTTTTTTACTTATATTTCACAACAAAATATCTCGTTTTTCTCGCTATATCAAAATTTGGTATTTTATCATCATACACCCCAGTTTCTTCAATTTCATACATATTTGAGTCTATGAATTTAGACAGATCATTTATATATCGAGAATGTTCTCACGTCACATGTCATAAATTTTTATCTTGTTTTAATATTTCATCAGAGATATCCCACCCTGCTATAATAAGTTTTCATCATTTTTTTAATAATCATCATAAATCATCCAAAAATTTCCTTCGCATACTTGGATCTATATGATGGAACACACATCGACATAATATGTAATCATATGATTGTTCTTCTGGTATATCACCAGGAGTTTCAACTTTATAAATTTGTACATTTTTTCACTTACCAATATCCATTCAAATAGCATCCAATATCTCAGATTTATAAAGAAATTTTTTTCTCAGAAGATCTACCATTTTCTCCGATATCTCTGCAAAATCAACATTTGCTCATTTTTCCAAAAAATACGCTCAAATCTGACCATCTCCACATCCATAATCCAAAATATGCTTTCATTCCACATTCTGAGGCAAATACTCATTCAATAGTCTGACCGCATTTTGCTTATGTTCAAAACATGCCCAAGGTGGAGTCCCATGCTGATCTTCATATACTTTATCTCGAAACTCTGATGTATACATTTTAGTTAATATACTATACCAATAAAACTAATCTTTATTCCAAATCATGATGTCCATGATATACATATGTTCAATCACAAACAGCTGTTTTTTCTCAATATCTCCCCATAGTCTCAGACAAATCTTTATTCATTATCTCCCTCTGTCCAATTTGTAACAAATGTTCTCTCGTCTTTTGTAAAGCATACTTAGTCCATGAAATTGGAGCAGCCAAAAGTGCCACTCATAATGCACTTCTTATTGCAATAGTTTTTAAATTTATTCCACGCCTTTCTACTAAAGGCTCTTTTATTTCTAGATCCAGACTTTTCATTTTTATATCATATAGGATGTAAAAGATATATTATTACATTGGTGTGTATAATCATTTCCCATTGTGAAAAATATACCATAATTTGTGAAAAATAAAAAATCCCTCAAATTGAGGGATTTTTACAATTCATTTAAATTAATAAAACCATATAAGTACAAACAAACCATCAGAATCTAAGCATTCTCCCTACTTATTATCCGTATATTTTGAATTACCAATATTGTTGAATAGTTCATCAGATGTCTTGCTCTTTAATTTTCTATACGCATATACCCTACCATCTATCCCATTATTATAAGAATCTATGTAATTAAACGAACTTTTAGCTCATTCGATTTTATCAAATTTATGTGAACTTACTTTATAATACCTATTTCTAAATTCAAAGTCAAAATCTAATCATTTCGTACTTAATTCTACCACATACCCATCCACCTTTCAATCATTCACGGGCTCCCCATCAAAATAGACGAAAAAACCACGCCAAGTTTCCGGGAAATTTCACATTTCTTTTTTCACCCAGTTATCCAAAGTTTTTCTACTTTTTTTTCATGGCAAAACAACTATGGGTAAAGGTGGCATTACTTCCAATCTTTTCTCTGTACGATAATGTCAGTTATTATTCCCTCATTCTTCTTTTGGATTAATTAAAGGTACAGGAATTATTGAAACCTCCTCCTTTTCCAATTCTTTTTGATTGGGCATTTCCTCTGGAAATTCACTAGGCATCTCCATTGGAGCATCATATCTTACATTCATCTTTATTTAAGATTAAATTATAAAAACCTAATATATTGTATATAATATTTTTATTTTGTCAAATTTTGCTAGACTTTTTGTTTTTTTCTACATATATTCATAATCCTTAATTTCTTCCAGCGTATTTTGTTCTCGACTAGAAGCTTGAACTTCAGATATATGATACACTCACAATATAAACATAATTACTCTAGTCATTCAAATTCATCATCAAATCGAATATGGTAATTCCCTTTTGATTATGCTCTGATGATACGGCAATGACACCTTTTCCAACTTTCAAGATTTTACTAATTGTTGCATCAAAGACTCTTCTGATACACGAATTCACATCGAGCTTAATTCTATTTTTCTATCATACTTTTCATCATACATGATTCGATCTCCATCCAAACTCCAGTCATCATAATCAGGACTCCTCGTACCATGAACATATCAGCTTTTCAATTTATCTCATATTCAGATAATAAATATGGCTCAATATTCTTTTGATGCCAAATATTCTCTCTCATCTGAATCTTTATCTGGATATTTATCTTCAAGTTCTTGACTAGTAATAAACGTAATTTCTTGAGGTAAATCTCTATAAAAATCTGGATATTTTTCTGATAATACACTACTTGCTGTCAAAAAACTCTTATAAATACTTCTAACCGTTTGCTTCAGATAATCTATCGTCCTATCCTCCAACCTAATTACTTTTTCCCAATCATATTGTTCTACATACATAGAATGTAGAGGATCTACAATCTCATCTTTTCTAATAGCTTTCATTTCGGTATACAAACCAGTTCATACTGGGAACCCATATTTTCAAAGAGCCATTCTTTTCCATTTAGCCAAGGAATGAACTATCTCAAATTTTTCTCAAAACTTTTCAAAAGATACAGACTTTTCTACTCAGTTTAAATCATCTTGCAATCCTGAATCTGATCTCACAAATAATGGAGCTCCAACCTTAATCAGGCCTAATTCTTTCTCCAAAGATGTTTCAAAAGCCTGCTTCACCTCACTAATAGCTCTCAACTTTTCCAAATAGCTCATCTTTTTCATTTTGGTGTACAAGTAATAGATAAATTCATTTTTACGCCTATCTTATATAAAAACAATCTGTGAAAAATATACCATAATTTGTGAAAAATAAACACATTGACTTTTAAATAAAAATAAGTATACATTAATTACAAATATATCTCGTTATGCCATATGCTTAATAAGATTTCTAAAGGAGTTTTGTCTCCTTGTCCAGTTTGTGGTAGCAATGATTACATTGATTGGAGTGGCTACCGTTACATCTCACTTGTCTGCAACAACTGTGGGTTTGAAATGTATCCTGAAAAAGATGAATCCTCCGAGAAAGAATACTTTCAAGAATGGAACAATCTCAAAAACATTGATGCTCTCATTGAGAATCAGGATAAATTAATTGCCTACTTAAACGAACTAGTTGAACGTGCAAACAAGGCGATTAAAGAATGTGAAGAAAAAAAGGCCCACCTCATCTGGACAAAACAACGAATCAACGAAGCCAAGAAGAATCTTCCAATTGCGCTTTAAACTTATAAGCCAGTGTAGTTCTACACTGGCTTCTATCGTTTCCACATATAATTTCATCAGTGAAAGAATATCCATTGAAAAATACTCTTACATAGATACAGTTACAACGCTATATATAAAATTATTCTCAACATGTCTATCCTACGAAAAACAATTAAATTCATATACCATTTCATAGACAAAATTCTGACTACAATAACTTTAGTTTTGATAAAGATTTATCAAATAACTATCTCCCCTGACAAAGGAATATTCTCCCTAATATTAAAGTGAAGAATTTGCTCTCACGTTCCACATTGCAGTGAATATGCCACCCAGATACTCAAAAGATACTGATTCTGCAAATGACTAGCTCCAATCGCCGATAGAATTTTATCATGTAAACCAAGCACTAAAAAAATGTATGATCCAGCTTTTTATCGCGTAGTTTTCTTCTGCAGTGCAAATATCTGAATTCCTTTTTTAGAAGAGCTAAATTCTGACAATAGATTTGAAATATGCTGAGTAGTTACACAAGCAGATAAACCAGCATGAAGATGAATGCAGCTCAAAGAGAATCCAATCAAAGTTAAAGCCAAAGAATTATTCCCAAATGAAAGTGAAGACTTCATCCAGACTCCCCTAAAAATTAATCCTGAAAAAAGTGTAGAATGACAAAATTTTTACGATTGGTTAAAAGAAAAAAATCCCGATTTCATAGTAGTAATTTCATATGGAAAGATTTTACCACAATCAATTTTGGATATACCAGCCTTTGGACCAATTAACGTGCATGGATCATTATTACCAAAATATCGTTGAGCTTCTCCATTACAATCTATTTTCTTAAATAAAGAAGAAAAAAGCTGAATTACAATAATGCATATGAACGCATGAATGGACACATGAGATATTATCAATCAACTTTCTTTTCCTTTGAAATTTGAGCGAACAGTAAAAGATTTAATAACTGCTCTAGAAAAGCAGTGACCTAAATTTTTATGCAATACTTTATGGAACTATGGTAAAAAACAGATTAAAGCTACTACTCAAGATGAATCAAAAGCTACAATTTGTCAAAAAATAGAAAAATCTGACTGAGAAATTGATGTTTATAATGATAAACTAGAGGATATTTATGCTAAATATAGAGCATACGCAATATGGCCAAAAATCTGATTTAAACTAAATGAAAAAATAGTCATTATTGAAGAATTAGAGCTTGATGAAAGTAAGTATAATGAAAATAAAGATAAACCATTAATTGACTGAAAAAATCTCAACCCAGCAGTAGTAAATATCGAAATTAAACCTGAATGAAAGAAAGCGATGGATTGGAAAAGTTTCTGTAATGGATATTTGAGATAACTATAAGACCACGGAATATACTTCATCTCACTTGTCATCTTGAGCATAGCGAAAGATCCAGGGCAAAAACAGTAAGATTTCTGGATTCTTCGGTCGTTTCTCTCCCTCAGAATGACAAAACATCAACTTATTTCATTTGAAAATATTTCTCTAATATAATCTTAAACCACTGAGTATAACTTTCAGAGTTCTCTACTATATCTTTTTTTAGTTCTTCAATACTAATCCATTTATAATCTACTACTTCATCTGGATTCAAATTCATTTCTCCATCATAATATCACAAAAATACATGGTCATATTCATTCTCCGTCAATCAATTATCAAAATGTGCAGTATAATGAAATTCAAATATTTCTTTTAATTCTGTATCAAATCACATTTCTTCTTGCAATCTCCTATGAGCTGCATCTATATTACTTTCACCTGGAAATGGATGTGTACAAGTTGCATTACTCCACATTCAACCACAATGATATTTATTCAATGCTCTTTGCTGCAAAAGCATTTCTCATTTCGAATTTAAAATCAAAACAGAAATTGCTCTATGCAAAAGTCATTTTTTATGTACATCCATTTTTTCTCATAATCAGATTTCTTGATCATTTTCATCTACCAACACTATCTCCAATTTATCACTCATCACTCTGCAAAAATTTCAAAATAAAATCTGATATTTCATCAAATTTTTCATCCATTAATTCTTTCTCATTTGGCTTAAAAGTAGACAGGACGTAATCAGCTACCATTTTTGAAGTTGCAGGTCTTCCTACTCCGATCCTGATACGATTAAAATCTTTACTTCATAACTTCTCTATTATACTTCTAAGTCCATTATGTCATGCTGCACTTCATCACTTTTTCATAGCTATTCTTCAAACTACAAAATCTATCTCATCATGAAGCACTAGAATATCTTCTGGTTTGATTTTGTAAAATTTAGCTAATGGTCAGACAGCTTCTCAGCTAGCATTCATATACGTTTGAGGTGCACAAAATATCACTTTGCCTCCGAATTGGTCTGTAGTCAAAACTTCAGCTTTCCATTTATTATCATATTTTAGTTCTCAGATTTTTTCCCAATCCAAAAATCTTTCAAGCATAGTTGCTCAAATATTATGGCGTGTAGCCTTATATGATTGTCATGGGTTTCCAAGTCAAACTACTAGTTTCATATACATAATTTTTATTAAACAATAATTAATTATATAAATATACTTATTCAAGTCTAGAAGAAAAATCTGACTTTAAAAATCATTAAAAAAAGGGGCCTAATAGGCTCCCCTTAAGAAATTTTACTAAATTATTCAGTCACTTCTTCTGCAGTCTCCTCCTCGTTTTCCTCAACTGTTTCTTCAGCTATCTCTTCATCAAAAGTTTCTCCATCATAATAACTTACACCTAAACTTCCATCAACGAAATCAGCTACACATTCTACTCTCGTTACCATTTCTTCTCAGTCTTTTGTATATCTTATTTCTCCACCCCTAACAAATGATGCACCACCTTCAGATTCCTCTCCCCATTTTACAGTAATATTTTCAGCTCATTCTACGATATCCCTCATCCATCACTGAACATTTTCTTCACATCATGCTAAACGTTCTTCTTCAGTATCGATATTTTCTGTATTTGGAGTATAATCACATTCTCCATTCAAAACCATATCGTCTTCACATCCTATTCCACTAGGAAACATACATTCCCCATAAACAGCTGTTTGAGAATGAATTAGTGAATGAGTTCCTCAATGTTCTAGACAGTAATCCATAGCCTGCTGTAATCTAGAGTCCACTCCACTTTCTCCATTTTTACAGTTACAATTACATCCTGCCAAAGTCAAAGCTCCTAATCATAAAGCCATCAACAATAATCACGATTTTTTCATCATAAAATTATTAATAAAATAAAAAAGCTGGTTTAATATTTAGTTAAAAAGCCATCATTTTCAACCGCAAAACAAAAAAATTAATTATTAACCTAAATGCTGTAATGCATTCTCCAAAATGAAAGATTCTCTCTCCTGTTTACGCTTACCATTTTCTGTAGATGGTATGATATCCTTCATTAAGGATAAGGCTTCATCCTTATTGATCCACCTAAGCGTAAATCAGTCATAAATCTCCTCAGATGTATATTCTGCATTTCATTTATTCACTACTTTAGCAACAAAACAATAGGAAATTTGTGACCATGTAGAATTTCTCTCAATTGTACATCAGATTTCTTTTATATTGTCTATTTCACACCCAGCCTCTTCCAAAACTTCTCTCCTAAGAGTTTCAATCTTATATTCATCTCACTCCATTCATCATCATGGCAATTTATAATAATTTTCTCTACTAACAAAAAGTAGAGGAATCTGGCCATTTTCATCTATCAAGACTCACCTACAAGCCTTTCTCGAACCCGACTTTCAAGGAGTCTCTGGGACTTCAAAAATCTTCTCAAACGCCATTGAATATATCTTATTAAATAATTATCCTAACGGAATTTCTCTAGGTTCTGCAGTAAATGAATAGATAGTTGCCGTAGCATTTTTGAAATACAATACTTCAGTATTATGATCATTTTCATCATACATACCTCTAAGCTCAGGATATCTATCCAACATTGATTTTTTTGCTTCTACACGCTCATCTCTAACCAATTCTCATGAAACTCTAATCCATTTTCAATCCAACGTTCCACTAATCTCTACTTTTGGATTAGTTTGAATTTGTTTAGAAACTTTTTTGGATTTACCAGTCTGAATATAGAGTTTACCCTCAAAAATATTTATAGTTCCAAATGGTCTGACTCTAGGCTGATCTCATTCAACAGTAGCTAGATAATAAGTCCCACAATCTCTCAAAAAATTTAATACTTCTTCCATTATTTATTTATTAATGAATTAAAAGCTAATCTTTAAATTAAATTTAATCTATAGATATAAAATTTCAATGCAAAAAATCATTTTTAAAATTAAAAAAAGAGAACGGAATGGCGACCATTCCGTCCAATCAATTATCATCCTCATTCTTCAACATGAGATTGCCCTCAAATGAATCAGGATGAGGCAACTTTCGAATGCCTCGCAAAAGAAAGAAGATGAAAGGAACAGCAACAATCAAGGCTACGAAAAAAGCAGTCCTGACCCTAGGATCCGACCACCACCTGATGGCCGCAAACATCACAAGTGCTAAAAGCACCAATGCCACCATCAAAGTGATGATGGCTTTCACTCTAGGTTTCATAATCTGAAAGTCTTCTGTTCAGTAATTAATAGTATAAACATTCCCCACTAAAAGTCAACCACACATTCTCCTATCTCTCTTCCACAATTTCATTCAGATTTTTTCTTGCATAATGTAATGGACTTACTGGACAATCTTCAGTCTGATAACCCATAGGCAAAAGGCAAACAGGTTGCAAATTCTCAGGGATATCAAACTCATCTCTAATCACATCTCTATCAAAAAGATCTATCCAAATATTACCCAATCACTGATTCGTAGCTTCGAGCATCATATGAGTAGCGACTATACTTGCATCTACTTCATAGGTTGAATGTCCATTCCTTTCAAAAGCTGACTCTTTATCTCCGCATACCAACAAAACTACAGGAGCTCAATATCTACAGCGACTAGCTTTATCGATTTTAGCCAATCACTCCTCAGATTTTACTACATAAATTTTGATAGGCTGAATATTTTTAGCGGTTGGAGCGAGTCTTCATGCTTCCAAAACTGCATTTAATTTTTCTGGATCGATAGATTGAGTAGTATATTTTCTGACTGAGAATCTATCTCTAATCACTTGTTCAAATTCCATAATTAATGATAATTAAAAAATAAATCTGATTTAATAATTATAAAATTATTTCAAAAAAACAAATTATTTTTTAATTAGGTTAGGATAAAGAGAAAAAATTAAACAAAAAGTTTTCAATAACTTACTAATTTTTAATTAAATCATGAGAAAAAATCTTCATCTATATTCTTAATTTCATAAACTTCTTTAGTTTGAACTCAAACGTTATATTTAAACATTAAATCAACCAACATTCTACCATCAATCAATATTATTTCCTGTCCACTTGTTGAAGCCTTTTCTGCTGTTTTTCTTGCATTGTCCGCAAAAGATGAAGTTGTAAAAAATATTCATCTTTTCACACTTGTTAACGCTAAAGCTCATACAAAATTTTGCATTTCCTTTCAATTAACAAGATTTCCATCTCAATATCTTTTTGCTTGTATATATATTTTTTCAAATCACAAAGAATCTCATTTTATAACTCAATCAATTCATCAATCATGTGATTTAGGAGTTTCTAAAAATGTTCAATATCACATAGCCTCACATAATGTTCATACAACTTTTTCAAAAACAAACGGATCCATTTCCATTAATTTCTCCAATAATTCATCTTTCTTTGGTGCTTCAAGCTGTTCAAATCATAGTTGAAACATATCTTGCGGAGACATTTCTGAAGCATTATTATTTACTCATTGATTATTACTATTACCAAACGCCTTTTTTCAAATATGAAATGATGAATTCTTATAATCTTCATCATCTGTTATAAGATATTTATATGTTAATTCCTTTCATGTCTTTAGAAATTTTCTTCATTTTTCAGAAATTTGATATTCTCCACGCATTGGTCTATCCAAATATCTACCCGCAAATAACGTATATAACGCCCAATGTATACGGTCATATATCAATGGTTTGTTTGATTTCCCCGCTAATACATCCAATGAATAATCACTATAATATTCTTTATATACTTCTCTTGCTATTTCACTACGATCCATTGTCCCTCAATTTTTATTATAGGTTTTCAGAACATTCATAAACATAGAATCATAAGTTGGAAACTCTGACTGATTTGTAATCATCAAATATATGTAATAAATAAAATCAAACAGACAAAATATATTATATTTTAATTTTTTTCTTATCCTCTCAATTCACCTCCAACCTTACTTACCGCATCAATGGCTTTTTGCATTATAGCTCCAATCTGCTCACTTGTCATATTTCCATCTCCCATAATCTTTATCTGTAATGAAATCGACTTCTTACCTTCAGGCAAATTCTCTCACTGATAAACATCAAATACACGGATATCTTTCACTTCCTCTATCTTACGAAGTGCTGATAATACTTTAGAAAAATCTGATTTTTCATCTATTACGAAACTCAAATCTCTCCATAAAATCTGATCCTGCATAGTTTCGTAAATATATGTTTTTTCTGTAGCTTCTGCTCTAAGAGCCTTAATAGCTTCAAGTGATATTTCTACAAATGTTAAGTTTGCATTTTCTGGCAATTTATTAGCTTTCAAAATCGTTGGATGGATAGTTCAGATTACTCAGATTTCTTGTTTGTTGAATAAGATTTTACCTTGTTTCTTTGGATGGAAATGTGGCAAATCTGTAGCTTCATAAGTTATCTTTCCATTAAGTTCAAAATCATGAATTAATGTATCAATTACTGATTTAGCTTC
>JAEEGI010013847.1_pt1 | contig 17058 bp, 13 predicted proteins | sample 8958751 | NCBI WGS metagenome assembly JAEEGI01 (sample SAMN16246545, study PRJNA631951) | gut metagenome | biome: gut microbiome; feature: rumen; material: KS-attached | host: Bos | place: Iran: Karaj | collected 2018-10
CGCTAGGATTCCAGACGAACATTATTATTTTTAAGAAATTGATCTTCCGTCTCTTGTTAATACGAACGGTGATACTATTCAGGCCGGAAAATATACTTATGAATTATACGTAAGAAAAGAAGGCGAAACTAATTATCAACTACAAAAAAGTGGCACTAACAATACGCCTCATAGCTTTGACTCAATCGTATTCTCGGCTAGCGATAAAATTGTCGCTTGGTATATAGATTTCAAGGACTTAACGGAAGGTCTAGGAACAATTAGCGTAAAAACATATGTGTATATTGGCCTAAATAATATCGAAGAAGCAGGCACGCTATATAATTTTAATTATTTACGAGTATTGGTAAACGGCGAGGATATAAATGTTGGTTCGATCGATAATTACGATTCATTAGTTACAAAAGACGAGATTGCAACTTATGATTATAATACTTACGGCAAGTATCTACATCGTTCCACCGCTGAAGCGAATTGGGAATACCATAGTATCGGCAGAATAACAAAATATGTTTCCGCTCTCATCGATTCGAAGACTAAACCTGTTTTCTCCACCGAAGACGAATACTTCAGAGGATCCTACTATATCAGAGCAGCCCTTAGAAATTCCGTTAGTGGCGAATTCAACGATTTAGGATTGACTCTGGAACAATTCGGAGAAAATGATTTTAAATCGGAGTTCGTACTCTACGATTTGTTGCCTTATGGTTCTGAGCCGGATTTTACCAACGATGAAGTAATAGCTAGTGCCGGTACTTACTCAAGCGATAAATCATACTTTGATCGTTTTGTGGATAGTGAAGGAAAACAGTACTTCTCCAACTATGATGCATATAAACAATATCTGCGCGAGCACACAACTGTAGAGGTAACAAAAAACTGGCACGGGACTGGCCGCTACCGCATTAAAGTTCATATCGATTTTTCAGAAAGGCCATTCGCGAATTATGGCTATGAATATAGTTGTTTTAGCTATGTAATAAAATATAAAGTTTCTTACGACTCTTACGAAGAAAATGGCGATATCTATACGCATCGCGTCTATACATATATGACAGCTGGAACAACAAATACTGACCCTGAGCACAGCAACCGCATTACGGATGACTCCGGTGTAGTTGATGAGGAAGAAGCCGATTTAAACGATAATGGTACTCTAGACGAAAACGTGTCCTACGCCGATTTGACTATATTCCTGCTTTCGGCCACTTCTTCAAAACAAGACCTCCAGACTTCTGTAAAGACAGGCACTAGTGGCACTTACGAAACTGAACCAACCGAGGGCGGACATGGCGAAGACTACACTTATAAGGTGCGCGTTCGCACTGGCGCAAGCCGCGTCACGAATGTAATTCTCTACTCCAATCTAGAGCAAAGCCATGAAGGTAATCCGCACTGGGAAGGTAGCTTCACTGGCGTCGACACGAGTTTCGCCGAAGGCCGTAAAGATTATTATGGCAACCCAATCAGCGTAAAAGTCTATTATTCCGAGAATGCGGATGCCACCAGTATGTCTACAGATGATTCGTGGCAAGAATATGACCCAGAAATGACCGATAAAACGAAAGTTTGCTCTGTCGCATTCAAGATTCTCGATCAGGACGGTAACCCAGCCATTCTCGCTCAATCGGCATACTTATATGTATTGATAACAATGCGGGCACCAGAAGATGAAAACATCGCCGCCCTCGCCTATAACAGGTCATTTAGCGAATGGAATGCAATCGATAACCTTACTGGCGAATTAATTCATAATATAACCGGAGTCGAATCGAACATTGTGACGGTTGCACTTGATGCTACTTTCGATATTAACGTGAAGACGAACTGGGACGATTATGAGGACTATTATGGCGTACGTCCAGATACTGTGACCTATACGCTCTATAAGGATGACGAACCGGTTGAGACTAAAGAAATGAATGTTGCCGATGGTGAGGACGAAGTTGTATTCGAGAATATACCTACGCTCGAGCAAGATCATTATACGGTACGGCAAGAGAATATCGACGAGTACTCCGTCGATACACAGCGCGACGTATCAACACTAGATTACACATTTAATAATAGTATTACGCGCGACGAACCAACTTTCGACATTACAATTACGACAGATTGGGACGATTACGAAAACGCCTATGGCATTCGCCCAGATACTGTAACTTATACGCTCTATAAAGATGACGAGCCGGTCGAAACTATCGAAATGAATGTCGCCGAAGGCGAAAATGAGATTGCATTCGAGAATATCCCAGAGTTAGAGCGCGAACACTATACCGTCAAACAGGATGACATTAATGAATATACAACTGATTTTGAGTACGACGAAGACAGTAATACCTACTCGTTCGTAAATAAAATCGAACGCGGCGAGCCAACTAACGAAACACCAAAGACGTTTGATAATATAAAGTTTGTAATATTTGGTGGCGGCATACTCGTTTCAACCACTATGCTCGGCGCTTATATTGCCGGCAAGCGACGCTAGAAAAAACGCTGTTTTCCTGTTATACTTTAGTCTCAGATGTTTAAACTACTAAAAAATTTACACAAAAAAGACTATCTCTTTATTGTGCTAGCAATTTTATTCATTGCCGGACAAGTTGGCCTTGAATTAAAGATGCCGGAATACATGTCTGCAATTACGCGTCTCGTACAGACCGAAGGCAGCGAAATGAACGAGATTTTACGTAATGGCGGCATGATGCTGCTCTGCGCGCTCTGCAGCCTGCTTTCCACTATTATTGCAGGGTGGTTCGTTTCACATGTTGGCGCAGATTTCTCTTTCATTACGCGCAAGAAGATTTTCGACAAAGTCGAGAGTCTCAGCATTAATGAAGTGCGAAAATTCTCTACCGCTTCCCTGATTACGCGCACTACAAACGATATTACACAGGTGCGCACTCTAATTACTATGGGCGCGAATATGCTCGTGCGCGCACCACTGAGTGCTATTTGGGCAATCGTAAAGATTCACGGCAAAAGCTGGGAGTGGAGTACGGCCACTGCGGTTGCCGTCGTGATTCTGCTCGCGACTATGATTACGTCCATGATGATCGTGATTCCACGTTTCAAGATTATCCAAAAATTGACCGATAAGCTAAATGGCGTGACGCGCGAAAACTTGACTGGTATACGCGTCGTACGTGCTTTTAACGCAGAAAAATATCAGGAACACAAATTCAACAAGAGTAATACAGGGCTGTCAGACATTACTCGTTTCGTCGATCGTGTTATGAGCGTAATGTCACCAATGATGTATATGGTAATGAATGGCGTTACGCTGGCAATTTATTGCATCGGTGCATACCTAATCAGCAATTCGGTAATGGTAGATAAACTAACTATCTTTAGTGATATGGTGGTGTTCTCTTCTTATGCAATGCATGTGATTTTTAGCTTCTTGATGGTGGCGATGATTTTTATGATGATTCCACGCGCACAGGTTTCTGCCGATCGTATCAACGAGGTACTCGATGCGCCAATCACGATTCAGGATGGCGATTTTGATGACGAGACGGCCGAAATTGGCACGGTAGAATTCCGCGATGTGTCATTTAAATATCCGGATGCGGAAGAATACTTGCTGAAGAATATCTCCTTCAAAGCCGAAAAAGGTCAGACGGTAGCCTTTATCGGTTCGACTGGCTCCGGTAAGTCTACGCTAATTAATTTGGTGCCACGTTTTTATGATGTGACTGACGGCGCCGTATTTGTAGATGGCGTAAATGTTAAAGATTATAAACAAAAAGCTCTACGCCGCAAATTGGGCTATGTTCCACAAAAAGCCGTCATTTTTAGCGGCACGGTCGCAAGCAATATTTCTTACGGTGATAGTGGTAAAGGAAAGCCTTCCGAGCGTAAGATTCAGGCTGCCACCCGCGTTGCGCAGGCTAAGAATTTTGTCGAAAAACTCGAGAATCAATACAACGCGCACATCGCTCAGTCCGGTACGAATATTTCCGGCGGCCAAAAGCAACGCCTCGCAATCGCACGCGCCATTGCCCGCGACCCAGAAATTTATATTTTCGACGACTCATTTTCGGCGCTAGATTACAAGACCGACGCCGCGTTGCGTCAGGCCCTTAAAGATTACACAAAAGATGCAACCAGCCTGATTGTCGCACAACGTATCGGCACGATAATGAATGCCGACCAAATTATCGTATTAGATAAAGGTGAATGTGTCGGTAAAGGTACGCATAAGGAATTGATGAGGAATTGCGAAATCTATCGAGAAATTGCGCTCTCGCAGCTGACGAAGGAGGAACTCAATGTTTAATGGTGGACCTGGCGGCGGACGCAAACGAGATGAAGGCGCAAAAGCGAAAAATTTTGCTAATGCCCTGAAGCGCATGGGGCGCGAAATGAAAGCCTATTATGTCGCAATAGTTTTTGCGGTTATCATGTCTATTGGTGGCTCAATTCTCTCCGTTGTAACGCCAGATAAATTGGCACAGATTACCGACGAAATAACTGCAGGCTTAAGGATTGATCGTGACCATATTACAGAAGTTTCGGCAGGATTAATGCAGAATCCGCAAGAAGCCAGCACTATTGATGGCATAGTAGTATCGGCGGAAGATAAGATGACTTTCGTGCAGAAGATGCAGTTGCTCCAGAGCGAACTCGAAGTTGATGAGTATGAAGAAATTGATGCGACAAAAATATATGCGGCAATTGACGAAATGCCGGAATCAATTCGTAACTTAATCGAGCCAAAAATGAACATGGAAGCGATTAAATATCTAGCATTGATTATGGTGGCTCTTTATCTTGCCTCCGCAATTCTCGAATTCTTGGAAGGCTGGATTATGGCGCATGTAACCGCTGGTTTTGCGCGTGACTTACGCAACCAAATTTCGCGCAAAATTAATCGTTTGCCATTGAGATATTTCGACAAACATCAAATCGGCGACATCTTGTCGCGCGTCACAAACGACGTTGATTCGGTTGCGAGTAGCCTAGATAATTCCTTTGGCACGATTATTGGCGAAGGTTCATTACTACTGGGCGCCGCCGTAATGATGTTTGCAACCAACTGGATTTTAGCGCTAGTAGCTATAATTTCAAGTTTGCTTGGTTTTATATTCGTAGCAATTATCCTAACTAAATCCCAGAAGTACTTTACTGATCGCCAGATTGAGCTTGGCAATGTCAACTCGCATATAGAAGAAGTATACTCTGGTCTAGCCGTAGTAAAAGCATATGATGGCAAGGCGACGGCCGACCGGAAGTTTGACCGCATCAATCATAAGATTTATATCGCCAACCAAAAGAGCCAATTCTTATCCGGCATGATGCATCCGTTCATGGCTTTCGTAGGCAATTTTGGCTATGTCGCAGTTTGTGTTGCGGGAGCACTCCTGACGATGAACGGCGTAATTAGCTTCGGCATAATTGTGGCCTTTATTACATATGTTCGCCTATTTTCTTCTCCGCTATCGCGAATCGCACAAGCTATTGGTAGCTTACAGCCAGCCGCCGCTTCGAGCGAACGCGTATTCGAATTCATCGACGAAGAAGAAATGCCAAGCGAGCGTAGTCTCGAGACACATATTGATAAAGATTCCGTACGTGGCGATATTGAATTTGACCATGTTAAATTCGGTTACGATGACAGCAAATTGATTATTAAAGATTTCTCTGCGAAAGCTAAGGCTGGTCAGAAGATTGCAATCGTCGGTCCAACTGGTGCCGGCAAAACCACGATGGTGAATTTATTAATGAAGTTTTATGATATTAATTCTGGCGACATTCGCATTGATGGAAAGTCTACTAAGGAAATGACGCGTGAAGAGATTCATTCGTTGTTTACAATGGTATTACAAGACACCTGGATGTTTAGCGGTACCGTACGCGACAATATTGTCTATAATCATACGGATGTAACCGATAATCAAATCATGAAAGTCTGCGATGAAGTTGGCCTAAGCCACTTTATTAAAACCCTACCGCACGGACTAAAGACCGATATTTCCGAGAGTGACGCAATTTCGGCTGGGCAAAAACAGCTTATCACGATTGCACGCGGTATGATTGAAGACGCACCATTCCTAATTCTCGACGAGGCGACTTCGAATGTCGATACACGCACCGAGGAACTAGTCCAAAAAGCAATGGATAAATTAATGGAGGGGCGCACATCGTTTATTATTGCGCACCGCCTTTCGACAATTAAAAATGCCGATCTTATTCTCGTGATGAATGAAGGCAATATTATTGAGACTGGTAACCATAAAGAATTAATGGCCAAAGGTGGCTTTTACGCCGACTTATACAACTCTCAGTTTGCGCTATAATTAATTTATGATGAAGAAGGTGTTGATTGGCCTAGCGGCGTTTTTGGGTGCAGGCGCAGTTGTTTTTGGCGCACTAAGCGTCATTAATAGCGGCGAGACTAAAAACTCACAAGACTACGAGAGCTATAGAGCCGCCATGGAGGCTTTTCGCGATGCAACCAACGACAGCTCGGCGAATGCAATTACGCGTATTAATAATCTGGCAGACAACATCGAGAGCACGGGCGATTATGCGATTATAGAAAGGGCAGCAAAAAGCTACATGCGTGACGTTTTAGTACCATATTATGAAGTAGCAGAGCTGCAGAATAAAGGTATCTATAAATCTGGTATTAGCCCAGAATTAATAAAGATGCAGCAGCCAGATTTCGTGGATGCGCTTAGCGAAATTAGCACCATGAACGAAAAATTGACACAGGTGCAAAATATAGCAGATAACCTCTTCTTGTGTGATGCCGCGGAAAAATATCTTGGCGAAAATGAACTCGACGGGAAGTATATAAAAATATTTAACGACGAGACTAAGAGAATTTATGATGATGTAAAATTGCGCCAGAACTATTACGAATTCGTAAACACTTATCGTCCGAAGACGGACTATTATTCAAAAATTCTAAACTTTTTAGTTGCCAACAAAAACAACTGGCACTTAGATGACGATAAGATTAGTTTTAAAACAACTGCGCTCACGAACCAATATAATGCCATCGTGAGCAACAAAAACTTCTAAAAAATACTCTCGCGGCTCACTACCCCGAGAGTATTTACTTTGTGTAATATAATTCTTATTTGTCAATACTACATGCGCTATTGACATACTAGCGATTGATGGTAAAGCTAATTCCAGGCATGCAGTCCGGAGCGGCTTCGTATGTCGTCGTATACTCCTCGCCATAACGAATCGTCTCCTCGCTCCACTCGTTCGTAAAAACATTTCGCTCTTTAATGGTAACCTTACTCGCTCCTAATTCCACGATTTTCACATAAGCATCGCCTTCGTCTTTCACAATACCACCTTCTCCCAACATGTCGCCTTCTTTAATGCCAGCATAACGATAATCGAGTCTGATTGTATCTTTTTCTATCGGGCCAGCAATAGAAGTCGTGCATCCAGTTGCGTAGCGGATGGAGTACGGGCTGTTTACGAGCGACACATCAAAGCGTGAAAAAATGTGAACTATTGCAATTACAACCAGCCCTAAAACTACGACCGTGGCGACTATATGATACCAACGCAGCGAAACACCGCCTTCATCTTTCACCCCTGTTTTTGTATTTTTTACATGTTTAGGGGTGGTATCTGTTGTTTTGGATTTGATTTTTTTGGTCATATATTTCCTCGTGAAATTTTCTGTCTCTATAATAGCAAAATTCTTAATTTTTATGTTTATTTTTGCTTGCATGACGAAGCATAAGTGCTATACTAGATATAGATGAAAATTTTGATGCTAGGATGGGAGCTTCCCCCGCACAACAGTGGCGGCCTAGGGGTAGCATGTTTAAACCTTTCTAAGTCCTTAGCCAAGATGGGAGCGGATATTGATTTTGTTGTCCCGTACGAGGCTGAGCATCATTTCGATTACATGAACGTCCTTTCGGCAACCCATATCGATCCATTGTTCCGCTATGGTTGCTCCGCCTATGATTCCAATGTAGAAGAACGTCGCTTCAAGACTGCGAACTGCAAAGAAATGATGTCCATCCGCGACATTCAGAAGAATTACATCCGCTTCGTCGAACAATACCTGATGCAGTTTAAGCCGGATCTAGTCCATGCGCACGATTGGCTTACTTACGAGGCTGGTATTTTAGCAAAGAAAAACTTTGGAATTCCGCTTGTAGCTCATGTCCACGCAACAGAATTTGATCGTGGTGGTGAAAGCGGTGGCAATCCACTCATCCGTCAGATTGAATATGAAGGTTTGCTCTGGGCAGATAAGATTATCGCTGTTAGCCAGGCGACGAAGAACATCATCGTCGAGAAGTATGGCATACCGGCCGATAAGATTGCTGTCGCGTATAACGGCTTCGAAGCGCCAGATGATGACGATTATCACTATGATGGCTCAAGCTATCAGTATATCGAAGGTCTCAAAAAACAAGGTTACACCGTGGTTTCTACGGTTGGTCGTTTTACGCTTCAGAAGGGTCTCGCGCACATGATGCGCGCAGCTGCACGTGCTATCAGCATTCATCCAAAGATGGTCTTCCTCTTTGCCGGTGATGGTGAGCAGCGCGAAGAATTAATGCGTTTGTCGGCCGAGCTTGGCATTTCAAATAATGTTATCTTTACTGGCTTTATCCGTGGTAAACAGCTCCGCGACATCTATAGTATTTCCGATGTTTTCGTGATGAGTTCCGTGTCTGAGCCATTTGGCCTAACAGCGCTCGAGGCGGCTCACCATGGCAATGCTTTGATTATTACCAAACAATCTGGTGTTGGCGAAGTGTTGCATTCGATTGTTCGCTATGACTTCTGGGATGAAGATAAACTTGCTGGCGCTCTCGTAGGTATTGCTGAGAGTCCAGCGTTAACCGAAATATTAAAGGATGGGATTCGCAAAGAATACGCTCGCATCTCCTGGGACGATGTGGCCGAAAAGTGTATTCAAGTGTATAATGAAGTAGAGCAAAATAAGCGCAACAGATTCTAATTTTGGAGGAGAAGGAACTGCAATGAATTCAATCGTACTGTATTTGCATATGCATCAGCCGCTACGCTTGAAACATTACAGTATTTTTTCAGTCGGCCAAGATCACGACTACTGGTCCGAGAAGGATTGGTATGCTGGTACAAATAATGAGCGCATCTTTAAGAAGATTGTCGAAAAATCTTACCGCCCGATGCTCGCCAAGATTAAAAAATGCATTACGCTCTATCCGGACTTTAAGTTTTCCCTTTCTATTACTGGTACTTTTATCGAACAGGCGCAAGAGTGGGCGCCAGATATCCTTGTAACTTTACGCGAATTTGCCCAAAGTGGACACATGGAAATCGTTGCCGAAACTTATTACCACTCTCTAGCCTTCTTCTTCGACCGCGAGGAATTCGAAACTCAGGTGCGCAAGCATCAGGACACGATTCGCGAGGTTTTTGGTGTTTCCACTAAGATTTTCCGCAATACAGAATTCTCATATAATGATGATTTGGCAAAATGGGCCGATGAGTTTGGTTTTAAAGGCATCTTGGCCGAGGGCTGGGAGAAAGTCCTGGGCGATAATCCAACAAATCTCGTTTACCGTCCCGAAGGTTGCGACCACATCAAACTAATCGTGAAAAATTATCATTTATCCGATGATATTGCTTTCCGCTTCCCAAATAAGAATTGGAGTGAATGGCCGCTAACTGCAGATAAGTATATCGGCTGGCTCAAAAAATCCGCCGAAGATGGTCCGCTAATTAATCTCTTTATGGACTTCGAAACCTTTGGCGAAAACATCTGGGCGGATACCGGCATCTTTAGTTTCTTTGAACAACTCGTAGGCAAATGGAGCAACGATACTGATTGCAATTTCTTAACTCTATCCGAAGCCTGCGATAGCATGGAGCCAAAAGCAAAGATTTCCGTGCCATGGACGGTAACCTGGGCAGATACAGAGCGCGATTTGTCGGCTTGGCTCGGCAACTCGATGCAGCACGAAGTAATGAAAAATCTTTACGAGCTCAAAGAGGATGTTCTAGCGACTAAGGATGAAAAACTAATTGAAGACTGGCGCCGCCTACAAACTTCTGACCATATGTACTATATGTGCACTAAGGTATTCGATGATGGTGGCGTACACGCATATTTCTCGCCATACGATTCGCCATTTGACGCTTTTCTATACTACATGAATACCTTGCGCGATATCCATCTACGCGTCGACGAAAAGCTCGGTCGCAATGACGGACAATTACCGAAGCCAAAAGCGACCTCAATTGAAAATAGATAAAAAAATCCCCCCTCGGGGGATTTTTTAAATGAGTTTCATTAGACACTCAGTCGTGAGAATAATATCTTCGACCGTAGAGCCGCGCGACAAATCTGAGACCGGTTTCTTAAATCCGAGTAGAATCGGGCCAGCAACGTGAGCGCCGCCAAATTGTTCGATAGATTTATAGAGAATGTTGCCAGAATTAATGTCCGGCGTAATTAAAACATTGGCGCGGCCAGCAACCTGTGATTCTGGGAATTTCTTTTGACCAACGCGCTCATTAATTGCTGCGTCAAGCTGCATCTCTCCGTCAATAATAATATCTGGGCGACGACTCGAGATAAGCGACATCGCATCACGGATTTTATCGATAGTAGGATCAGAGCCACCGGAACCATTCGTAGAAAAGCTAAGCATAGCTACGCGTGGTTCCTCATCGAGAATTCGGCTGGCAGCGTCATGAATTAATTCGATAATGTCAGCTAATTGCATTTCGGTAGGATTTTTACAAGTGGCACCATCACCGGTAATAATCATGTGACCGTCTGGGAATTTTGCAACGAATAAACTCGAGAAAGTGCGCTTTTCGCCAGGTTCTGGCTCTGCGCCGGCTACACCAAGATTATCGCGGCATGCCAAAATTACATCGCGCGTCGAGAGATCAATCCCGGCTACCATAGCATCCGCCTTGTCGTCTGCTAACATTTGACAAGATTTTTGCATGTCTAATAATTCGAGAATCGGCTCGCATTTGCCCTCGAGACGAAGATTAGCGACGGCTCGCTGGATAAAGTTATTATCTGCTTCTGGAAAAAGGATTCTATGCATAAGTATATTTTACTATATGTTCGAGTACTCGCCCAAATCTAGAATTAATGAATTCGGGTTATATTTCTCAGAGATTTGCTCGCCCAAGTCAGCCAAATCCTTCGCGTAGCGTTCCGAAATATTATTCATGGCGGTCTGCTTTTCGTTTAGTGTATTATCTGCACAGATACCGATACAAACCGCAGTATTATCTGTAAATTTTATTAATTCTTCGCTGAGACTAATTAATTTATTTTTAAGCTCTGCTAGCTGTTCGGATTTGATTTTTTCAAGACCATCACGCATAGCAATATAATCGTCGCGCATATAGTACACTTTAACGGCATCTATATCCGAAGAGATGGCATCAGACGCAGTTGCAACGATGGCGTTCGTTGTAACTCTAAGCTCTATTAGCTCCATGATAACATCCGTGTCCTCCGTAAGGACACTGCTATAATTATTTAATTTGTCAGAGAGGTCCTTCGCGTGATGGCGTACGTAACTATTTTTATTAAACAAATCGAGATTGGCGCGGTATTGCCCTACGGACTCTTCATACAGCGCAAGATTGCCACCCTGAAGCGCAGAACTAATCATACTGAGATTAACCGTCATTTCGTCGGATATTTTGACGCTCTCGCGGTAATCATAGCGTTCTTTGGCGAATGACAAAATGTAACCTTCAAGAGCAAGGAAAATAATTGCGATAATTATAATCACATAACGGCGGAAGATACGCTTAAATTTTTCCTGATCTACGGCAGCAATACGATTAGCTTTACGCACGGCACGACGATCCTGGCGACGACTCATTTTTTAATACTCCGAATTACATTATTAACCAGGTTTGCATACGCGGTACGCCCCTCTGGATTAAGATGAATATGATCCGCATACATTAACGACCAATTATCATGCGATAGCTCCCACCAGTCTGCGATGTAGATATTTTTACGATTTTTAGCATAGTTTTTGAGTGCCTGATTCTGAACCTCGCGTGGCTGCTTTGGTCCAGCGTAGCCAGTCACGAACACGAAATTATGCCCTTCTCCCGCTACATCAACAATACCCTGTAATAGCCCGTCGCTAATCGTAAATTCATTAGTAATCAAACTAATGACAATCGTGTCCGGCAAGCGGCCTGCTGCGGCATAGTTGGCAAGCAAGTTGCGAGCCGTCCAAATACCACGCGACTCGAGGGCATCCACATATGCACCATTAATGGTGGATTCGAGCGCCTGCTTAGCGCCAAGCGTAACAGAATCACCAATGATTAATACCTGAGCAGCATTCGCATTTGGCGCAGCTCGAGAATACTGTGGTACTGGCGACGATTCGCGATTAGCTGTAATATCCAGCTCTTTCTGCATAGCCTGCTTCGTGGTTTCTAATGCCGTGGCGGCACCGGCATAATCTACGCTAGTAGCAGTGCGTTCTTCTTTGGCGAGTTCTTGCATAGAATTGAGTTGCTCTGTAATGCCGGATACTTCCGGGGCACGTACGAGAGCTAAAGCGCATGGAATAATCAGTGCGACTGCAACCAACCCGTAAGCCAAGCGATGTATTGAAGATGTTTTAAAGTATTTAACAAAATCTTCGATGCGAATGTATTTTACAAATAAATACGAAAGGAGTGTGCTTATTACGACGTTGAGCGTTGGCGCAATCCAGGTTTCCGCATTATGTGGAAGAATGTTTGGTAATAATATATAAAGTGGCCAATGGAATAAGTAAATGCCATAAGAATAGCTACCGAGTTTTTCGGCAACACGAATTGGGATGGTTGCACGGCGACGCACGTGCACATTTGGTTGTAGTTTAATGATACAGAATAGCATAATAGCGGTTAACAAACCCGTAAATGGTAAACCAAAGTAATAAGTCATTGGATTATCGAAACTGAGCTTCGTTGCCAAAATACCAATAGTGATTAGACTAATTCCGACACCGACGGCCGGGATAATCTTCTTTGTGCGGGGCGTGCGTGGCACAAGATAGTTAAAGACAGCTAACGCACCGCCAAGACAAAAAGCGCCCATATGAGAATCCAGCGCAAAATAAGCACGATCCTGCATACCGAATAAGCCGCCATAAATTGCCATCAATACAGCCGATGCGCAAGCCAAAAAGGTCAAAACACCGCCAAGCATTCTGGCGCCTGCTCGGTTTCGTTTAAAGCTACCCATTACTAGAACTACTAATAATGGCGCAATTAAATAGAACTGCATTTCGAGCGCGAGGAACCAAGTGTGTTCAAATAAGTTTGGGGCAATACTATTTTCATACGAACCGCCGGTTATTAATTCTTTAATGTTGGTCGTAAACGTGAGCGCCGCGAGAGTATTCCAGCGCGTGCCGGCAAGGATATCTGGATGTACAAAGAACGAAGCGATTAACGCGAGTATTACACATGCGAGCAAAGCCGGCATCAGGCGCACGAGGCGCGAAACGATAAATTTACCATAGCTAATTTTGCGGTCTTTAGCGAAACTCTTTACGAGTTTCGTAAAAATTAAAAATCCGGAAATTGTGAAGAAAATTTCTACGGCAATAAAGCCGCCTGGCATTGTACCGCGGAAGAGATGATAAATGACGATTAATATAATCGCAAAAAGTCTAAGCGCATTTATACCAATCAGCCACTGCATAACTTAATTATAACTTTTTTGATTGGCGATTAAAAACTTAAGCGCGGTTTTAATACGGCAAAAGTGACTGATACCAAAGTTGTAATTCTTCGAGAATAAATGAATCGGAATCTTTAGCAGCTAGATCCTGGATTGCTTTGATATATGAATTCTGCTGAGACTTAATGCGCGCCATCCGATATTCTTCCCATTTTTTGTGCTCAGACTCGGTCAGCGCACGCTCAAAATTACGCGCCTTATAGTGTAAGAGTAACTCCGGCAAACGCGGATCATGAAAATCAGGATGGAAATCTGCTAAATCATTTAATTTAGCACGACGTACGGCACTACAGCTAGTACGATCAGCATCATCAAGAAAACCATCGTATAGCGCCGATTCCGCGTCTACCGCTGGCGGAAATTCCTCACGATTTTCGTTTTCAGAGCGCATCCGCTCGACGAAATCTGGATGCGCAAGTAAAGCTTTTAGGTTTTTGTCGATTTGTTCTTTGCTAAGCTTTATTTTACCCCATCCATCGCCTTGCTCTAGCACTCCAAGTGGTGCCACGGCCGGGCAATGGTTGTATTTCAATTCTTTTACTGCCGGGAAATATTGCGGCTCTTCCTGCGCCAACAATTCATCGAGATTTTGGCGTAAGTCAAAAACTAGAACATTGCCGTTTTTCGCCGGTGCAATTGGGTATGCCACTGTAGTCTTTTCAAATTCAGCCGAGTAGCGACCAGACGAATAAACAAATGGCGCTGGCTTATCAAGATTCACGAGTTGTTGCACGGATTTTTTATCACGCATCGCGAATAGGTAATTAAAAAGTTTCGGCTGTTTCTCTTTTATAAGTCGAGTTACGTCAATTAATGCGTCAACGTCCGAGAGCGCATCATGGGCATGTTCATGCGAAATGCCATTCTCTTTTGTAATAAGCTCGAGACGGTTGGTCGCTTTTCCCTCTTCAGTTACGGGCCAATTAATACCCTCTGGACGTAGCGCACGCGTCATACGCACTACGTCAAGTAGATCCCACTTACTACGACCATCTTTCCATTGCCACTCGTATGGGTCGTAAAAGCAGCGCCAAAAAATATTACGCATAAATTCATCATCAAAACGCACCGAGTTATAACCCATTGCAATGGTGCCCGGTGTGAATATTTCATCCACCACATATTTGCAAAACTCGGCTTCAGTAAAACCATCCGCCTGCGTCGATTGCGGGGTAATTTTCGTGACCATAATAGCATATGGACTTGGCAAGGTATCTTCCGATGTCTTGATAAGCAGGTTGACTGGGTCGCCAATTGGCTCGAGATTCATATTCGTACGTTGACCAGCAAACTGCATAATGCGATCACTGCGTGGGTTAAGTCCAGTGGTTTCGAGGTCATAAAAGAAGATGGTCTGTTCCATAAACCCATCTTAGCACATGTTTTTTGGCATGGGAAAAGGGCCGACCGTCGTCGACCCTTATTCGACTTAGCTCACAGCATGATTTTTTTACGCGATATTGGCATTTCTTGCATCATATATTTCTTTCTTTGCTTCCGCTTTTGCCTGTCTTTCTTTAATTTCTTCTTTAATGCAGAAGACGATTGCAGTGACGAAGTAGCTAAGAGATCTGCGCTCATTAAAGATTGGGCGAACTTTCTCGGCTACAAACTCGTTTGCATAGACTCTAGCTTGGTGGATTTGCCCAAAACGGACGATAGCGTAAGTGATTCCGAAAACGACACATGAGATCATAGAGACAATCATAACAGCAGTTATATCTCCCCATGCCGCAGAATCACTGGCTGTTAAATGGTTAATACACCATTGAACAAGGCCAACGTAATGTTCGCTAATGAAAGCCCAGCAGAACACGATTGTTCCGATTATAGCTACCATCACATCGAAGGTATTGCTATGAAAACGGATTACGGCTGTATTGTCGTACTCGGCTCTACTTGCAGCTTTCTTATACATTTTCGTCAACGTTCTCGCTTTCGCTTTGTCATATTTAGGCACGTTTGCAATATCTGCAGTTTTCCTTTTGATAGATTTGCGCGGAACAAGTCGCACGCTCTTTCTTCCGATAAAGTATGCAGCCACTACAACGGCCATAAAGATAAGAAGCACTACGAAGCTGAAATGCGCTGTGAACGCGTGATAATAATTATTTGCCATAAGGCACCTCCTAGGTTTCACGAGTCTTTCAACTTCGTGTGCAGTTTCCCGCATTTTTACCTACCATTTTGATAGGTAAGAATGCGAGAAACTACAAAACTAGGGTTAATCACGTTGTTTAGCTAATTTCTAGGTACTTAACCATTAAATTAATGGTTATGCATCTATTATAGCACACTCGGTTAAAAAAGTCAAGAACGCTTATGCTTAAACAGAGGTAAAATGCACCAAAAAACTCCCCTTTCGAGGAGTTTTCTAATTATCCGTAAAGTTCGGTATATAATTGCTCAAGTTCGGCCGGAACTTCGATCTCTTCTGGCGTCTCAATGAGCATAACGACGAATTTAAGCGGACTATTAGCCGGAATGGTCCCCTGCTCTGTCGCTCCGTAAGCTAATGCGGCTGGGATGGTTATCTCGCGGATACCACCAATACGCATGCCTTCCCAATAAACTGTGCCATCTTCCTCATTACGAGAAATACCCTCGAGCCACCCCTGAATCATAGAGGTGGAGCCATAGAGCGGCGAGGAAAGCTTGGTTGGATCGGTTAAGCTATCGAGCGACATATCAAAGACGGTCTCGTCGGAAAGCCAGCCAATGTAATAGGCGGCGTAATCTATATCGTCGATTTCTGTAATTTCGCGCCCAGAGCCAACTTTCAGATCTTCTACTTTAAGCTCGGTCACACCAGCAGCATTGAATGCTTTAACGCGACCAGTATAGTTGGAAAATTCAGGCAAATATAGATTGGAAAGCTCGTTAGTCTGAGCCTGCACTTTCTCGTCATATTCGGCATAAAGCTCTTCGAAGCGAGCCTGTTTCTCGGAATCTACCTGAGACGATTCGGTTTTAGCGCCATAATTCAATACAATGCCAGCATAAAGCGCAAAGGTGGAGCCGAGCATAAAAATCGCAATCAGCATAATAATGATGCGCTGTTTTGGTGAAGTCTTTAGTTCATCATTCTTAATCATATTACCTCCAATGTCCACCCGTTACTTGATAGATTCTACTTTTGTCATTATAGCGTTAATCTCGGCTTTTTCCAAAGTTTTGCTCGGATTGGCAAAATCGAGATGGAAACTAATATTCTTTGTGTCGGCGCCATCGGCCCGATAAATCGAAGTGCAAGCGAGCTTGTAAATATAGTTTTCCGACTCAAAAATGGCACGAATTTGGCGCTCCAACGATCCGTACTCGGTCGCAAGTGGGACCGAAAGCGT
>JAEEGI010013850.1_pt1 | contig 17057 bp, 15 predicted proteins | sample 8958751 | NCBI WGS metagenome assembly JAEEGI01 (sample SAMN16246545, study PRJNA631951) | gut metagenome | biome: gut microbiome; feature: rumen; material: KS-attached | host: Bos | place: Iran: Karaj | collected 2018-10
AGATTACCTATTCAAGGCATCCCAATGCCTCAAAATCCATTATTGTCAACTGGGAACGTGTGGCGGTGCTGCTTGAACTCTTTACCGACGGGAAGCCAATGCCGTTCAACACCATCACGGTGAAACTCCTAGAAGAACTGAAAGTATTTTTGATGACAGCACCACAAGGAGGCAAAAAGTCTGGCCCCGTATCTCAAAACACGGCATCCACCTATTTTGCCATTGTCAAAGCCGGATTGAAACAAGCCTTCGTAGATGAATACCTCACCGCCGACATCAGCGAAAGAGTGAAAGGCATTCCGTCCAAGGAAAGCAGAAGAGAAGCCCTGACGATTGAAGAAGTCAACCTGTTGGCTGCCACTCCTTGCGAAGACGACGTGTTGAAACGCGCCTCCCTTTTCTCCATCCTCACAGGTATGCGCCACAGTGACATTATGAGACTCAAATGGAGTGAGTTGGTGAAAGTGAATGATACATGGAGAGTAGATTTCACACAAAAAAAGACATCAGGAGTGGAATATACCCCTATTTCCGAACAGGCTTACGCATTATGTGGTGAACGAAGGGAACCAGAGAATCTGGTTTTCGAGGGTCTAACTCCCCCATCGTGGATCAACCGCCCTTTGAAGAAATGGGTTGAGGCAGCAGGCATCAAGAAACACATCACATTTCATTGTTTCAGGCACAGTTTCGCCACTCTCCAATTAGCCAACGGTACTGACATCTATACTGTCAGCAAGATGCTTGGTCACACCAATGTCAAGACCACACAAATCTACACAAAAGTTGTGGACGAGAAGAAAGAGAAAGCTGCCCAAGTCATCAAGATAGACAAAATAGGAAAATGAGAAAGAAAAGATAGCACCATTCTCATTTTCAGACAATTACATACCAAATGGTGGAGATAGTGCAACGCATTAGCACCATCTCCACCATTCATTTTTTGCCTTTTTCCAACAAAATAATACTGTTTTCTTCCATTTTCTGCATTCGGAAGATGTATTTCTATCATTTCCATCATTTGCTTTTCTTCTTTTTCCTTTTTTCAGAAGAGCATCCTTATAAACTTTGTTAATTATGATGGTGGAGCTATGGTGGAAGAATGGTGGAATTATTTTTTACATCTGCACCATTTGTTAAAAATCTACTTTTGCACAAAAATCAAAAAAATTAAAAATAGAAAATATGTCTAAGCAGATTAACAATTTGGAGGAAATGCCTCAGGCATTAAATTACCTTATATCTAAGGTGGAAACCTTGGAAGAGAAGGTAAATGAGTTGAGCACCAAGAAAGATGCTCCTGATTCCCAGGAATGGATGGACATAGAAGACCTGCGTCTCTATCTGCCCACCCACCCTGCCAAACAAACTATCTACGGATGGGTGAATGAAAATACAATCCCATACTACAAGACATCCAAAAAACTCACTTTCCGCAAGTCAGAGATTGACGAATGGTTGAAACAAGGACGCAGGAAATGCCATGAAGACTTGAGGAGAGAAGCCATGGAGTATATATATAAAAAGAAAGGAGTGGGACGATGAACTACATTGACTACGCGAACCAGTTCTGGAAAGAGAATTGTCGCAAACGCTTTCAGTCAAGAGAAACTGCTCTCTTTTTCTTTTTGCTCAATGAGTGCAGCCGCAACTATTGGGTGATGCCTGTCATTTGCTCCACCGAATATGTTTGCTGCCAACTGCTCATCTCCAAGCAAACGCTATACGCTGCGAGAAACAGCCTCGCTGAGCGTGGCCTTATTTGTTTCAACGAGGGGAAATGGGGGACACAATCCCCTTCCTATTCCATCTTGGAACTGAGTGAAAATCGAATCAATGGTATCTGTGAGCGCACCAATGTCGGAACTAATAACAACACCAAAGAATGTGCCAATGGAATACCTAATATCGAAACCAATGGAAGCTCTAACGAGCGCACCAAAGTCCGTACTACTATTATTAAAGAACAGACAAGACCTCACGAGTACAGACAAGACAACAATATGTCATCCACTCCCAATAGATCAGAGAATGAAGGTTTGCAAAAATATAGAAACATCAATGGACAATGGAAATGAAAACAGAAAATAGAAATCTCAACTTCTTTATCCATCAGATGGGTAAGGACAATTTAGAAGAAAGAGCTGTAGCCCTTAGATTTCAAATCACCAACAGCAAACAGTTATTACTCGGTGGCCTGGAGTTCTTCGCTGGACATCATGGGGAATGGTTGGAAGGTTATGAGCGGATTGCAGATTGGTTAACTGACAATAGGGGAAAGAGTATTGTGGTAACTGGCCCATATGGTGTGGGCAAGACCATCCTCTGTATGCATGTACTCCCGGCACTAATACGTAGGTTCCATGGCAAGTGTTTTGAAAAACTCCGTGCCACTGAACTATGTAATGAGGCCAACTACCGAAAGGCGATTGCAGCCAAGTTCATCGTCATAGATGACGTGGGCACAGAAGGGCAGTTCGTCGACTACGGCAACCGGCATGAAGTCTTTTCTGAAATTGTCGACGGCATTGAACAACAAGGTAAGCTTGTCATTGCATCCACCAATCTAACTCCACAGGAACTACGCAGGAGATACGGCGAGAGAACTTTTGACAGGTTATGCGCCAACGCTACGATAGCCAATGTGGTGGCAGAATCCCTCCGAGGGAAATATGAAAGAACCGACTAATAGACTTAAGCTATCTGTAGGGGAGCAAGTTTATGTTTTGAGTAACTCAAAACCCATGCTCCCCTCTTTGGAGAGCATTTTCATCCCGTTGGTCTCACCTAAACAGTATGACATGAACAGCAACAAGAACAAAGGCGGTCGCCCGAAACTGCCCCCTACAGAAAAGAAGAAATACACCCTGCCACCCGTGAGGCTGGGCACCAATGACTTCCACGTCGTGAAGACTATGGCAAAGCATGCGGGGCTTTCACTGACCGAATATCAAAGACAGATGATATTGCACGGCAAGGTCGTGGAACGGCTTAGTCCTGAACATATGGACATTTACCGTCAGCTGGCAGGTATCGGAAATAACCAGAACCAACTGGCTCGCCAGGCCAACACATATGGTTATGAGCAAGATGCACGGCTATATCATGAGAATGCCATGGAAGTAAGCAACCTTATAAAACACTTACTATATGATGGCAAAGATAACTAAAGGTCGCAACTTTGGCGGAGCCATCCGTTATGTGATGCAGGAGAATAAAGAAGCAAAGCTATTGGATTTCAAAAACGTGCTCACCACGAGCAAGGAATCCATTATCCACTCATTCTGCCTGCAAAGCCAACTCAGACCCAGGGTGTCGGTCGTAGTTGGCCATATCTCACTCGACTTCTCGGTTGAGGATGTTGATAGAATTGATGACGATATGATGCGTCAGGTCGCACATGAATACATGCTGCGGATGCACATCCTGAACACGCAGTACATACTTGTGCGTCACTATGACCGTGAACACCCTCATTGTCATCTAATATTCAACCGTATCGACAACAACGGCAGATTGATCTCCGACAAGAACGACAGAGTGCGTAGTACTAAGATTTGCAAAGGACTCACGGAGAAACACCACCTGCACATGGCAAAAGGCAAAGATCACGTTCATCGAGAACGGTTGCGTGGAGCAGATGCCGTGAAGTATCAAATATACGATGCGCTGGTCAACGTCACGCCCAAATGCAAGAACTGGGATGAGTTGCGCTCTGCCTTGAAAAAGCAAGGCATCAATATGGATTTCATCCATCGTGGCAACACCACAGAGATCCAAGGAATTGTGTTTGAGAAGAACGGTCTTCATTTCAATGGATCTAAGGTTGACCGACAGTTCAGTTTCTCCAAAATTTCCCAAACTCTTGTTGAGAATGTGAATCGGGAGCGCAGAAGTTCGTGGCAAGGACAATATGGAAGAAGCGGTTCTTCCTTAGGTAAGACAGCTATATCTGTGGCATCAAGCACTGCAGGCGCAGCCTCATCTATTGGCTGTTCTATTATAAACGGAGCTGCCCATGTGTTGACTGTTGCCGCGACTCCGTCGGTGTCAAGTGAAGTATCTCCCGTTGGTGGTAGTTCTTCTGTTGACCTGGCCGATGACGAATACATTGACGAGTATGGCATCCGCCGCAAGAAACGCCGCGGTATGCGAAGATAACACTATTGTTTAATCAAAAAATCGATAATTATGAATTCAACAACTACCGAAAAGTTGCTTGCTGAAGCTTTGGAAGAGAAGGCGCAGCAAATCAAGGAATTGACAGTCAAGGTTGACACTTTGACAGAGGAAAACAAGTCATTAAGTGCAGAATTGAAAACCCTTTCTGAGAAACCGAAAGAATCACCTCAGAGCATGGTGACATGGGATGATCATCAAAAAGCAATCAATGTCTATAGAAAACGAAATGGAGATTTAGCTGTCATGTACCTCGAACTGAAGACACAATATGACAAATTAAGCGAGGAACGCCGCTACTGGGCCACACAACAATGGGCGAAGCACTTCTTCCGCTGGCTTCACCTTAAGCGCCACCTGTGGATTTGGGTGATCTATATCATGTTTGTAATATCAATATCTCTTTCCGTCTATTTCTTAGCAGAACAGAGGAAAGAAATTCAAAAGCTACAGTCAGTAGAAATGAAATATCGTTATCTCCATGCCACAGGGACTGCCCATGATGTACTTTTTTATTTAGATGATGCCTTTGACAATGGTAATAAAATAAGGTTGCAACAGATTTATTCAATAGTCAGAGATTATGAGCAAGCCGTCAAACATAAATCCGACAGCATTGTTAGGGCAGAGAAAAAGAAAATGAGGGAGTGGGAGTAATTATCTAAAAGTTGCGATTAACTTAAAAAAACATTCGTTATGGCATCAGTAAAGGTAAAGTTCAGAGTTTCAACAGTTGACAATAAACCAGGGAGCATCTATTTCCAGATTATCCGAAACAGGATGGTCAGGCAATTAAATACTGACTATAAAATCTATGCTGATGAATGGGATGAAAAAAGTGAATCTATTATTGCTAAAGGACAACGCACAAATCTGCTTGCTTCCATTAAAGAATGCCTTGATTGGGATATCGTGCGTTTAAATAGAGTTGTCAAGACATTGGAAAATGAACACCACAGATATTCAGCCGATGATGTGATAACTGCGTTTCTAAAACTGACAAAGGAAGTGTCTTTATGCTCTTTCATGCATAAGGTCATTGCGCAGTTAAAACAATTAGGCAAAGAACGAACCTCAGAGACATACACAGTAGCTCTTAAAAGTTTTATGAGATTTCGGAACGAGCAAGACATTCCATTGGATGGAATAAGTTCAGACCTCATACAGATGTATGAAGCATGGTTGAGAGCTCGTGAAGTGCGAATGAATACAATCTCTTTTTATATGCGGATTTTACGTGCTGTTTATAATCGTGCCGTGGAGAAAGGGCTTGTGGAGCAAAAGGAGCCTTTCCGTCATGTCTATACAGGAATTGAAAAGACAAGAAAACGCGCCATTTCACTTAAAGAGGTCAAAAAGTTGAAAAATCTTGACTTATCAAGGAAGCCTTCTCTTGAATTTGCGAGGGACATTTTCCTATTTAGTTTCTATACGCGTGGTATGTCATTTATTGACATTGCTTATCTTAGGAAAAGCGACTTATCCAATGGGATACTAACCTACCATAGAAGAAAGACAGGACAACTTCTCACTATTCGTTGGGAAAACTGTATGAAAGAAATTGTGGATAAATATGAAGACAAGAATAGTAAATATCTTTTACCTTTATTGTGTTCTGATGGAGATAGTAGGAAACAATATAAAAATGCTTTAAGGCTTGTCAATTACCATTTGAAAACCATTTCAAAGATGCTAAATATACAAGATCCGATTACGATGTATGTTGCTCGTCATTCTTGGGCTAGTGCAGCAAAACAAAATAAAGTTCCGTTGTCAATAATAAGTCAAGGCATGGGTCATGATTCAGAAGTAACGACACAGATCTATCTGGCTTCGTTAGACACGTCTGTCATAGATAAAGCAAATAAAATGATATTGAATAGTTTGTAGAAAATGTTTAGCAAACTTGTCTGTCTCTACGCAAGAGAGCGATAATCGTTGCAAAGATATCATTTTTTTTTGAAAAAGTGCATAAATCGCAATAAAAAATACCTAAACGATGCATTTTTTTGAACACAAATGGTGAATCAAAAAGGTTTAGGATTAGGCAAAATAATAAGTGCAGACTTGTAAATCACTTATTATGGGCATTATAGCAAACTTGTCTGTCTCTTGCGTAGAGACAGACAACACTAAATCATAATGCATATGAAAAAAATTAGCACTATCACTTGTAAGTATTTGAAGATCAGACCTGTGATTTTAATTGTAGGGTTTGTCAATTTTTTAGGTATATTTTGTTCCTGTTGTTCATATATTTCAACTGATGATGGAGAAAACTTTTTTAATAACATTCAAGACTTTCATTATAAGTTTTTTAGCAAAGGAGTTGATGCTATTAAATCAAATAATTTGTCTTTGTTTGTAGATTATTCAACCTGTAACGTACTCGGTCAGAACTCTGCTTTTTATCAAGCACTTGTTCCTTCTTGGGTAGATGCGACAAAACATTTTTATTCAATTAAGGGTGATTCTATTGCATCTGAAGAAGGGCCTGTTTTCGATTTGCTTAGGACCATAAATGAAGTAAATTATGCTGACTTGAAAGGAGCGATTGAACGGATGGCTAATAGTGACTCTGAATCGGTTTTACTTACTGATGGAGAATATTATCAGAAATCCATTGCCCAAGGAAACATCAATAATCCGTATATGTCTAATGCTTTGAAAACATGGCTTAAAAAAGGACATGATATTTTTGTTTTTACAGAGCCATACATTGAGATAAACAAAGGACAGAGCTACAACAAAAAAAGATTTTACATTATATTCACTGACGTAAGACTTCGAGATAATATTTATGACCGTATAATGCAAACCGCCAAACTGCAGCAATTCCCAAATGTTGAAATGTTTCATTTATCAGCAGACCATCCGTCATTAGCCGCAGAAGGTACCAGTTCAAAACCAAATAGTAATTTAAGTGCCAAGGTGCAAGGTTACGGCGATTTCGAAGCTCAAGAATGGCAAATAGATTGGGAAGATGGAATTGAGCCTTTGCTTGTAAATGCTTTTGACCCTCAAACTGGCAATCCATTGCAAGATGGCGAATCATTTACCGGTGGGATTAAAGTTGACAGAAACAGTTTCGGTGGTTATCGAATTAAAAATGTTGTCGCAAAAGTTTATAATATCAACCAAGAGTTTACCGACTTTTGTATTGCCAAAGGAACAGGAGAAAAGATAGGAGGGTCTTTAGAACCCTTAACCCCTCAAGATTATTTTGTAAAACTTGATGAAAAAAAATTCAACAAACATGGCATAATCAATCTTCACTTTGACACACAAATGTACACACCTGACTACGTGCTCAATGGAAACCCTTACAACTTTACCAAAATTGACATCTGTGTGTCGGAGGTTGATGATATGTTTTCGCAATTCGAACATCAATTTGAATTTGATAGCATAGATATGCCAGGACAAAACAACACGTCTGTTGCAGAAAGTATAAAACAATGCTTAGCAGACCCAGATATAAAGAATATGATAGAAACCTGTCCAATTTATTCAATTTATATAAAATCTCTTAAACGTTAACTAATATGGCACCTATTACCAATCTACCTCAATTAAACCAGTTGATGAACAGCACAATGATATATGCTGTTATTGTAGGCCTTGTGGCTGTACTTATTGCTCTTGCTATTGCTAATATGTTTCCTTGGGAAGGAGGAAACGATAAATCATATGTAAAACGGCGCATTGCTTTTGTAGTTATAGGAATAGTTGCAATTCTTGGTTTTTGGTTGTACAATGACCTTGAAGTTATGGGACATATTAAGAATGCAGGTTTCCAAAATATGTTTAAGGCTTGCAACTTCAAATGTATTTTCATTAATCTTGGCGTATATCTTGTGGCAAGTGCCGCTTTAATGTTCACCTTCCGTCATTCAAAATTTGGTTCCATATTAGGAAAAGAAAAGAAGTAATTATGGCAAAACAATTTTTCGTTCTTGGAATAGGTGGCACAGGAATGAGATGCATCGAATCACTCATTCATCTTTGTGCTATGGGTATGTTTGATGACACTGAGATTCATCTACTAGCACTCGATACAGATAAGAATAATGGTAACTTCTCTCGTTTGAAAGAAGTAAAAGAAGCGTATTTGAATGCCAAAGGTCTAGATAAGGCAAATCGAGTATCTTTAAATGATACATTCTTCTCTGCGAACATCAAATACTATGAGTTCAGCCCAAATTACGAACAGAATAGCACATTCAAAGCCGTATTCAACTATGGAGATACTCAGTATAATCATCGAGAAGAAACCGATTTAGCGGACTTGGTACTAAGCCAGAATGTTGAAAATTTTAATTTACGCCATGGGTATCGCGCTCAGACTCATCTTGGTTCTATGATGATGTATCATTCTATTATTGAAGCCGCAAACTCACCGCTATCAAGTGAATTGAAATCTTTCTTGAGTGAACTAATAAAGGCATCCCAAAACGGCATGCCAAGAGTATTCATTCTTGGTTCTGTATTTGGCGGAACTGGAGCATCATCAATCCCAATCATACCACAAGCTATTTCCAAAGCGGCTGAAATCATGAGCAATGGAGCCGCGAATGTGCTGAAGAGCGCTTACTTTGGTTCAACACTCCTTACTGCCTATTTCAGTTTTCGTGCCCCAAGTGGCAACGAACTATCTAACCAGAAAATAATAGCAACGAGTGACAAGTTTGCTTTGAATTCACAGGTTGCCATGATGTTTTACGATGATGATACTACCGTAAAAAGTACCTATCAGAAATTTTACATGATGGGTACTAGTGGATTGGACTGGGATCCTATGCAGCGCAAAAGTGAAAAAATAACAGAAACCATTACTGGTGGAGAGCAGCAAAAGAACGACTCTCACTATATAGAACTACTTGCTGCATGTGCTGCACTTGATTTCTATAATACAGATGAATCTATACTCCAACAGAACAAGGATCATCATAAAACAGATTATCAACACCGTTCGATTAGTGACAACGGAAAATTTGACTATCAAGATTTTGTCGGTTCTGGGCGAGCTAAAGAGTTTGCACAAAAATTTGGAATGCTTATTGCTTTTGATTTGTTTTGTAACGGTTCCGATGATTTCGTTGAAAGTGTAAGGACGGGCGGGCACAAAGAAATACAAGAATTCACAGGTGTCGATGTCAATCAAGTAACAAATCTTAAGAATTATTTCAACCTCTTTTTTGTTCAGAAAAATGGGGATGGTACTTTAAAAGAAGGTTGGCTGCGTCAGCTCCATCGTTCTGCAGGAGGAGGAGACAATTTCCTCTTCAATGCCAATCTTTTCTCTCCCGATACATTCAAAAGCCTGATGAAAGTGGATTGGAATAAGGCAATCTATCGCAACGAAGGGGTCGGGAAAGATAATTTCTATAAAACAGGATTGTTTGGTTCCAAATTCGACTCTTTCAAGAAAAAATTTATTGAAGTCCGTGACAAAGACAAGGCTTGGCAAAACATTACCAATCAAGGGGAACAACTCTACAAGTTGATATTTGACACGTTGGCAAAATTGTACAATTTTAATTGAAAAAGGCTATGTCAAAAGCATTATTGATAAAGAGCTATACGAATATAACTACAGGAACGCAAGGCCAATGGAACGAACTGAACATGGCCGCATCCTATATTCAGGGTATAGAAACAGGAAAGATACTTGAAGGTATCACAGCTGAGAAATTAGGTGCACTCATATCAGGTGTGCCAACTCCATGGGCACGTGCAAAGTTGTTCAAGTTTGCTCTTCAGATGTTGGCAACTCCAGACCCTAACATAAACACCTCAGGACTTCAGCAATTTTATGAACTTCTTTTTGGTGAATGGAAGGGACTCTTAGCAGTTATAGCATTGTTCCCAGACCGTATTCGTTTTTCAAAACCCGTCACAATGGATGTAAAGGGAGACGATTATGACATTGCAGCGGCATTCGGAAGAATGTTGTTTGAAGACAGCGACGTCTGGAGCAATCAAGATGCATTAGCAAAGAATCCAAGTTCTCAACCATATATACATCTAATTTATTATCGTGACAAACTGGTCGGTGGCACCTCACCCATGACTGGTGTTTTCACAGGTGTTGATTATACCAGACTAGGAGAAGATGCCAGTGATATTAGTTGGTATAGAGAGGGGAAATTTGAAGACCCAACACGTTTCTTGTCTCCGGACCAACTGCAAAAGGTATATCTATTCATTAAGAATATGAATGGAAACCTAGGTTCCTTTGAGGAAAAGATCAATTCGCAACGGGGTAATAAGCAGCCAATGGACTTAAACGGCTTTAAGCAAATGAGTCGTATGTGGGAAAAGGAATTACAAAAGAAAGGAGGTGGTAATCTTCGTGACAAGGGTCCAATTCCAAAATACGGAACACTTGAATGTCCTTTTTCCTTATTATTCAAGAGTGACGTGCCTGTATATTTAAAGCCAGACTTCACCTTCACCTATACCAATGATGGAGATTACCAACTAATAGGTGACATACAGAATCTACTTAGTGAAGACAAATATGTAATAGGATGGGCTGAGGATGTTGCAGAAAGGCCTAAACTTTCAGAAGGTCCTATTTTCTTCTTGCAGGTAAAAGACTTACAGGACGGAAGTACAAACTACTTCTCTCTTCCCTTATCCGAAAGAGGAGTAGACATCTTCAAAAATAGCTTGTCTAGTTTGTTAGGATATACCGAAGGAGGCAACACCTCATTGGCTGCATCCATAACAGATGCAGGTCAACTTGCCGTTACTCTCGTTGTTGAAATCGATGGACAGAAAGTAACCTTGAATACTCGTGAATATGAAATTGACTGGCTGACAGACCAAGGCCGTGTCATTATGTGGCCTAATTTTGTTTCTGAGAAATGGAACAAATACTATCTATATTCAGAATTCACTGCAGACGCAAAAGAGCAATTCACTCCTATATTCAGGTGGCAAGGTGAGTTTGTTAAGAATATTAACAATGTATTTCTTACAGCGGATTACAATCCAAGCCCTGATGAGGAAAAAGTAGTAGAGATTAAGCGCCTCATTACTTATCCTGCAGGTCAAGGAGAAGACCTTCCGAAATATAATATTATTTCGTCAGATAAACCACTTGCTGGATTATCTGCGTCAGTCAAAGATACTGGTAAGGATGTTCATGCAGGTTTTCTTATTTTCCGTCCTCAAATCATCGAAGACAGAACAACTTTCGACATAAAGGGTACAGCAATAGTAGGCATTGATTTTGGCAGTAACAATACATGTGTATACTACAACGAAAATGACAAAGGAGCCATGCCTGTTCAATTTGACAACTATAGAAGTGTGTTGATAGGAAAAGAGAACAGTGACATCAAAGCAATTGCCGAGAACAATGAATTGTTGTTCTTCACCAACTACCCATCAGATAACGGTCAGATAAAGTCATGGCTCCATGAACATGATACTCGCTACAATTGCTATAATGAAACAGAAGAGATTGCCGGTGGTGTTCCTGTTAATCGTCCCAACGTCTTCGTCCGAGAAATGGATCAATACGAGATTAAAACTCAGGCCGGTATACTTCATTATAATATGAAGTGGCTCGATAATGACAAAGGGCTTCAGAAGAAACGTGCTTTCTTAAAATCTATATGGCTCAATGTGTGTGCTTTCTTGTACAAGAATAAGCTTCGTCCAGAAGAAATAGAATGGAGTTTCCCTGGTTCAATGATGGAGGCAGACCGTACTGATTTGGAAAAGATTTTCGAAGAATTGTGCAAAATCACTCCTATAACAATTGGTAGAAGGCCCGAGTTGAGTACGCAATTAACAACCGAAGCAGAGGCTGTTTGTAGCTTTGCTTTATCTCAAGATTTCGGACTCAACAAGGACAACATGTTTTTAGGGATTGATGTAGGAGGAAGCACTAGTGACATTCTGTTGTTGGCTAAAGATCCGAATAACGGGAATTGTTCTTCGCTTTATCGAGAGAGTTCTGTTCGATTGGCAGCAGGAGTCTTTTTCCATGCTGTTATTCAATCAGAGACTTTCCGACAGGCACTTGTCAATTTCCATGAAGGAAAAAAGACCAAAGTGTATGTCGTGAACATCCAAGAGATTCTCACCCAACCACAAAAGGCTCCTTACTATCTGAACAGCATTTTTGATCAGTTGCGCACAGAGTCTGATTATGATGAATTCTATTCTTCTATTGATACGAATGCGCGTTTCGTCTTTACGATACCCGCTTATGTAACAGGTCTATTGCTATTCTACTCAGGAATGCTCATAGGAAAGACCATTAAAACCGAACATATGGAGCATATAAATCGTATAGATATTCTCTCATTCGGCAAAGGTGGTCGACTATTCCATTGGCTCAGAAATTCTGCAGGCAGAAGGGCAACAAACGAGTATTATACTAACTGCCTGAATGCCGGTGTGAATCTTGTCACAAACAAAAACTTGGATGTAAGATACCGTGACGAGATAGAAGTGGATAATAAGGCAGAAGTCGCAAAAGGCCTTGTTGATTCTAAAGTACTTGTGAAGAAGGTCCAAAATACAGATTCCGATATATGTGGTGAAACTGGTGTGAAATACACTATGCCAGACGGCACACCCCAATTGCTTTCTATTGAGGACGAATTGACGGGAGACTATTTTGCCAATGAAATGAACAATTTCGATTTCTCTGAGGTAGAGAATTTCGAAAAGTTCATGAATATATTCATTGAATTTGTCAGTCAGAAGACAAGACTCTATCCAAGGGCTGAAGAATCGCTAAGAGATGAACTTGCTGATTTGCCTAATAGGATTACTGGGTATATCTGTAACAATGACAATGAATACAAGAAAGCTCGGAAAAATCAAGGAAACGGGTTCCATTATCATCAGCCTATCATCATAGCAGAAGGATTGTCATTCCTCGACACCCTCATAAAGAAAGCTTTTAACCAATAACTTGAAATGAAAGCCCTAACGCTATACATAGACAAATGGTACATCATCGGTGCTGTATGCACTGATGGTGTGCCTCGTCTTATCACTCCGACAAACCATGAAGATCGTTTCTGGCTTTACTTCTATGAAGATACGTATAACAACTCTATCGTATATGGCAAAGACAACCAGTCGCATTATCGGAACGGAGAGGCTCATTATATAGGAGATGTCTTTAATTTAATTACAGACCCTGACAGACGTTTCTCAAGATACAATGGTAAAGGAGAGGAAATGAAGACGATTTTCCAAGCGTCAGGGATCTTTGATTTGCTTCGCAGTGCTGTGGATACAGATGGGGAAATAGAAACATATATTTCTTTCTCTCCAGACATTCCTGGTCCTTCCCGGCTTGTCTTTTTTGAAGAACTCAAATCTAATAGCTTCAATGTAATTGGGAGTCAGGCAAGAATAGGTTTTCTTGCATTGGAACATAACCGACGTCACGATTCACTATTGGAAGAAGGCTACTACCTTGTCCTAAATGCGTGTAATGAGAATCTTCATTATATCCTTTACAAGCGTGAAAACAACAAATACAAAATGTTTTCCGAGAATGTTCTTGTTGGGATGGGTATGGATTTGCGCGGAAGGGCGCTTGTGGAATCTATTGTTGACAGCATTAACAACAGAACACATTTCCTGGCTACAAAGGAAGAAGTGGAGAAGGAGTATTTGCGTATGGAGCAATTTGTCCCCCAATGGTTTGTCAAGATAGCTAATGCAAAGCCATTTATTCCTATTACTATTCCTAATGTCTCTTTTGCCAATCAACCCGCAAACACGTTTCAGGTTTCAATCATAAAAAACAAACTAGACGAGAGAACATCCGTAATTGTCAATAACATCATCAAGGTTGTTGCTGACTTCACAAGAACAGCTGGCGTACGCAATGACGAAATAAAAGGCTTGGTATTTATCGGAAACACTTTTACGAATAGCCAGTTTGAACGTGCCATTAGAGAAAAGTTCTATGTATCTGAAGAAAATGTAATCAGACATAAAGAATCCGACTTACCAAACATTGTAGGTGTCTATCCCCTATTAAAAGACCTTCATGAAAGTGATTGGCAGAAGACTGCTGAAAAGGACCTTGGCGAGATACAAAAACGAGCAGCATTTGACAAAGAAAAAGAAATACTTGAAAATCTGATAAAAACAAGGTCTTGGGATGAATCCCGTACACATCTCGACAAAATGTCGAATTTCTATTTGGATTATTCAAGTGAGCTATCTGGATATAAAACGATTATAGATAGAGGAATCGTTGAGGACGGCAACAAGTCTGCCAGACTATACGATGAAGCCATGCAAAATGTATATAGTTTTGAGAAAAGTCAAGACTATGCACAAATGAGAGACTGGGCAGATATTGCACTCAAGCATCGTCCAGGCGACAAAGAGGCTCTTCAAAAGAAAGCAGAAGCAGAACGACTTCTTTCTGATCAGAAAGTCAGAGAAGAACAATATCGAACTATAATAAGTCGTGCTCAGACGAGCCTTCGAGAAGGAAGATGGCAAGATGCAATATCACAAAGTGAGGCTGCTCTAAATCTAAGGCCGTCTTCTGTTGAAGCTAAACGCATATATAACGAGGCTAAAAAGCATATTGAGGCAGCCAAAGAGATTGATAAATTTATCAATCGCGCCGACGTGTTCTTTGCTCAAAAATTGTATGATGAAGCTCTACGTGAATTAGCTAAGGTACAATCACTTGATTCTGATAATGCCGAGGCTGCTCAACGTATTAAGGAAATAGAAGATATTCGTAAGGAACACACTTTGAAGCTTGCTTCTCTTGTCAAGAGATACGAAGAAGCAAAATCTATACGCAACTACGATAAAGCCATCGAAATCTGTGAGCAATTAACAGAAATCGACACCATTAATCAAAGGAAATGGTCAGCTGAAACAGAAAAATTGAAGGCAGATAGAGATAAGGCTCTTGAAACCCAAAAGCGCTTTGAAGATTTAAAGAATAAAGCAATGGGTGCTTATTTCAATGAAGACTGGAAGAGTGTTATACACTATGCTTCAGAAGCCATTGCCATTCAGCCAAATGAAGATCTTTCAAAGATAATAGAAAGGGCAAAACAGAAAATTTCAATACAGGAAAAAGATATTGAATATCAGAGAGAAATAAATAGGGTAAATGCATTGCTTTCAACTGGAGATGTTGATGAAGCCAATATAATTCTGAATCGTCTTCAAAAAGAGTATCCCGAACATATTAAAGAAATCAAAGAACTTCGAAAGAGAGCTTTTGCATGGGGGAACCCTACTCCTTCAAAGAAAGAGAATCCCCAACGTCCTCCAATAGGCTTTACAGCCCCCCCAACTAATACTGAGCCTAAGGATGCCGGCAGCTTCTTTGAAGATGACACCCCACAAAAGAAGCCAAATGTTCCTGCATCTAAACCAAAGCCAAATCAACCGAAAGAAAAACCGCCTAAGAAAACAGGCATTGATTTTTTCGATATGGATTTCAATCCTAAAACTTAGTATTACAATAATAAAATCTTTTAATTTTAAACATTTATCATTATGGCAGAAGGAGTTCAATTAAAAAAGAAAATCTGCTTGCGCCGCAAGGAGAAACCTGCTGAGTTTACATTTACTCAGTACCTGAAAGTAAAGCTATTATGGCAATCAAGTACAGACCTTGACTTGTGTATCTTCTTCACCAAGAAAGATGGTACAGTTGGTGGAGTGTTCTCTTCGATGTTCAGACAAAAGAAATCTGACATGGGCGCACAAGACCAATTCCCATTTATGGTTCATACTGGTGATAAGCCTGAACCATCTGAAGGCGGCGAATCAGTCGAACAAATCAACGTATTCAATCTTGACGAGATTGATACAGCTAACGTTGTTGTTCTCAACTACGGAAAAGCAATTGATGGCGAAGAAGTAAACTTCGCACAAGACTCTGGTCGTGTCGAAATTCAAAGTAGTGAAGGAGACTATTTTGAAGTAGACATCGACTCTTCTGAAATGGGGCATGTTTATCATGTTTGTTCTATTAAGAATAACGAAGGCGTAAATGCCGTTGTCAACGAAGGTGTAGTCATGGATCTTGGTACTGCTTTTGACAAGATTCCTGGATTCTCACTGATTTGTGAATAATTGTTTGTAAAACCATTTAATATTTTAGATTATGGCAGAAGTAACATTAAAAAGAAAAATCACCCTTAAAAGAAAGGGTGAAACAGCAGATTTTACTTTCAGTGGCAAATTGAAGGTAAAACTGTTTTGGAGTTCTCCAACAGATCTTGATCTCTGTCTATTCTTCAAGAAGAAGAACGGGGAAATTGGTGGTGTTTTCTCGAACGAATACCGTGGGCGCAAAAGCGACCTAGGAAATCTCAACGAATTTCCCTATATGCTTCATATGGGCGATAATAAAGAACCGTCACCTGGCAAAGAGGAAACAGAGCAAATAAATGTAGCAAGTCTTAATGAAATAGATGAAGCTTATGTTTGTATTGTCAACTATGATGCTGCTGTGGATGAGGAAGATATCACTTATGCAGAAGAGGGCGGACGCGTTGAGTTACAAAGCGATTCAGGTGATTACTTAGAAGTGATTGCCGACTCAACAGATCACGGTCCAATATACTGTGTTTGCTCTATAAAAAATCACGATGGCATAAATTCACTAAAAAAGAGTGGAAAAGACATTCCAGAAGTGATGGATTTAAGTACAGCATGGCGTAAGATACCTGGTTTTAAACTGATAACTGAACAAGATGACTGACAATATTCATCTGAAGAAAAAGGTTACTTTGAAAAAGAAGCAGCCTGATTCACAACAACCTCCCACCCCTCCACCTACTCCAGAACCTCCTACAGGACCTTCAGGGAGTGGTAAAGGTAAGTGGATTGCAGCCGCTTTAGCT
>JAEEGI010013851.1_pt1 | contig 17057 bp, 16 predicted proteins | sample 8958751 | NCBI WGS metagenome assembly JAEEGI01 (sample SAMN16246545, study PRJNA631951) | gut metagenome | biome: gut microbiome; feature: rumen; material: KS-attached | host: Bos | place: Iran: Karaj | collected 2018-10
CTTCCCGGTGAAGGGCAAGAGGCTGAAGGATACCCGGGTATTCTCGCTGGGGGCCGCCATCTCCACGTCCGCCTCCATCATGCTCATGGGGAAGGGCTTCTCGTTGCGGATGGAGAGATGCAGGCCCGTCTCGCTGCCCTTGACCGCCTCCGCCGCGTCCAGGCTCTGGGTATAGGCGAAGGTGCGCAGCGACCATTGATTCAGGGCGAAAATGATCAGCAGGAGCAGCACCTGGGCGATCAGCAGGATGAACCAGAGGCGCATCCCCGTATACAGTCCGGCGACGAGAAAGACCGGCATCAGCAGATAGAAGAGGATCCGCAGGACTTTCATGACACTGCCGGGACCTTGAGCTCCCGGATGATGGAGCTGAGGACGCTCCGGCGGCTGTCCCCCCGGAGGCCGCTGCGGCGGTCCAGCACGATGCGGTGGGCCAGCACGGGCAGGGCCAGCTTCTGCACGTCGTCGGGCAGGGTGTAGTTCCGTCCGGCGAAGAGGGCGCTCGCCATGGCCGCCTCCGTGAGGGCGATGCAGCCCCGGGGGCTGACGCCCAGGCTGATCCGCTCGTCCCGGCGGGTGGCTTCCGCGATCTGCACGATGTAATCCAGCACCGCGTCGGCGCAGAGGATCTTTGTCCGCTCCTCCCGCAGGGCCAGGATATCCTCGGCGGAGGCCACGGGCTCCAGGACTTCGATGGGCTTTTCCCGCATATTCCGCCGGAGGATGTCGATCTCCTCGGCGTGGGAGGGGTAACCCAGGCTGAGCAGCATGAAGAAGCGGTCCAGCTGGGCCTCCGGCAGAGGGTAGGTGCCCGTGTGCTCCACCGGGTTCTGGGTGGCCAGGACGATGAAGGGCTCGGGCAGCGGATAGGTGGCGCCGTCGATGGTGAGCTGCCCCTCCTGCATGGCCTCCAGCAGGCTGGACTGGGTCTTGGGGCTGGTCCGGTTGATCTCGTCCGCCAGGACGATCTGGGCCATCAGGCCGCCGAAGCAGACCTCCCGCTCCCCGGTCTTGGGGTTGAAGGCCGTGTAGCCCGTCACGTCGGAGGGCAGCAGGTCGGAGGTGAACTGGATGCGGGAGAAGGAGCAGTTGATGGACCGGGCCAGGGCCATGACCAGGGTGGTCTTCCCCAGGCCGGGCACGTCCTCGATCAGCACGTGGCCGCCGCAGACCAGGGACAGCAGCAGCTGTTCCGTCTGCTCCTCCTTGCCCACGATCACCTTCGAGATGTTTTCCTTGACTTTTTCCACCAGTGCGAGTTCAGACATAGGATCACCGCCTTATCATTTTAGCGGCATAAGTATACCACAGCGGCAGGGAAAACTCAATCGGGCCGCGACGCAAGAAATCCCGGAAGGCCCTGCGGAGACAGGGTCTTCCGGGATGATTTCTCCCGCTGTTTTATTTCGGCGAATAAGGACGAGGGGACGGATTGCCACGGCCAGTCTGCGGACTGGCCTCGCAATGACGGGGACCGGGGCATTTTGCGCTGCGCCCATGATCCCGCGCAATTCAGTTGTTCTCGATCTCCTCGATCAGGGCCTGATAGACGATGCGGAGGTTTTCATTCTCCATGCGGAGATCCCGCACCAGGGTCGCGGAGATGGACAGGAGCAGCTCCAGCCCCACGGTGGGATGCTCCCGGCAGAAGCTCAGGAAGGTCTCCCGGCCCAGGGATAGGGCCCGGCACTCCGTTTTTGCCCGCACCGTGGCCGAGCGTTTGCCCCGGTCGATGAGTGCCATTTCCCCGAAGGAGCAGTGGTAGCTGTCCACCAGGGAGGCGGTGACGTAGGGGTCGCCGAAGGGCGTCGTTTTCAGCACGTCCACGCTGCCCTTGAGCAGCAGGAACATCTCCTCCCCCTCTTCCCCTTCCCGCAGGATCTCCGCCCCAGCGGGAAATTCCCGCTCCTCCATGACCGCAGCCAGGGAAGCCAGCTCCTCCTCCGAAAGGCGGCTCAGCAGGGGGAAGCTTTTCAGCCCGGCGATCCGCTCATTCCTGCCCTGCATCGTCACACTCCCTCCGCCAGAACGATCACGCCCATATTGATGCCCAGCTCATAGTCGTCGGGGGGATTGAGCAGGGGATGGTTGCGCTCCGCGTCCTTGACCGTTTTCAGCTTCTGGATGATCTCCCCGTAGTTGCTGGATTTCATGGCGTCGGCCAGGATGGAATGTTTGATCGTCTTCTCCGCGCCCATGTTTTCCAGGACCCCCATGGCCAGGACCCCTCTTTCCTTGTAATGTGCGGCGATCTCCCCGTACCGGCGGCCCCGCCAGCCTTCCTCCACGGGCAGGATCTTGATGCTGGTGCCGTCCCCGCTGTCCAGCAGGGAGCGCACCACGTTGGCCATCCCCGTGTAGCTGGTGGCGGTGGAGAGGATATAGCGGCTGTATTCCTCCGAATAAATGACCTCGTCGCAGTTCTGCGCCTCCAGGTAATTCCGGTAACGCTCCGTCTGCACCAGGGCGCAGACATGGCAGCGGGGGTTCAGGGACTTGATCATCAGCGCGCAGACGAAGACGCGGGAGTCCACCAGCTCGGCGTCCAGGCTCTCGTGGGCCTCGCCCAGCACCAGGGCCGTCGCGGCCTTGCGGATATTGGCGTTCAGGAGGGACTGCTCTTCGGTGAAGTCCCCTCGGATATACTGGATGCCCTTCAGCTCCTTGTCCATGAGCAGCGGCTGCATCTTCAGCTCCGGGGCGTTGTTCACGATCACGATCTCCTCCGCCGTCCGCTTCCCGGACCGCCGGAGAATATCCAGGATCAGAGGCTTGACGTCGTTTTTCCACCCGAAAATCACGATATGCTCTGAAAGCTCCTGCACTTTCTTGATCCTCCTTGCCGGACTTGTGCTGTAAGCGCTGATTTTGGACGAAACGTAGCCGATGATCGTGGAGAGGAAGAGCATGCTGAACAGGATGAAGACCATCAGCACCGCCCTGCCGCCCCAGGTGGTGGGGACATAGTCCGTGTAGCCCCGGCTGAAAATGATGTTGACGTTGTTCCAGAGCAGGATATCCAGGAAGGTCTTCTTCCCCCCTGCCCCGGCCTCCGCCAGCCAGTAGACATAGCAGAGCAGCGTGTAGACGCAGACCACTGCCAGGGCCGCCAGCAGCCAGGAACGGGACGCGCGATTTTTGATTTTCGGCAAAGGCCGTTTGCCTCTCATAAGGTCCCCCCCTGCAGCGTTTTCCGCGCCCGGAAGCCGGGCGCGCCGTCCCGGGCGCAGAATGCTCCGGAGCCCGGACGCCCTGCTTCCGTCCGATCAAACGCCGATCTGCGGACCCTGCATCTCCTTCTGAACCTGGTCGTATTCCTTGTGAAGAAGCTGCATATCCACATTTTGATAGCCCGGATCCCGATGGTTGAAGAACTTCCCAAGGGCAGCCTTACTTTCGTATTTCTCGGCCATTTTCTGGACGACGGGATCCTTTGTCCACTTTTCAAAAACTTTCTCGACAGTGGGCGCGTCCAGCCCGGCATCCTCTACTGCGATCCTCGGCATTTTGACGCCCTCCCGTGCTTTGATATGTTTGATGCAGTATGTCGTTATTATACCTCCGGCGTCTGATTGTTGCAAGAATGCATTTAGCGCCGGAACTTATTGTGTTTCGGCGCAATTTGCCAGACAGTGTCTGGCAAATTGCGCCGGTCAGGGTTTTATAAAAATGCGTGCTGCAAAATGCCTCAGCCTCCGTCATTCCGAGGCCAGTCCGCAGGCTGGCCGTGGGAATCCGTCCTCTCGTCCTTATTTGCCGAAACAGCGGGTATCAGCGCAAGCGCCAATACCCGCAGGATTTCGACGAAACGTCCTCTCCAAAACGCGACCGCTTCCCTGGGTCGCGTTTTGGTTTTTTGGGGGAAAAACGGATTGCCACAGCCCCTTCGGGGCTTCGCAATGACGAAGGAGGGGCAGCACGCGCATCCCTGCGAAGGGCCCTTGCGCGCGGAATGGGGACCCGCCGCGCAGGGGTGGGCGCACGCTGCTTTGCAATGACGAGGGAGGGGAAGAGCCGCGCAGCGAAAAGCGCCGCAATCGGCAGAAAGGAAGGGCGGCGGGCGGCTTTGAGGCCGCTCCCCAAAAGCATGCAGAGCGGTCTCTCAACTGCCCTCCGTGAGCGCGACGGTCACATCGCCCTTGCCGAGAAGCTCGGTCAGTTCCTGTTGGGACAGATCCACATGTCCGAGTCTCGTGTAGGCCCATGAATTGGAGCCGTAGAAAATCACGATCTGATTCCCGGAATACAGAACGATATCGCCGGGGTCCGTTGTGATCTGCGTATCGTTTCTCGTGATGCTCTGTCCGATACTTCCCACCTGCTCAAAGCCGCCGTACATGGACATCCGGATCGTCAGCGGCATGATCTCTCTCAGCGCCTCCACGGACGGATTATCCTCCCACGTCACGGGGACTTCGCTGTCTGCGATCTTCAAAATCATTTTCTTGCCATCCTTTTCCGCCGGCGGCGTCGCGCCGCTCACGGCGTCTGCTTCCGAAAACTTCTCCAGCAGCTGCAAATAACGGTACACCATGTCCGCCACCTGGGCGCGGGTCGCCGGGGAACCGGGCTCAAAGGCAACGGCATCGGTGAGCAGGCCGTCCACCCGCGCCCAGCGAACGGCGTCAAAGGCCCAATCGCTCGCCTCGTTTTCCACGCCGTCGGCAGCGGCATATTCGCTTCCGAGTACGTAGGACCCCGCGCTGCGCCAGAGCATGACGGCCAGCTGCTCCTGCGTGGCCGGATCCGCTGCCCCGAACAGGCCGTTGCCGTAACCGCTGACGACGCCGTTCCGGGAGGCCCACAGCACCGCGTCGGAATACCATTTTCCCGGCTCCGTATCGGTGAAGCCGTCCTCTCCCTGCACGGCGGGCTTGCCGGCCAGGCGGTAAAGCACCGTCGCGAGCTGCGCGCGGGTGAAGACGCCCTCGGGATCGAAGCGGTTGTCGCCCACGCCGTCCATGACGCCCTTTTCCCGCAGCGCGGCGACCGCCTCGGCATACCATTCATCGCCGGTCACATCGGTATAGCCGCTTCCTGCGGCGCAGGCAAACGCGGCGAGGGAAAACAGCAGCACGGCGCAAAGCAGAATCGGCAGAAATCTTTTCATGGAACGCTTCTCCTTACTGAACTGATTTTATCACCTTCGCCGGAACGCCCCCGACGACGGTGTTTTTCGGCACGTCCTTCGTCACCACGGCGCCCGCCGCGACGATCGCCCCGTCCCCGATGGTCACGCCGGGAAGAACCGTAACGTTCGCGCCCAGCCATACGTCTCTGCCGATCACAATGGGGGACGGGATCAGATTTGCCCGCTTTTCGGGGTCCGGATCGTGGTTCAGGGTGGCCAGCACCGCGTTATGCCCGATCAGCGCGTTGTCTCCGATCCATATCCCGCCCTGATCCTGGAAACGGCAGCCGGAATTGACAAATACGTTTTTCCCGAAGTGGATGTTCTTTCCGCAGTCCGTATAGAAGGGCGGGAACAGGCCGAATACGGGGAAATCGGGCTGCGCCGTCAGCTTCCTCATCAGGGCCACCAGCTCCTCCGGCGAATGATACGCGTTGTTCATCTCCATCGTGATCCGCAGGGCTTCCTGGGACAGCTCGTGCATAAACAGATGATATTCCGAACCGGCCTCGATCTCCTCGCCGGAATCCATTTTCGCAAGAAACTCCTTCAGCTCCATGACCGGCCCCTCATTTCAGCCAGGTGCGGAAAAAGCTCTCGAGCCTGTCAAAGGGGATCGCATTCTTCCCGCCGCCGTCATAGAGATCGGTATGGGATACGCCCGGAAGGATGAGAAGCTCCTTGTTCCCGGCATACCGGCTGTCCTTTATCATATCGGCATAGGCGTCCCTGCCGAAATAGCAGGAGTGGGCGTCTTCCCCATGCAGGATCAGCACCGCAGAGCGGATCTCATTGCTGTACTTAAGGATCGGCTGATTCAGGAAGCTCTCGCAGCCGACCACATTCCAGCCGCCGTTGGAGTTCAGGGAGCGGGGATGGTAGCCGCGACTGGTCTTATAATAATCGTAATAGTCCTTCACAAAATAAGGCGCATCCTCCGGAAGCGGATCCACCACGCCGCCGCCCAGCTTGTATTCGCCCGCCTTCAGGTCCTCCAGCCGCTGGGCGCACATGGCGGCGCGCTTGGCGTATCGCGCCTCCTCGCTGTCCTCAGCGTCGAAATAGCCCTTTGCATTGACGCGGGTCATATCATACATGGTGGAGGCCACGGTCGCTTTGATGCGGGTGTCCAGCGCGGCCGCGTTGATCGCCATGCCGCCCCAGCCGCAGATCCCTATGATGCCGATGCATGCCGGGTCGGCCCTGCCGCACAGGGAGAGGAAGTCCACCGCCGCCATGAAGTCCTCGGTATTGACGTCCGGGGAGGCCATATAGCGGACGCTGCCGCCGCTCTCGCCGGTGAAGGAGGGGTCAAAAGCGAGCGTCAGAAACCCCCGCTCCGCCATCGTCTGCGCATACAGGCCGGAGCTCTGCTCCTTCACCGCGCCGAAGGGGCCGCTGACGGCGATGGCCGGCAGCTTTCCCTCCCTTCCCTTCGGAACATACAGGTCCCCGGCCAGGGTGATCCCATAGCGGTTCACGAACGTCACCTTGCTGTGATCCACCTTGTCGCTTTTCGGGAAGGTCTTGTCCCATTCCCGCGTGAGCTTCAGTTCTTCTGCCTTCATTTTCGTTTTTCCTTTCTTCCATACCACGGAGCATGAACGGTATTTGATCTGATGATCCTATTGTAACAGCGATCCTGATATAGTCAAATACTTGTTTCTAATGCGTTCCCATGTTAAAATTGAATAGGAGAAAGGAGCATGCAGGATGGACATTCTTACGATGCAATACTATCTCGCGGTGACGCGGGAGGGAACGATCTCCGCAGCGGCGGCGGCCCTCCACGTGGCGCAGCCGTCACTATCCCGACAGATGAAGGAATTGGAGGCGGAGGTCGGCGCGACCCTCTTTGTGCGCGGCAACCGAAGGATCACCCTGACCGAAGAAGGCATGGTGCTGCGCAGGCGCGCGGAGGAAATGGTCCAGCTCATGCAGCTGACCAGAGACGAGATCACGATGGTCAAAAACCATGTCTCCGGCTCCATCCGGATCGGGGCCGGAGAGTCCCACGCCTTCCACTATCTTTCCCGGACGGCAAGCGCACTTGCCGCGCAGCATCCCGACATTCGCTTCCACGTGACCAGCGGCGACACCCAGGACCTGATGGACGAGCTGAACAACGGCCTCATTGACTTTGCGCTGCTGTTCTCGGAACCGGATCACACGCTTTACCAGTCCATCGAGCTGCCGGAAAAAGATACCTTTGGGGTGCTGATGCCGAAGGACTGCCCTCTGGCGGAGAAATCCGTCGTGAGCCTTGCCGATCTGAAAGGCAAGCCGATGATCGTCTCCCGCGCATCCATCGACTACATGACCGGTACGGACATGCTCTCCGGGCTCCATGTAGCAGCCACCTACAACCTGCTGTATAACGCCTCCCTGATGGTGGAGGACGGGCTCGGTTATGCCCTGTGCTTTGATAAACTGATCCATACCGGCGAAGGCAGCCCCCTGACCTTCCGCCCGCTGGACAGGACGATCTGCGTGGCGGGGACGCTGATCTGGAAGAAATACCAGGTCTTCACCCCGGCGGCAAAGCTCTTTATCGACCTGCTCAGAGAAACCGCCGGCAAGACGTGAACGGGAACAAGGCAGGGTCGCACCGCATACTGAACCGTTATCCCTTAACTATGATCTGCTGATTGATAGCTCCATTGGTATAGAGGCCAGTGCCGATACCATTTGCCACTATCTGCAATTCCGGAAACCATAAGAGGCTTCCCGCGACGCGGCCAACGAAAGAAGCATGATCCGCAGGCAGGGGAAATTGCCCTGCAAAATCGGATTCTTACTTGAAAAAGCAGAAAAAGTATGGCATAAGCCTGATTTTTGGTGAAAAAGCCCTTTGAAAAGAGCGAGAAAAAACGGTATTATGAAATAAAGCGAGCAGCAGATTGCGTAAGTCCGGCTTTACCCGGCGCGATCTGCTGCTTGCCTTTCTATTATCGGAGGTGCTTCAACTTGGAACAAAAAGCCAATCGTCATCTTGAAACCGAGCCCGTCGGTACGCTGATGCGAAAATACGCCGTTCCCTGCATCATTTCGTTGCTGGTTGCCGCTCTCTATAACATTGTCGACCAGATCTTTATTGCAAATGCCGATTATCTCGGCTCCTACGGCAACGCTGCCAACACCGTGGTGTTTCCGCTGACCGTTGTTGCGCTGGCTGTGGCGGTCATGATCGGCGACGGCGCGTGCGCATTTGTCAGCATTCTCCTGGGGCGGGGACAGAAGGACGATGCAGGGACGACCATCGGAAACGCGATCGTGCTTTCCCTTGCAGGCGGTTTTGTCGTTACGATCGTCTATCTTCTGCTTGCAGATCAGATCCTCTCCCTGTTTGGCGGTACCGTCAACGAGGAGACCTTCCGCCAGTCCCGGCAATACTTTTTCTGGATCACACTCGGCATCCCGTTTTATATGTTCGGGCAAGCGATGAACCCCATTATCCGCTCGGACGGCAGCCCGAAATTTGCCATGGTATCCACGCTTGCGGGCGCGTTGTTCAACATCATTTTCGATCTGATCCTGATCTATGGACTGCGCTGGGGCATGATGGGCGCGGCAGTCGCCACCATTCTGGGACAGATCATAACCGCTGTGCTGGCGATCCGGTATCTCGTCCGCATGAAGGCCGTGCGGCTTACCAAGCGGTCCTTCCGGCTCAGCGGAGGATTGATCCGCAGGTTTATCCCCCTTGGCCTTACAAGCCTGCTTTCCCAGCTTTCTCTGGTCGCGGCAATGGCGGCGATCAACAATATGATCCGCAAATACGGCGCTATGGATGAGGTCTTCTCCCAGGCGGCTTTTGCCCAGATCCCCATGGCGGTCGTCGGCATTGTGATGAAGTTCTTCCAGATCGTGATTTCCGTCGCCGTCGGAATGGCTGCGGGCTGCATCCCCGTTGCCGGCTACAACATCGGGGCGGGCCGAAGAGACCGGGCAAAATCGCTGTTCCTTCTGCTGCTCAGATTTGAAGCCCTGCTGGGGTTCATTGCGCTTGCCGTCGTTGAATTGTTTCCGAAACAGCTTATCACCCTGTTCGGCGCATCCAACGAAAGCAGCTACTATACCGCCTTTGCCATCAAGTCTTTCCGCATATACCTGTGCATGATGGCGCTCGCCACCGTCAACAAAGGAACGTTTATCTACCTTCAGGCCATAGGCAAGGCGTTGGCTTCCACCATGATTTCCATGATCCGCGAGGTCGTGTTCGGCGTGGGATTTGCAATCTGTCTGCCGTTGTTTTTCGGCCTTGACGGCGTACTCTACTCCATGCCTGTCTCCGATCTTCTGACCTTCCTCATCGCGACCTTTGCCATCCGCGCGACGCTGCGGGAGTTGAATACGCCGTATATCAAAGAATGTGAGGTGCTGTCATGTTCCAGCCCGGGGATCTGATCTTTTACGGACGCACAGGCGTCTGCCGCGTGGAGAAGATCGAAGAGCAGGACGATCGGCAGTATTACCGCCTGCAGGCGCTTTATCAGCCCTGCATAATCCACGCTCCTGTGAACGGTAAAGTCCTCATGCGTCCGGTTCTTTCCAGAGAAGAGGCAGAGAGGCTCATTGACAGGATTCCATCTGTGATTGTCAATCCGGTTGAGTGTCATGTCCTGCGGGAGTTAATCAATCACTATCTCGCCTCGGTCAACACCTGCGACGCCACGGAATTGTTGGCGATGACAATGTCCATTTATGCGAAAAAACAACAGGCTATAAAAAACAAGAAAAAGCTCGGCGCCGTTGATGAACGCTTCCTGCGGGAGGGGGAATCGCTGTTGTTCGGGGAGTTATCCGTATCGCTGGGCATCGCGCCGGAGGAGGTCCCAAATTATATCCAGGCGCGAATATCCGGACAGAGCAGTAATAAGCCATGATAGCCCTTCGGCACAGGAAGAATACGATTTCAATATTACTGTTGTTGCATCAAGTGAAAAACCTTTATTATGCACACGGTCATAGGAGTACCCCAAGGAGTCAATGTTGCGAATCATTTGATAATCTCTCGTCATAACAAAAAGCGAGCCAGCTTTCCTTCATCACAAAGGGAAGCTGGCTCTTTCGTAAATGCTTCAAATACGGGCTTTACCATAAAGCCACCCGGTACGATGCCATCTGTTGCAAAACACTTTTTCGGGAGAGCTTGTCGCAAAAAGTGTTGCAATAACTCAAAAAACGAATGATGACTGTCGGCTTTGGTGCTGCAAATATAATTTCTTTTCCCTGATCAATATCTGACGGGTATTTTCAGCCTGCAGTCTTCCGTTGTGCAATCTGCGCACCCGGCAGAAGAAATGCTGTCAGGCTGGTGGCAAGTTCGTCCGGATCCGTGCCGGTGGCATTGACCGAAACAGCATAGGCTTTGGCGTAACCCCAATTCCGATTTCCGTTTCGATAATAGCGGCTGCGGGCCCTGTCCTGCCGCTTCAACTGCCTGCGGGCAGCCGCGGGTCCCAGGTTCTTCCGTCTGGCTAATTCGGCGGCCCGCTGTTCGAAGTCCGCGCCGATGTATATGTGCACGCCTTCGCCGGAAAGCGCCTGAGAGGCGAAGCGATCCACCAGGATGCAGGGGCCTTTCTCCGCAAGGGCTTTGCAGGCGGCAAGCTGGGCGGAGATCAGGCTTCCGGTAGTGGGCAGATGTATGGCTGCAGGATCGTCTGCGGTAAGATCATAGGCCGCCACGACGCTGCATCCGTCATACCGGCGCAGGATATTCTCCGGGATCCCGCTCAGCTCCGCAGCCTTCGTCAGGATCTCCTCTCCGTAGCAGGGAATCCCCAGGCGGTCAGACAGAGCCGCCCCCAGATTCTCACCGCCGGCATACAGCTCCGTATCCAGGGTGATGACCGGAACGGCGGCTCCGGAACCCCCATGGAGAACGCGGATATGCTCCACCCGATTGCCCAGGATACGGCCTGCAGCGCAAAAGATCAAGGCTGCCGTTACCCCGGCGAAAAGGGGATCGATACCACCGGGCAGCTTGAACATGGTCCCGCAGAGCAAAACGACGACCGGTCCGGCAATGATCGCGCCCATGGCGCACTTGCGGTTGACCTTTCCCGGCATCCAGAGGGCGCAGAGCATGGGCACAAATACCACCGCGCCGCGCAGTCCCATGGACATGAATGCGAAGTTCAGGATCGTATCTCCCAGGGAGCCGGAGGAAAGGGCGACTCCCAGAAGCAAGGTGAGGAGAATAATCCCCTTTCCTATCAGGCTGCCCGCCTTGTCCTCCGCAGCTTTATCGAAGAAACGAACTAAGATATCTCGGCGGACGATAGTGGAGATCCCCATGACGAGACCCGCGCCGGTCCCCACCACTGCGATGAAGAGAGTCCCCAGCAGAATCCCGCTGAGCACCGGCGGCAGATAGCCCGTCGCAAAGGCGGTGAGGGCGGTTTTTGCCGCAATCCCGGGATGATGCGCTCGCATAAACAGGCCCACCAGGATACCGCCCGCGCCGATGGGCGGGATCAGTACCGCGCTGATGAGGGTTCCCCGCCGGGCAGCCGCATCCGATTTTGCGGTGAGTACCGCCTGGGCATAGGTCTGGGTCGTGAGGACGCCCAGGATAAGGGAGAGAGCAGCACCTCCGTCCTTGCCGATGCCCCGAGCGAAAAGGTTGCCGAAGTTGACGCCGGCAGGGTTGTCGATCCCGCCCACCATCTGCAGGAAACCGCTCACGCCGCCGGAAAGCACCAGCACCATGACACCGCAGCCGATCATGGAGAGATAGAGGAGGCCCAACTTCAGGATACCTACCACACCGGCTCCGTGCGTTCCGCCGAACACAACATACAATGCCATAAAGGCAGCAGTAATCAGCAGGGCCGGAACAAGGCCGAGACCCGGCGCGGCAACGGCGATCACAGCGGTTCCGGCGATCAGCTGAGAAATCACGTTGATGAACGTGCCCACACTGCTGAGCAGGGACGCAGCCAGCCCGGCCCCGGGGCCAAACTCCCCGGCCAGGATCCCGATGAGCGTCTGACTTCCGGAGCGCCGCCAGGGGCCGACAAATCCCAGGGCGAGCACCAGGCAGGCTATTCCTCCGCCCAGTGTGAACCACCAGGCCGACATGCCGTAATGGTAAGCCAGCTGAGCTGTGCCTACGGTGGAGGAACCGCCCACCAGCGTGCCCATGATGATTCCGGCAACGATGGCAGTCCCATTGGAAGCAGGCGCGGATTTCCGGCGGGAACCTGTGAATACGGCAAGAAATGCGATCCCGAGGACCGCAGCCAGAAGGCCGATCAATTGTGCGGGAGAAAGGACCATAACAAGCATCTCGATTCTGAAAAGGATAGGTGGGACAGGGCCTCCCAATCAGAGGCCCCGGTTAAAGAATGCCGTAGGATCAGACGGCCTTGGACGTTTTCCGATCCACCAGTTCCGCGCCGACCATGGTCTCCAGGAAGCTCAGGATCGTACCGGCCAGGGTGTGCACATCTCCGTCTGAGGCGTTAACGCTGATATCATAGCTGTCCGCTTCGCCCCAGCCCTTGTGGTTGCCCCGGTAGTAGCTGCGATAGGCCCGGTCTGCCCGCTTCAGCTGTTTCTCCGCCTCGGCGGCGGAAAGACCGTCCTGCTCCGCCAGGCGTGCGGCGCGGTCGCTGAAATCGGAATGGATGTACACGCTCACGTGGCCCTTGGTCCCTTCCATCGCCATGGAGGCATGGCGGTCTACCAGAATGCATGAACCTTTCGCGGCCAGATCGCGGCAAGCTGCCACCTGGGCAGTGATAAAGTCGGCAGCGGGCCGGATATGCAGAGACTCGCGGTCATTCGCCAGAAAGTCATATGCGGCGTGAACCGCCCGGCCGTCGTAGCGGTGCATCAGCCGGGCAGGAATGCCGCTGATCTCAGACGCCTTATCCAGGATCTCTTCGCCGTAGCAGGGAAGATGCAGCATATCCGCAAGTTCCTTGGCGATCTTTTCGCCGTTGGCGCACAGTTCGGTGTCGATGGTGATGATCATGTTGTCCTTATTGATTTTCATGTTTATTCTGCCTTTCTTATTGAATTGATTTGTTTATTTGTTTTTTGGATCAGTTGAATGGTAGATATGTGATCTTTGCTTCGGAACGGTCCCCACCGCCTGCGGCCTTTTCGGCCTGTACGGAGGGGTCTTTCCGGTGTTTCCGGAATGCGTCCAGATAGACGATATCGGCGCGTTTTATTAGGCGCTGCGCTCTCGCGCCGGTGTAGGGTGGACAAGCCGCTCCCGCGTTACCGCCTCCAGATAGCGGATAACATGGTTCGTCAGTTCCTCCGGGACAATGCCGCCCGCCTTCAGGGTGATATCATAGCTTCCCGCCTTTCCCCAGCCGGGGAACACGCTGCGGAAATATCGGCTGCGCACCCGATCCTCACGGGCAAAACGCGGCTTTGCTTCTTGCGGACTGAGTCCATGGCGGCGGGCAAATTCCAGAAGCCTTAAATCCCGGTCGACATGAACGAACACGCTCAGGTGATCCGCCCGGTCAGAAATGGCGGCGTTGGCATGGTGATCCACCAGGATGCAGGGGCCTTCTTCCGCCAGTTCCCTGCAGGCTGCGATCTGCGCTGTCAGGAAATCCCGGGCAGGTGGCATGTGCAGGTCGTTCTCCCCGCTGGCGGTCAGATCGTAGGCGCTGCGGACCGGTTTTTCTTCGTATCGCTTCAGCAGCTTCCAGGATATCCCGCTGATCTGCTTTGCCGTCTCCAGAATCTCGCCCCGGTAACAGGGCATGTGGAGAACATTTGCCAGGGCAGCACCAAGGGCTTCCTGTTCCGCGCAGAGCTCCCCCTCCACCGTAATAACCAGCTTATTCCAATCGATTTTCATTTTCTCCCCCCTTTCTGCAGCAAAAAAGCCGGCTTTTCAACGGCTCCCCAACAGGGGTGACCGTGATATGCCGGCTTATGATCTGCTTTCTGCGTTTTTTGAACGCCCGCAGTCACAACGGTAGTATTCATTTCTGATTCTGTTCCGTTATATAGTCCTGATATTTGGAGAAAACCATCCGCATGGCTGTTTCCAGCGCCCGTTTGGCGTTTCCGTGGTAATACTCCTCAAAGGTCTCCATCAGCTCATTCGGACCGTCGTTGAGGTTATACCCTATGAGCAGCTGCGCAATGAACTTCCTCGCGATGTGGGTCACCATGGAAGCCTCCGCCTCCAGGATGATGCCGCTGCGCTTGTCGAACAGGACCGCAACGGCCAGGTACTGGTATACGGTCTCGGCCGTCGTGTTCGTAGGCAGCTTGGCATACCCAGACAGCAGCACAACGTTTTTGTCCTGCGTATGACCGCCTCCTTTTTTCTCTTTCCAAAAATCGCATAAAAAAAGGCAAAAGCTTTTTGGCCCATGGCCAACAAACTTTTACCGGCTTCCCCCCGGATTTCCGATCACTTTTGATGACCGCTCCGGGAAGAACGATTTCTCATTGCGCTTGTATTCTGCGCTTTTATCTCCGGAAAGTCAACTGTCAATCCGCACAACTTTAATATTAACTTCCTCGAAGATTTCGTTTCTTCCTCCAATTTTGGACTGCGCCGCCCAGTTCTTCCCTCCGCGCACGGAGAGCAGCCGCGGGGCGTGAGACGCCGGAGCGATTGTCGGGGGATTGTCATGCTTCACATTGTTTTCACTTCCCAGAAACGCTTTATGTCGGGGACCAATGTCCTTCACCCGAACGTTCAGGCAGATATAGCCAGACAGTTTGCGTAAATTCATGTCCGAGAGCTGATGACTACAAATTTACTATATCGTTCCCTTACAGATCCTTCATGCGGCGCGGAAGAGACCTTCCGCGCCGCACATATCGGATTTGTTATTGCAAATCAGGATTCATCGGCACGGACCATTCGGTCAGGTCTGTGTGCAGCAGATGGTGGGATCTGCTGCCCAGGGGCTTTTCCAGGTATTCCTGATACAGGGCCTGGACGTCCGGATTCTCATGGGAATAGCGTATCGCGCTGTTCTTGTCCAGATTCCAAAGCACCTTGCCGCGGGTGTCGGCCAGCTCCTGACCCTCGTGGATGGGTTGGCCGCCGCCGCCGGAGCAGCCGCCGGGACAGGCCATGATCTCCACGAAGTCATATTCGACCTCGCCCTTTTTCACGGCCTCCATCAGCGCCCGGGTATTGCCCAGGCCGCTGGCGACGGCCACCCGCACCGTGCCCGCGCCGGGCACCTCGAAGGAGGCTTCCTTCCAGCCCTTCATGCCGCGGACGGCGGTGAAGGCGTCGGCAGGGGGATTAGATCCGGTGACCAGGTAATAGGCGCTGCGCAGGGCCGCGTCCATGACGCCGCCGGTGGCGCCGAAGATCACCGCCGCGCCGGTGCCGCTGCCCAGGGGAGAATCGAAGGGCTCTTCCTTCAGCCCCTTCACATTTACATGATAGCTCCTGAGGAGCCGCCCCAGCTCCCGGGTGGTGATGACAACGTCCACATCCGGGTCGCCGCAGGCGTCCTTCAGATTGGGGATGTCGCACTCGCTCTTTTTGGCGGTGCAGGGCATGACGGAGATGACCCGCATCTTGTGGGGGTCCACGCCGATCTTCTCGGCGAAGAAGCTCTTGGCGACCGCGCCGAACATGGCCTGGGGAGACTTGGCGGTGGACAGATTGGTAGTGTATTCGGGGTACTGGGATTTCACGAAGCGCACCCAGCCGGGGCAGCAGGAGGTGAACATGGGCCAGGAATACTCATCCCGATGGGTGAAGCGCTGGATGAACTCGCTTCCCTCCTCCATGATGGTCAGGTCGGCGGTGAAATTGGTGTCGAACACATAGTCGAAGCCCAGCGCCCGGAGGGCGGCGGTCATCTTCCCCACCGTGGCCTCCTCCCGGCTGAGGCCCAGCTGCTCCGCCCAGGCGGCGCGCACGGCGGGCGCCACCTGAACGACGGTGGTGATCTCCGGATCCTCCAGAGCGGCAGAGACCTTGGCGGTGTCGTCCCGGATGAAGAGAGCGCCGGTGGGACAGTGGGTGATGCACTGGCCGCAGAGGGCGCAGTCTGCCTCAGTGAAGAGACGGTTCAGGCGGACGCCTACGGTGGTGCGGGAGCCGCTGCCCTTCACATCCCAGATCTTCAGGGTCTGGATCTTGTCGCAGACCTCGATGCAGCGCATGCACTTGATGCACTTGGACTCCTTGCGGATCAGATAGCTGTTCTCCGGCCATTCATTCTTCTTCACGTCCTTGGGATAGGGGTTGTCGGTGATATTCAGCTCACTTGCCAGGTCCTGCAGCTGACAATTCTGATTGCGCACACAGGTGGTGCAGTCGCCGTCGTGCTGGGAGAGGATCAGCTTCAGGTTGGTCTCCCGGGCGGTCTTGGCCCGGTGGGAATTCGTAAGGACGACCATGCCCTCGGCGATCTTTTCGGTGCAGGCGGGCACCAGGCGCTCAAAGCCCTCCACCTCCACCACGCAGATGCGGCAGGCGGAGATCTCGTTGACGTCCTTCAGATAGCAGAGGGTGGGGATATGGATCCCCACGGAAGCCGCCGCTTCCAGGATCGTGGAACCTTCGGGGGCGAGGACTTCCCGCCCGTCGATCGTCAGCTTTACCATTTCGTTTCTCTCCCTCCTCTGAAGTTGCCGAAGCCGAAATAATCGCAGTGCAGGCAGCGGGAGGATTCCAGATTCGCCTGCATGCAGGTCATCTCATGCTCGATGGCGTCGAAATCGCCCTTGCGCTCGCCGGCTTCCCGCTCGGTGAGGTTCATCCGGCCCCGCTGGACCACGCTGTTGATCTTCGGGGCGGGCAGGGTCACGTCCACGGATATCTCATGCTTGAAGCCCAGGAATTCATCGATGTTTGCCGCGGCTACCTTGCCCGCCGCAATGGCCCGGATGGCCGTGGCGGGCCCGGTCACGCAGTCGCCGCCGGCGAAGATCTTTTCATCGCCCACGGTGGTATCGTCCC
>JAEEGI010013855.1_pt1 | contig 17050 bp, 19 predicted proteins | sample 8958751 | NCBI WGS metagenome assembly JAEEGI01 (sample SAMN16246545, study PRJNA631951) | gut metagenome | biome: gut microbiome; feature: rumen; material: KS-attached | host: Bos | place: Iran: Karaj | collected 2018-10
ATACTACCTGCAGCAGTAAGTCCTTTACTGCTGCATTTTTTATTGAGAGCCAGCAGAGCCATCTAAGAACAGCGGCCCTGCCGGTCGCTTTTTTTGTACTGCCGGCAGTAGAACATACATTCTTTTTATGATATACTGCTGTTGCAAAATACTGCAGAAAACGCCCGAAAGGATGGCATACGCTATGCCCGGATATCTCAGCGACAACGAAGAATACAGCATGGAGGACAGCCTCGCCCTGCTTAACGAAGCGCAGCGGGAGGCCGTCACCACCACCGAAGGCTATGTAAGGGTCATCGCAGGAGCAGGCTCTGGCAAGACCAGGGCGCTGACCTACCGCTTTGCCTACCTGGTCAATGAGCTTGGGATCATGCCGGGAAACATACTCTGCGTCACCTTCACAAACAAGGCCGCCCAGGAGATGCGGCAGCGCATCCACAGGCTCATAGGGGACCGGGACACCGCATTTATCAACACTTTCCACGGTTTCTGCGTGTCGGTCCTGGACGAGGAGAGCTATGCGGTGCAGTATCCAAGGAGCTTTCTGGTGCTGGACAATTCGGACATCGACTCCATGCTGAAGACCATCTACGAGGAGCGTGGTCTCACCCTCAGGGAGAAGAGCTTTAAGGATGCCAGGGATATGATCGAGATCCAGAAGCTTTTCAAGAAGCCCGACTATTATCTCGACATGATCGCCATGCCTCTGGATCAGCTGCGGGAGAAATATATGGCAGCGAAGACCGTAGACGACATCATCTTCTACGGCTATCTCTATCAGGAAAAGAAATACTTCGGCCTGGATTACAACGACCTCATAATCTTTACGCTTTACATCTTCCGGGAGAACCCGGATATAAGGCTGAAGTGGCAGCAGCGCCTGGAATACATAATGATAGACGAATTCCAGGACATAGACGAGCTGCAGTACCAGCTGATGGAGACCCTCTGCGGCTATCATAAAAATCTCTTCGTGGTGGGGGACCCGGACCAGACCATCTACACCTGGAGAGGAGCCAATGTCAAATACCTTATGGACTTTGACAACGCTCACGAGGGGACGAAGACCATCATGATGATGGAAAACTACCGCTCTACGCCCCAGATACTCGCTGCGGCCAACGCCCTGATCGGAAAGAACAAAAGCCGCATAAAAAAGGAGCTGCTGCCGACCCTTCCAGACGGCGAGGTCCCCATCTGCTATCACGCCAAAACCCAGGCTGCGGAAGCTCAGTGGATAGCGGATAAGATAAAGGAGCTTAGCGGCCGGTGCCGCCTGGGAGACATAGCCCTGCTCTACCGGGCCCATTATATAACAAGAAATCTGGAGGAGGCCCTGCTGCGGGAGAAGATACCCTACAGGATCTACAGCGGCGTCCAGTTTTTCGAGCGCATGGAGATAAAGGATACCCTCTCCTACCTGAGGCTTCTGGCCTACAGGGACGATCTCAGCTTCAGGAGGGCCGTCAACACCCCCAAGAGAAACATGGGGCGGCGCCGCATGGCCTGGCTGGAGGAAAAGGCTCAGGAGGAGGGCTGCAGCCTCTACATCGCACTTACGCGCCATCTGGAGGACGATATTTTCAAGGGGACCAAGGCCGCAGCCTTTGTGAAGCTCATAGAGGATTTCAGCGCCATGGCGGACACCATGCCTGTGTCGGAGCTCTTCTCCAAGCTGGTGGACAAGAGCGGCTACGAGGAGATGCTTCGCACCGAGGGCAGTCAGGAGAGGCTGGACAATCTGGCGGAGCTTAAACAGGCCATCTACGATTTTGAGATAAGCTGCGGGGAGGAGACCCAGCTGCGTCACTATCTGGAGCATGTAGCCCTTATGACCAACGCAGACGAGCCCGAAAGCAGGGACAAGGTCCGCCTGATGACGGTCCATGCCGCCAAGGGCCTTGAATTTCCTTATGTTTTCCTCTGCTCCATGAACGAGGACGTGTTCCCCTCCAAGAAGATAAGTACGCTGGAGGCCATGGAGGAGGAAAGGCGGCTGGCCTTCGTAGCCCTGACCAGAGCGGAGAAGGGGCTGTTTCTTTCCGAGGCCGAAGGCCGGACTCTTGACGGCTCCCCCAGATACCCATCCCGCTTCATACTGGATATAGGGGAGGAGAATCTGCAGATGATAGATCCGCCCTCGGAGGAGCTGCTGCGTTCAGCCAGAGGACGGATAGAAAGCAGCCTGCTTTTCATGCCTGAAAACATGGAAAAAACAGCGCTTCCCGAGGGGACCCGGGTGCGCCACAGCATCTTCGGTACAGGCACCGTTGTGGGCTTTGACAGCGGCGCCAATGCCTTTATTATTCAGTTCGATATGCTTGACACCCCAAGAAAGCTTAATGCCAGGGTAAAGCTGGATATACTGTAATAGACTATAATAATAAACGCAAAATACACTCCCCTCAGGGCCCGCTCTCGCCCTTCGCCAAACAAGGCTAAGGTCTCTTGGCTTGGGCTGGCGCTTGCGACGACCCTTCGTGGGAGTGTATTTTTTTGTATCTTGTGTTTATGTGTTTACATCATTCCTCCGGCTGTTCCCCGGGCTGGTATTCCAGTATGTCTCCGGGCTGACAGTCCAGCACCCTGCATATGGCATCCAGGGTGGAGAAGCGTATGGCGCTCACCTTGCCGGTCTTCATCTTCGAGAGGTTCACATTGGACACCCCCACCCGCTCGGAAAGCTCGTTCAGGGACATCTTGCGGTCCGCCATCATGCGGTCAAGTCTTAAGATTATCATATCATTACCCCCTTTTCTCTGCGTCCTGCTTCCCTACAGGGTCTCATCTGACAGCTTCTGCAGCTCCTCGCCGTAGCGGAAGATGTAGGAGAAGAGGAAGAGTATGAAGGCAAATACTATGAAGTCCATGTTTATCTGATGGGTGACGGCGAATTCCACCGGACCGTTGGCATTGGCGGATATCATGGCCTGGGCCACGTAGGTCTTTACGAAGGCTTCGAATATATTGATCAGTATGCCGGCTCCCAGGGTGAACCATCCCATCTTGCGGATATTGAGGCTAACGCTGCTGTCGAAGGGTCTGCCATCCTTCATGGGCTCCAGTATTTTGCGGATGATGCGTATCCCGTACCAGACTGTGAGCACCATGACCAGACCCACTGCGCTCATAAGCAGCACTGCCTTGCGGACCTCCAGGACCTCAAACACCAGATCCTCCGGATTGATGATGAAGCCGTTGATGTTCGCACTCATTTTCAGGGCGCCCTTTTCCACCAGCTTGTCGTATCCCAGCAGCAGCCCCAGTATGTTCAGCACTGCCAGCACGGACATTATTACTATGCATATTATCTGAGATATCTTGAAAAATATATCCAGCCCTCTTGCTGTCTTTTTCATCTGTTCCATTTTGTTTCTCCTTTCCCGGGACCGGCCTTTATCTGCCGGTGCCCTCCCTCCTGTGTTCATGTCCTGGGCTCCTGCAGGAAGCCGGCGGACCCTTCGGGGATCTCCTGTGACTATAAGATACATCAGCGATTAATGTTTGTCAACTGATTTTTAATGTTTATCATTAAATATTTTACGAATTGCGATTTTGCTTGCCAATGTAGCAGCCAAAGCATATAATTTACTGGTACACTGTGTTAAACAATTTCATTCATATATATGGAGGTTGACATGAGCTATATACCCACACTTGAAGAGGCTAAAAAGCTTCTGGCAGAGCACAATAAGGAGCCCTTCCACATTCAGCACGGAGAGATCGTTTCCGGTGTTATGGGCTATTTCGCAAAGGAGTTCGATCCTGAAAGAGTTGAATTCTGGGAGACCGTCGGCATGATCCACGATCTGGACTTCGAGGAATTCCCCGAGCAGCACTGCGCCATCACCGAAAAGTGGCTGCGGGAAATGGATGTGGACGAGGAAATGATCCGCGCCATCTGCTCCCACGCCTACGGCAGCAGCGCATATTCCAAGTATGAGCCCCAGAGCCAGATGGAGAAGGTGCTTTTCGCCGTGGACGAGCTTACAGGCCTGATCGGTGCAGCCGCCCTTATGAGACCCTCCAGAAGCCCGGACGACATGGAGCTCAAGTCCCTCAAGAAGAAATTCAAGGACAAGAAATTTGCGGCGGGCTGCTCAAGAGACGTCATCCAGGAGGGCGCCGACCGCCTGGGCTGGACTCTGGACGAGCTGCTCGAAAGGACCCTGGATGCCATGAAATCCATGCATCTCACCTTTTAATCGTTTATAGTCAATAGACAATTAAGCCTTTATTTTACTCAATTTGTGACGGGTGCCCTGACTCGGGCCCCGTCACGCTCACGATAACACATGAATACCGGTACTATAGAATACAAGGGAGTGCTCAGCTCCAGCACTCTTCATATAATAGCAATGATCAGCATGCTGATAGACCATGTGGGAGCCGTCGTCTACCCGAATATCGAGTGGATGCGGATCGCCGGGCGCCTTGCCTTCCCCATATACTGCTTCATGCTGGCAGAGGGCTTCAGGCACACCAGCAGCGCCCCGAAATACCTGCAGCGCCTGCTGATCTTCGGGCTGATCTCCGAGATACCCTTTGATATGGCCTTTTACCATGTCCCCTACTGGAATCACCAGAATGTGTACTGGACTCTTTCCATTTCCCTTATAACGCTCATGCTTATCAGGAAGCTGGAGCAGCCCGGCCCGAAATACAAATTCCTGCAGTTTGCAGTTGTAATGGCGGGCTTTTTAGCTGCCACCTTTACCTTCAGCGATTACTACGGCTTTGGCGTTATGCTTGTTGTATCCTTCTACAACTTCCCGGGCAGAAACATGAAGGAAAAGGTCACGCAGCTTCTTCTTATGATACTGATAAATGCTGTACTACTGGGTGGCTCCCAGGTCTTCGCCATTGCCTCCATAGTCTTTATATGGCTGTACAACGGCGAGAGAGGAATCACAGCAAAGCCCTTCAAATACTTCTGCTATGCCTTCTATCCCCTGCACCTTCTGGTGCTTGGCCTGATAAACCTGTTCCTGCTTTAGCAGCCGCAGCTCCAAAGAGACAGCAAAACCGCAGAGCCAAAGCTCTGCGGTCTTTTATTGCGTCGTATTTCTTGCGCTGCCTGTTCTTCGCGCTACTTGTCCTCTGCCACTGCAATGCGGACCTTTGCGCGGTGCAGCTTGGCCTCCACTATGCGTCTGTCTGCATCGGAAAGACCGCCTGCGGCAAGCCTTGCCTGAGACTTTTCCAGAGCCCTTTTAGCGCGCTCAAGATCTATGTCCTCCTTCCACTCAAAGGTGGTGCAGACCACATCGACCTCGTTGTCGGCGACAGTGATCATGCCGCCTATGCAGGAGGCCTTGCGGCGGGTGTCTCCTATCTGCACCTCGCATTCTCCCATGCCTATGGGAGCTGCGTAGCTGGTGTGGTGCGCAAGGATGCCCACGTCTCCTGAGGTGGTGCGCAGCTTTATGAATTCTGCCGGGCCATCATAGAGGGTGCCGTCGGGGCAGACGATTGTAAGATTGAAACTGGTCATAGTGTGTTACCTTTTGTTGCGGCTGCGGAAAGCTCTACCGGCGGATAAAGCAGGCGCTGTGCCTGTCTTAGGGCTCTATACCTACTCTTCCTTGCTGCCCTTGGCCTTAGCCACCACTTCGTCGATGGTGCCGGCAAAGAGGAAGGCGGATTCGGGGATGTCGTCGTGCTTGCCCTCGATGATCTCCTTGAAGCCTCTGATGGTCTCGGAGAGCTGTACGTATTTGCCATCCATACCGGTGAACTGCTCTGCCACGTGGAAGGGCTGGGAGAGGAATCTCTGGACCTTTCTGGCGCGGTTAACGGCCAGCTTGTCCTCCTCGGAGAGCTCGTCCATACCCATGATGGCGATGATGTCCTGCAGCTCCTTATAGCGCTGCAGAATGTGGATAACGCTCTGAGCCACGTCGTAGTGCTCCTGACCCACGATGTCCGGAGCCAGTATTCTGGAACTGGATGCCAGGGGATCCACAGCGGGGTAGATGCCCAGGGAGGCGATGCCTCTGTCCAGTACGGTGGTGGCGTCCAGGTGGGAGAAGGTGGTGGCGGGAGCAGGGTCCGTAAGGTCGTCAGCGGGAACATATACCGCCTGAACGGAGGTTATGGAGCCGTTCTTGGTGGAGGTGATGCGCTCCTGAAGAGTACCCATGTCCGTGGCCAGTGTGGGCTGATAGCCTACTGCGGAGGGCATGCGGCCCAGCAGCGCGGATACCTCGGAGCCCGCCTGGGTGAATCTGAATATGTTGTCGATGAAGAGCAGCACGTCCTGATGCTTTTCATCTCTGAAGTACTCCGCCATGGTCAGACCGGAAAGGCCTACTCTCATACGGGCCCCGGGGGGCTCGTTCATCTGACCGAAGACCAGCGCGGTCTTGGACAGAACGCCGGATTCCTTCATTTCGTAGTAAAGGTCGTTGCCCTCTCTGGAGCGCTCGCCTACGCCAGTGAATACGGAGTAGCCGTTGTGCTCTGTGGCGATGTTGTAGATGAGCTCCTGAATAAGTACGGTCTTGCCTACACCTGCGCCGCCGAAGAGGCCGATCTTACCGCCCTTTGCGTAGGGGCAGATGAGGTCTACTACCTTGATGCCTGTCTCCAGGATCTCGGTGGATGTGGCCTGGTCCTCATAGGAGGGCGCGGGGTGATGGATGGGAAGGCGGAGGGCGTCTGCAGGCACCTCGGAATCATCCAGAGGCTGACCCAGCAGATTGAAGATGTGGCCCAGGCATTCCTCGCCAACAGGTACTGTTATGGGGGAGCCGGTGTCCACGGCCTCCACGCCGCGGGTGAGACCGTCGGTGGAGCTCATGGCTATGCAGCGGACGATGCCGCCGCCGATGTGCTGTGCCACCTCAGCCACAAGGGTCTTATCCCCGTTCTTTATTTCTATGGCGTTCAGAAGGTCCGGCAGCTCGTTCTCCGCGAAGCGTATGTCCAGAACAGGGCCGATTACCTGAACTATCTTTCCAAGTTTTCTGTTTTCCAAGGGATGATCTCCTTTCAATTAATTCTCGCTGCCTGCCACGATCTCGGTGATCTCCTGAGTGATGGCAGCCTGGCGGGCCCTGTTGAACTGCAGGTTCAGCTGATCTATCATTTCGTCGGCATTCTTGGACGCCGCATCCATTGCGGTCCTTCTGGCGGCCTGTTCGGAAGCATAGCTTTCCTTCACAGCGCTGTAGAGCAGTCCGCCCATGTATTCGGGCACTATCTGGTTGAACATGCCCTCTCCGCCGCTTTCAAACAGCATCTGACTGTGCGCCGTGCTCTCCTCCATGGGCAGATCCTTCAGGGGAAGGATGCTCTTAAGGGTGGGAGTCTGGGAAAGCAGGGAATCTATGCGGGTATAGAGCACATGCACGTCGGAATACTTGCCTGTCAGGAAGCCCTCAGCCAGTATGCTGGCCAGTGTATAGCAGCTTCCGGGGGTCATTTCCTGGGTGTTGTTGAAGCTCTCGGCAACCACCGGCCAATGCTTGTGCCTGAAGTATTCCAGGCAGCGCTTGCCTATGGGGACCACCGCCGCATTATCGGGAAGCACGGACTGGGCCATGCGGAAGATATTGTTGTTATATCCTCCTGCCAGGCCTCTGTCGCCTGCGATGATCACGTACACCGGCTGCCCCTTGCCGCCCTCTATGAAGGGGGTCTCAAAGGCAGGTGTGGCCGCGGCTATCTGCCCCATGGCCTTGAAGAGGGTCTCAAAGTACTTGCGGTTGTTCAGAGCCCTTTCGTGGGCGCCGCGCAGCTTTGAGCTCGCCACCAGCTCCATGGCCTTGGTGATCTGCCGGGTGGATTCCATGCTCCTTATTCGTGATTTTATAGCTTTTGTGGATATACCGGCCATTTCAGCCTCCTACTTCAGGAAGTCTTTTACGCGGAAATCCAGGGCTTCCTTAAGCTTTTCCTCTGCCTCGGGGCTCATCTTTCCGGTGCTGCGGATCTCAGCCAGCAGTTCCGGATAGTTGGCATCCATGTAGGGATAAAGCTCTGCCTCGAACTTCTTCACATCCTCCACCGCCACATCGGCCAGGTAGCCCTTGATGACGGCATAGATGATCACCACCTGATGGGCCACGTCCAGAGGAGCGTTTCTGCCCTGCTTGAGGACCTCCACGATGCGGGCGCCCTGGTCCAGTCTGTCTCTGGTATCCTTGTCCAGGTCGGAGCCGAACTGGGCGAAGGACTGGAGCTCTCTGTACTGGGAGTACAGCAGCTTCAGGGAGCCTGCAACTTGCTTCATGGCCTTGATCTGAGCGCTGCCGCCTACACGGGATACGGAGATACCGGGGTTGATGGCGGGCATTACGCCGCTGTGGAACAGCTCTGTCTCGAGGAAGATCTGTCCGTCGGTGATGGAAATTACGTTTGTGGGTATGTATGCGGAAACGTCGCCTGCCTGGGTCTCGATGATGGGGAGCGCGGTAAGAGAGCCGCCGCCCATCTCCTTGGAGAGCTTTGCGGCTCTTTCAAGAAGTCTTGAGTGCAGGTAGAAAACGTCGCCGGGGTAGGCTTCGCGTCCGGGGGGTCTTCTGATCAGCAGGGACAGGGCTCTGTAAGCCACGGCGTGCTTTGAAAGATCGTCGTAGATCACCAGCACGTGCTTTCCCTGATGCATCAGGTGCTCGCCCATGGAGCAGCCCGTGTAGGGCGCTATGAACTGCAGAGGCGCAGGCTCAGAGGCGGTGGCGGATACCACGATGGTGTAAGCCATGGCACCTGCAGCCTCCAATGTGCCCACCATCTGGGCGACGGTGGATCTCTTCTGGCCTATGGCCACGTAGATGCAGATAACGTCCTTGCCCTTCTGGTTGATGATGGTGTCGGCTGCGATGGCGGTCTTTCCTGTCTGACGGTCGCCTATGATAAGCTCACGCTGACCTCTGCCGATGGGTATCATGGAGTCTATAGCCTTGATACCGGTCTGCAGGGGTTCGAATACGCTCTGGCGCTCCAGGATCCCGGGAGCGGGGGATTCGATGGGTCTGTAGGTCTCGGCGTCGATGTCGCCCTTGCCGTCTATGGGCTGGCCAAGAGCGTTGACGACTCTGCCGATGAGCGCATTGCCCACGGGTACGGAAACGACGCGTCCTGTGCGCTTTACTGTGTCACCCTCGCGAATGCCCTGGTCATCGCCCAGCATTACCACGGAGACGGTGTTCTCCTCCAGGTTCTGAGCCATGCCGTACACGCCGCCGGGGAATTCCACCAGCTCGCCTGCCATGCAGGCGTCAAGACCCGAGACTCTGGCAATGCCGTCGCCTATCATGATGACCATACCTGTTTCGGCCTGGTTTATCTTGGTTTCGTAGTGTTTGATCTGAGATCGGATTATTTTCGAAATATCTTCCGGTCTAATTTCCATAGTTGTACCAGCTTTCGGTTATTATATGTTGATGTTTGCTTAAGCCTTGAGTAATCCCCTTAACTCTTCGAGGTAGTGGGAAATGGAGCCCTCGTAGGACTTTCCGTCCATCTCCAGGCGCATGCCGCCTATGAGGGACGGGTCCACGTGGCAGCGCAGGGCTATGGTCTTGCCTGTCTTCTTTGCGATGACCGCCTCCAGCCTTTCCCTCTGCTCCTCGCTGATGGGAACGGCGGACACTGCGCGTACCTCAAGAATGCCCTTTTCCTTGTTGAACAGGGCTCTGAAGGCCTCCTCGCAGACGGAAAACTCGGACGCTATGTCCTCGTCCACAAGAAGCTGCATAAAGTTCAGTGTGTAGGGCTGGAGCTTGCCTTCCCAGGCCTCCCTGATAAGAGCCTTGCGCTCCTCCTTGGGCAGGGCGGGGGAAGAAAGCAGCTTCCCGTACTCGGGGTTTTCCCTGTAGACGCCAAGGACAGCTTCCATATCCGCCATTATGACATCAGTCAGGCCCTCTTCGGCAGCCAGGTCGTAAAGGCTGCTGCCGTAAACTTCCGCTTTCCCCTTCATTACTCGGCCTCGAATTCGTTAATAAACTGATCTATGAGCGCATCCTGACCTTCGGTCTTCAGTTCTTTTCTTACCAGCTTTTCAGCGATGTCCACAGCCATATCTGAGATCTCGCCGCGGGCCTGGTCCATGACCTTTTTGCGGTCCGCCTCGATCTCCTTTGCGGCCTTTTCCTTCATGGACTGGGCCTGGGACTGGGCGTTCTGGATGATCTCGCCAGCGCTGAGTCTTGCGGATGCCAGGGTCCTCTCGCTGAGAGCCTCCGCGTCCTGCTTGGCGTTCTTGAGCTGCTCCTCGTAGTCGAGTCTGGCGTTCTCTGCGCCCTCTCTTGCGGCCTCAGCGTCGCTGTAGACCTTGTTCAGCTCCTCCTGACGCTTTGCGATGATCTTCTTCACAGGCTGGAAAAGAAAGCGCTTGAAAAGCCAGATCTGAATAAACAGGTTCAGGATCTGCGCTATAAATGTCCATTTATCAAAGCTCACCAATTGTTGATAAAGCATTTGATCTCTCCTTCAATCTTTTTTCGCGCCGGCAATTAGAGCATGCCCAGGAACATTCCGGGAGCTACGAAGATCAGCAGAAGGCCGGTTACGAAACCGTAGATACCGGTGGTTTCTGCAAGTGCGATACCTACGAACATGTTGCTTCTGATGGTGCCGGTGAGTTCGGGCTGACGGGCGATGGATTCCAGGGCCTTGCCTGCGGCGTAGCCTTCACCGATTCCGGGGCCGATACCTGCGATAAGTGCAAGTCCTGCACCGATAGCGCATCCCATAAGTACTAATGCTCTTTCCATGTTGATGATTCCTCCGTTTATCAAACGTTAAATAATAAAAATCTATTCTTCTTCACCTGCGGCCTGGGAGATGAATACCATTGTCAGGACGCAGAAGATAAAGGCCTGTATTACTGAGCCGAACCAGTCGAAGTAAAGGGACAGGGCGGCGGGTATACCCACGGTCAGGAAGGGTATGGCTCCGAGGACTTTGCCCACAGCTCCGGGGATGAGGCTGAACAGCGCCACATTGGCGGCGGTGAGACCCGCATATACCAGAGCGGAGATGACGGTGCCCGATACGATATTTCCGAAGTGACGGAAGGTCATGGACACGGGCTTGAAGACCTCTCCCAGCACGTTGAAGGGCGCCATCAGGAAGATGGGGGAGCAGAAGCTCTTGAGGTAGCCCAGAAGACCGTTGGATTTGATGTTGTTGTAGGTGATGATCACGAAGACTACTATGGCCCAGGCCAGCTCGGTGACCAGGTCCGCGGTGGGCGGGAAGCAGCCTATCAGGGATGTGAGGCTGGAGCCAAGAGACAGGGCAAAGATGGCTGCGATGAAGGGCGCGAAGCTTTTCACCCACTTCTTTCCCATGTTCTGTTCCACGAAGCTGTCAGCAAACTGCACCAGCCATTCGGCCACGGCCTGCTTCTTGCTCACGCCCCGGACCTTAAGATCCCGGGTGAGCCAGATGGAGAGGCCTGTGAGCACCGCCATCACGCACCAGGTTATGACCAGGGTGGAGGTGATATTGATGCCGCCGAGTATGGGTATGGTATAAAGAATACGCGCACCATGAATATCCACACTCATATGCTGTTATTCTCCTTTCTTCTGCTTTCTGTTTTCCAGAAAACCCATTATGTAGAGCGCTATCCTTGGGAAGAACAGCGGTATTATTCCTGCGTAAACGTCGATGAAGGGCACCTTTGCGGCGATCACCGCGCAGGCCGCCTGAAGGAGCAGCCTTACGGTGTAGCTTCGCTGAAGATAGGCCTGTCCTCCTTCTTCCATGGCTGTGGCCTTATATATGGACCTGGCCAGATGAAGATAGGTTATGAAGGTGACGATAAGGGTAAGGATAATGCCGTAAAAGACACCGGGAGTGAGCTTTCCAAGAGCCATAAAGACCAAAGCCATGACGGCGTCGCAAGCTGCCACGCCTATCATGATATTTCTTATGTCCTTTACGGTCTGTTTATCCATGTCTGTTGTAGTTGGTCTTTTCCTTGTAAACAGCCTCTTTTTTGGCTTCCTGCCTGTCCAGGGTCCTGAAGAAGCTCCAGGCAGAGGATGCGGCGGTAACAAGGCCTATGAGTATGAAAACCATGATGATCCAGCTGCCCAGGCCGAATCTTTTCTGGAGCCACAGGCCAAGCATTGCCATGACTATGGGCGGACACACTATGGTGAAGCCGAACTGGGTAACATATGCGGCGCCTTTTAAAAGATCCTGGTATTTTTTCATTTTCGAAATTCTATCATAATAGCGGATAGAGGGCAACGGTTCATTTAATTAATTATATATTGTTTTATAATAGAAAGATTTCCTGCTATAGATATTTTTTAATCGATTCAATAATTCTGCCGCAGGCCTTGCCGTCGCCGTAGGGATTGACCGCGTGAGCCATGGCATCGTAGGCGCTTTTATCCGTCAGCAGCTCCTTCATCATGGCGTAGATGGTGTCCCTTTCAACGCCTGCCAGCTTTGCGGTGCCTGCAGCTATGGCCTCGGGACGCTCAGTCTCCTTGCGCACAACCAGTACGGGCTTGCCAAGGGCCGGGGCCTCCTCCTGCATGCCACCGGAATCGGTGACTATAAAGTAAGACCTGGCCTGCAGATTAACGAAGGGCTGGTAGGTAAGGGGTTCTATCAGGTGCACATTGGACAGGCCGCCAAGATACTGAGCTGCCTCCTCTCTGACCTTTGGATTCAGGTGGACGGGATACACCACCTCCACATCCCCGAACTCCCTTGCGATGTCCGCGATGGCGCTGAAGATATGGGCCATGTATTCACCCAGGTTCTCCCGCCTGTGGCAGGTGACGGTTATGACCCTCCTGCCTTCAAAATCAAGGCCTTTCAGGGTCTCGTCCTCGAACTCATAGGGCTTTCCTGCCACCTGGAGCAGGGCGTCGATGACGGTGTTTCCGGTGACGGATATGTGATCTGCGGGAACGCCCTCGTCCAGCAGGTTCTGACGGTTCTTTTCAGTGGGGGCAAAGTGAAGCTCCGCAATGCGGCCCACCAGCACCCGGTTCATCTCCTCCGGGAAGGGGGAGTACTTGTTCCAGGTCCTGAGACCCGCCTCCACGTGGCCCACGGGTATCTGCTGATAGAAGCAGGCCAGAGCGGTTACGAAGGTGGTGGAGGTATCTCCGTGGACCAGCACCATATCGGGCTTTTCCTTTGCCAGTATGGGCTCCAGCCCCGTCAGCACGTTTGCCGTGATCATGGACAGGGTCTGGTTCGGCTTCATGATATTGAGATCGTAGTCCGGTGTGAGCTCAAAAAGCTCCAGCACCTGGTCCAGCATGGCTCTGTGCTGAGCGCTTACGCAGAGGACCGATTCTATGTCCGGATCCTCCTGCAGGGCCTTCACAAGGGGCGCCATCTTTATGGCCTCCGGCCTTGTGCCGAAGACCGACATGACCTTGATCTTCTTAGCTGACATCGATCTCCTCAACTTTCTCTCTTACGGGCTCTATGCGTCCCATGGGCTCGTTCACGTGGGCAGCCTCTTCTCTTGCTGCGATCTGGTCGTTGATATCTATGCGGGTGCCCAGGAAGATGAACATCAGGGTCCCTGCGATGAATATCAGAGCCAGGGCCTCCAGCTTAAGCTGCAGGGTCCAGAGCACGCCTGCAATGCCGAGGATGGCGCAGATGCAGTAGATGACCAGCACCGTGCGCCTCTGGCCGAAGCCCATGGCGATTATGCGGTGGTGAAGATGCCCCTTGTCCGCCTCCATAAAGCTCCTGTGGCTGAGGATGCGGCGTATCATGGCAAATACGGTGTCGAATATGGGCAGGGCCAGGATTATCATGGGCAGTATGGTGGAGAACAGAGTGACGCTCTTGGTGGGGGTATCTCCCACCATGGACACCGAAGCCAGCAGCAGGCCTAAAAGCAGGGCGCCGCTGTCACCCATGAATATCTTCGCGGGGTTGAAATTGTAGATCAGAAAGCCCAGGCAGGCTCCCGCCATGGCCACGATCATGTATTTGGTCTCGCTGCGGCCGTGTATGGTGCAGACGTAGGCTATGGAAAGGCAGGCAATGAAGACCACCCCAGCCGCCAGGCCGTCCAGGCCGTCGATCAGGTTGATGGTGTTTGTTATTGCCACTATCCAGAGCATGGTTATTATAAGGGACAGCCAGCCGGGGAACACGATGTAGGCCTCCGGATCCGAGCTGAAGAAATTGGCCATGCCTGAAAAGCGGAGGCTGTAGTGCCAAAGTATAAAGGCGCACACAAGCTGACCGAGCAGCTTCACCTTGGCGGGAAGCCCTCTGTCTCTTATGTCGTCCACTATGCCCACGATAAGCATCAGCGTGCCCGCGATGAAGATACCCAGGAACTGCTCGTGGTATACCGAGTCCTCTCTTATCAGAAAAAACGCGGACACCAGTATCCCCAGGTAGATGGCGGGACCGCCAAGCACCGGCATGGGCTTCTTATGCATGCGTCTGTCGTCCTTGGGCACGTCCATGGCACCGATCTTAGGCGCAATTTTGATGGAGACGGGCGTCGCTATGGCCGTTACGATGAAAGCCAGGGCGAACACCAGCAGATACTGACTCATAGCTTATTTCCCGGCGGCTTTCTCCGCTCCGTAAATATCGTGCTGAATGCTGCCGTCCTCGTTCAGCACATCTATCACCAGACCCGCCTCTGTGGCCATGGACATGGCCAGCTCGTCGGGATAGGGCTCCTTGATGACGACTCTTTTTATGCCTGCGTTGATTATCATCTTGGTGCAGATGACGCAGGGCTGGGTGGTGACATAGATGGTACCGCCCTCGATGCTGCTGCCCATGCTGGCAGCCTGTATTATGGCGTTCTGCTCCGCGTGAAGGCCCCGGCAGAGCTCGTGCATCTTGCCGGAGGGAACGTTCATCTGCTGACGCAGGCAGCCCACCTCGGAGCAGTGACGAAGGCCCTTGGGAACGCCGTTGTAGCCTGTGGCGATGACCCTGTTGTCCTTGACGATGGCGGCGCCCACGCCCCTTCTGATGCAGGTGGTGCGGGTGCGGGCCAGCTCCGCGAATTCCATGAAGTACTGGTCCCAGTTAGGTCTTGCTTTTTCCATGTCCTACTCCTGTCTGTGTTACTGATCCTGATAAAAAACTTCGTCCAGGTACAGCCCCTGGGGAGGAGCTGTGTGCCCTGCTCTGCTGCGGTCTCCGGAGGCCAGGACCGCCTCAAGGCTTTCGGGGCTTCGCTTCCCCTGGCCCACCTCCACCAGAGTTCCGGTGATGATGCGGACCATGTTGTAAAGGAAGCCGTCTCCCTCGATCCTTATGGTGATATCCTGGAGGGCTGAGCCTGTGGAGGGGCAGCTGTTCTGAGCCGGGCTGCAGTCTATTTCCAGACTGTAGATGGTCCTTACGGTGCTTTCCCTTGGGGTGCTTCCCGCGGCCTCAAAACATTTGAAATCGTGAGTCCCTTCGATAAAGGCTGCGGCCCTTTTCATGGCCTCCGTATCCAGGGTCTCCCGGACCTGATAGCAGTAATTCCTGCTGAAAATGTCCGGTCCGCCGGCGGTCTCTCCCCAGCCTGCCCTGATCTTATAGACGTATCTTTTTCCCCTGCTGTCAAAGCGGGCGTGAAAGTCCTCGGGCATCTCCCTTGCTTCCAGTATGCGGATCTCGGATGCGCCCTCCAGCCTGTCCCTTGCCAGCCGGTCGTTTAAGACCCTTGCAAGGCGGTCCGCAGGCACGGGGCAGTCCGATCTGAAGCTTGCCCTCTGGCCTTTCGCATGGACGCCTGCATCGGTCCTTGAGCAGCCGCTTAGCTGCACAGGCTCTCCGCAGAGCTCCGAAAGCAGGGCCTCCAGCTCTCCGCAGACCGTGCGGGCATTGGGCTGTCTCTGCCAGCCCGAAAATCCGCTGCCATCGTATGCAATTGTCAGCAGGATGTTTTTCATTTATGCGGTGTAACCGGGGCTTTAGGCTCCGGCGTTACTTTGCCTCCGGCTTCCAGGAGCTCTTGAGGCCTACGATCTGGTTGAAGACGGGAGCACCGGGCTTGCTCAGCACGCTGTCGGCGATATAGTAGCCGTTTCTGAAGAACTGGAAGCGCTCGCCTGCCTCCGCATCCTTAAGGGAAGCCTCAGCCTTTACGCTCAGGTCTGTTCTGGAGTTGGGGTCGAACTCGTTGCGGCCTGTCTCCTCGTTGGGATAGGCCAGGTAGCCGTATTCACGCACGGGAAGCTCAACGGCGGTGGCGGCGTCCACCCAGTGGATGGTGCCCTTCACCTTGCGGCTGTCGGCTCCCGGGGTACCGCTCTTGGTATCGGGGTCGTAGGTGCAGTGAATCGCTGTGATGTTGCCCTCGGCGTCCTTGTCCACGCCGGTGCAGGTCACGAAATATGCGCCCTTAAGACGGACCTCGTTGCCCGGATAGAGCCTGAAATACTTCTTTGCGGGGACCTCCATAAAGTCCTCCTGCTCTATCCACAGCTCGCGGCTAAAGCTCACCTCTCTTGTGCCCAGCTCAGGCCTGTTGGGATCGTTTTCTATGGGCAGAAGTTCGCTCTTTCCCTCGGGGTAGTTATCGATTATGAGCTTTAAGGGGTGCAGCACCACCATGCGGCTCACGGTCTTGGTCTTGAGATCGTCTCTTACGAAGAACTCCAGCTGCTCCATGCCTATCTGGCTGTTGGCCTTTGCCACGCCTATGGCATCGCAGAAGGCTCTGAGAGCTTCGGGAGTATAGCCGCGGCGTCTCATGCCCGCGATGGTGCACAGACGGGGGTCATCCCAGCCCTCCACAGCGCCGCTGGCCACCAGAGCCTTGATATTTCTCTTGCTCATGATGGTGTTGGACAGGTTCAGCTTGGCGAACTCTATCTGCTGAGGGGCCTCCGGCCAGTCCAGACTCTCCAGCACCCAGTTGTAGAAGGGCCTGTGGTCCTCGAACTCCAGGGTGCAGATGGAGTGGGTAACGCCCTCGATGGCGTCCTCCAGGGGGTGGGCAAAGTCGTACATGGGATATACGCACCACTGATCCCCGGTGTTGTGATGGCTGGCGTGAAGCACGCGGTAGATGACGGGGTCTCTCATGTTGATGTTGGGAGATGCCATGTCGATCTTCGCACGGATCACCCTCTCGCCG
>JAEEGI010013857.1_pt1 | contig 17048 bp, 10 predicted proteins | sample 8958751 | NCBI WGS metagenome assembly JAEEGI01 (sample SAMN16246545, study PRJNA631951) | gut metagenome | biome: gut microbiome; feature: rumen; material: KS-attached | host: Bos | place: Iran: Karaj | collected 2018-10
AGCGAGCCATCATTGTTATAGGCACCTATGCCCTCGGTACGGCCTTTATGGGCAAATCCCGAGCGATCATAGTTCACCACGCTAATGCCTACTGCTTCGTTTGCTGCATTGGTCATCTCAGCCTTGTCTTCACCTACAGGCACCACCTTGATGGCATAGTCGCTGGCTTTGACCAGACCTAGCACGTCAGCACGTCCGTAAGTTCCATAGTTGCGCACCAGTTGTTCGTCAATTTTGGTATAGTCCGCATAATTTCCACCTTTTATATATACGTTGTAGGTCTTGGCACCCTCGAAGAGATCGAACTTCACATAAGCCGACTCGAACCATCCGCGTGCCTCACTGATGCGCACCAATCCTTCTTTATTATCCACGGAGCCATTGTTGCCTTCGGTAGCTTTCTTGAAGATGAGATCCTTTACAGTTCCCTCATAAGTATCAATCACTCCATTCTGATTGACAGCCAAAACATCGTCGTTGATGTCAATACTGGTCACATCGGCCGTATTATAGAACCGTTTGCTGTCATCGAGTTGCAATACAACCTGATTGCAAGCAGAATTGGCAAACGTAGAGTGATCGTCGGTGGTGGGTATGGGGGTCTCATCGCCACCCGTATTGCCCTCGTCGTCATCATCTACGTCTTCCACTACGATACTATAGAAGTAGAGTGCTCCCGTTGTCTCGAACAGTACATCACCGTCCTCAATCACTGTACCCACGCTGGTAGCACGTGCCGTACCCGTTGTGTTGAAATCGCCCGAAACAGGAGTAAGGTTGGTTACGTTGATGCCACGTGCTGTCGATGAGCTTGAGCTCATGTAGATGGCGGTCACCTGCTGGCCAGCCTTCAATCCGGGAATGAGAATCTTTCCCGTAGCCATCCACATACGCTTGTTCTTAATATCAACACGTAAATTTCCGCTTTCCGAAGCCGAGAACGTAAATTTCAGTCCTTTTGCGTACTCCAGCTCAGAGCCATTTGCTATCACAGCCTCACCATTGAGTGCTTTCACGTAGCACCAGCGGTCGTTGCTGCTGGCCGTGTCGTGCAACCAGTTACCCGTCTGATCGGCTGCCAGATTTGCCTGATCAGCATCACTCACCGTAGTAAACTCCCACGTCTGTGCGTTCACGTTTCCACCCATGCCCAGCATGAGCATCAGTAACGTAAAGAAAAATGATATTCTCTTCATATCTATCGTCCTCCTGATTGATTACTTATCGCTCTGACGGACATTCTTTGTAGCCGAGCCTACAACCATCTTGCGCCCGTCAATCACATAGATTCCCTTTGAAAGGCTTTGAGTGCCGTTCTTCACGCGCTGTCCTTTCAAGTTATACACCTGTTCTCCCTTAGCCGTTGTCTTGGTGGGAGCACTAATGCCTGATGTATTATAAGTAAAGTGAATGGCTACGCTCTCCATGTCGGCTGTCATGTCGCTGTTGTCACTGAAGACAAGCTTGGCATTGTCGCCATCGAACGTGATGGTCTTCACGTTCTTGGCCACGGTCTGCCCGTTGACAGTCACCTGTTGCGTAGCCTTGTCGTCTGCCTGCACCGCAATCATACTCACGAGCGCCAGCGCTATTAACACAAGTTTCCTCATATAAATTTAATGTTTTAGTTAGATAATTATTTCTTACTCGCTATATATCTTATCACAACATATAATAATATGTTTCGGCTACAAAGATAGCCAATCCTATTCAAGAGTGCAACCTTTTCATTACAATTTTCAAAGAACTTTCGACTAATTTCAGATTTTTTCTCTAAATTTGCACTCAAAACAAATACCATTTCTGAAAAAATGCAATACTACATAAAGGCTTTGACAACACTTTTGAGCCTCATCACATGTTTAGTGATGGCCTGCTTCTGCCAAGGATGCCGAAGCGAAAAGCGCGCAAAATACGTCATCGGTATTTCACAATGTTCAGCCGATATTTGGCGCGAAAAGCAAAACTCTGAGTTGCGCATGGGGGCCTATCTCAATGGAGACGTTGAGCTTCGCTTTGCCGCAGCCTACGACAGCGACGAGCGGCAAGTGCAACAGATTGACAGTCTGGTTGCCACAGGCATCGACCTGCTCATTGTGGCTCCCAATCAGGTTGCAACCATCTCACCAGCCATCGATCGCGCCTACGACAGCGGACTGCCCGTCATTGTGTTTGAACGAAAGACCAATTCGAAGAAGTTCACCTCCTTCATCAGCGCCGATAACTATGAGATGGGGCGTATCATGGGCGAACACGTTGCCACGCGGCTCAAAGGAAAAGGCCACGTACTTGAAGTGATGGGACTTGAAGGGTCGTCGCCCGCCATTGAACGTCACAATGGCTTTGCCGATGCGTTGCAGGAATACCCCGAGCTTGAGATTATAGCCACTCTTCAAGGCGATTGGACTGAAGAGAGTAGCTATTCAGCAGTAAAGAACTACAAAGGCGACCTTTCCACAGTAGATTTTGTATTTGGCCAAAACGACCGCATGGCGATGGGTGCTCGAAAGGCCGTTCTTGAAAAGGTGCCTGAATCAGAAGCTCCGATGTTCTGCGGCATTGATGGTCTGCCTGGCGAAGGAGGCGGTATTCAGTTGGTGCGCGATTCTATCCTTGACGCCACTTATATCTACCCTACGCATGGAGACCGACTGCTCAGTGTGGCTATCGACATTCTCAATCACACCCCATACGACAAGGAATTGCGGCTCATGTCGGCTCTCGTCACAAGCGAGAATGCCCGTGCGCTGCAAATGCAAGTCGATGAAATCATGAGACAGGCCGATTACTTGGATCAGCTACATCAGCGGGCAGACAACTATCTGCAACAACTGGACACTCAGCGCACCATCACTTTCCTTTCCTGTGGCATTCTTGGTCTGCTGCTCATCGTTGCAGTCTTGCTTTATCTCTACAAGAGAGGGCGCATTATTCTGCGTCGTGAGCGTGTGGTCAACAATTTATGGAATTTGGAGAAAACGGCAGAGAATCCAGAGTCAGCTGAGGGTACTGATGACATCCATCAAACACCAGTCAAAAAGGAGGAAAAGACAGCGGAAGCCCCCAAAACCAACGATTCCATCGAAGATTTCGACAATTCTGTTTCGTCCTCAATTTTTATCACGCATTTTAAGGAAGTAGTCGAAACCCGTCTGTCAGACAGCGAGCTCAGTATTGAAGACCTTGCTGCCAATATGAACCTGAGCCGTGTACAACTTTATCGCAAAGTGAAGAGCATCACGGGATCTTCGCCTGTTGAACTATTGCGAACGGCACGACTCAATCGAGGCTACCAACTATTGCTTACCACCGATAAAACCGTATCAGAAGTAGCTTATAGCGTAGGATTCACCGCACCAAGTTACTTCGCCAAATGCTTCAAAGAAGAGTTCGGACACAACCCTACCGAAATCAAGCGTTAAGCAAGAAAAATCGTTCATTGTCGAGCACAAATGTTTCGTTGTAACATATTTTTGCCGCAATGAACGATTTTTTTGTCCCCATCGTTAGTATTCGCGCTACATTTGCGCTACAATTTTTCAATACTAACCAAAAAATTATTTATGAAACATTTCGAACGACTCCTCTTGAGCCTCATGCTCATGTTGACGAGTACATTAATGTACGCGCAAACGGAGATTACCGGTACCGTGGTGGACCCCGACGGGGAACCCATTATCGGTGCTACCGTCATGGAGAAAGGCACACAGAACGGTACTGTGACCGACTTCGACGGTAACTTTAAGCTGAAGGTAGCAGCCGGCAAGACGCTGACCTTCTCGTACATCGGCTTTGACAAACAGGAACAGCCTGCCAAAGTCGGCATGAAAATCACCATGAAAGACAATGCCAAGGAATTGGCCGAAGTGGTGGTGACTGGTTATACCACACAGCGCAAGGCCGACCTGACCGGAGCTGTCTCGACCGTCAGCATTGACGATTTGCAGAAGCAGAACGAGAACAACCCCATCAAGGCCATGCAGGGTCGTGTGCCTGGCATGAACATCACTCCTGAAGGCGGTGCACCTTCTGGCGCAGCCACCGTGCGAATCCGCGGTATCGGTACGCTGAACAACAACGACCCGCTCTACATCATCGACGGTGTTCCCACCAAGGCTGGCATGCACGAGCTGAACGGCAACGACATCGAGTCTATCCAGGTACTGAAGGATGCCGCCTCGGCTTCTATCTATGGTAGCCGTGCTGCCAACGGTGTGATCATCATCACAACCAAGCGCGGCAAAGAAGGCAAGGTGAAGATTGACTTCGACGGCAGCGTAGCTGTTCAGACCTATGCCAACAAGATGCATGTGCTCAATGCCAAAGAGTTCGGACAGGTGATGTGGCAGGGCTACGTGAACGACGGCCTTGACCCCAACCGCAACGGACTGGGCTACAACTACAACTGGAACTACAACGACCAGGGCGTGCCTGTTCTGAACAGCATGAACATGAGCAAGTACCTCGATGCCGCCGGCACCACGCCCGCTTCCGACACCGACTGGTTCAAGGAGACCACTCGCACGGGTGTCATTCAGCAGTACAACGTCTCGCTGAGCAACGGCACCGAGCGAGGCTCATCGTTCTTCTCACTGGGCTATTATAAGAATAACGGTATCATCAAGCAGTCAGACTTCGAGCGCTTCTCGGCCCGTATCAACACCGAGTACAAGCTGATGCGAATTGGCAAGCGCGACATTGTGACCGTGGGTGAGCACTTCACGCTGAACCGCACCAGCGAGGTGCAGGCTCCCGACGGATTCCTCCAGAACGTGCTACAGTTCAATCCCTCACTCCCCGTCTATACCACTAAGGGCGAGTTTGCAGGTCCCGTAGGCGGCTATCCTGACCGTGAGAACCCCGTTGCCCGTCTGGACCGCAACAAGGACAACCGCTACACCTTCTGGCGCTTGTTCGGCGATGCCTACATCAACATCAATCCCCTGAAGAACTTCAACATCAAGTCAACCTTCGGCATCGACTATTCACAGAAGATGCAGCGCATCTTCACCTACCCTGTCACAGAGGGAACAGTAGCCAACACGACCAACGCTGTTGAGCCCAAGCAGGAACACTGGACCAAATGGATGTGGAACGCCATTGCCACCTACAATCTGGCCATCGGCAAGCATCGTGGTGATGCCATGATCGGTGTAGAGCTCAACCGCGAGGATGACAAGAACTTCAGCGGCAAGACCTACGACTTTGCCGTGCTCACGCCCGACTACATGTGGCCTAATGCCGGTGTTGGCGAGACAGAAGTATATGGCGGAGCTGAAGGTTTCTCACTGATTTCTTTCTTCGGCAAGCTTAACTACACCTTCGACGACCGCTACATGGCCAGCTTGACACTGCGCCGTGACGGTTCGAGCCGCTTCGGAAAGAACAACCGCTACGGTACTTTCCCCTCTGTATCAGCAGGCTGGCGCATCAATCAGGAGAAGTTCATGCAGAACATCTCATGGATTGACAACCTGAAGATACGTGCCTCTTGGGGACAGACGGGTAACCAGGAAATCTCTAACATTGCACGCTATACGCTCTATGAGAGCAACTACGGTGAGGCAGGTTTCGGCGGACAGAGCTTCGGTACCAGCTATGATATTGCAGGAACCAATGGCGGCCAGACGCTGAAGAGCGGATTCAAGCGCAATCAGCTGGGCAACGACGACCTGAAGTGGGAGACCACGACTCAGTTGAACTTAGGTCTCGACTTCGCTTTCCTGCAGAACTCTCTCTACGGTTCATTTGAGTGGTACCGCAAGAAGACCACCGACATTCTGGTGTTCATGCCCAGCATTGGTGTGATGGGTGAAGGCGGCAGCCAGTGGATCAACGCTGGTGAGATGCTGAACAAGGGTATTGAGCTGAACTTGGGCTATCGCGGCAAGGCAGGAGACTTCCAGTATGATATTGCCGGCAACATTGGCACCTATCGCAACGAAATCACCAAACTGCCCGAGACAATCGCAGCCAACGGCACTTTCGGTGGCAACGGTGTGAAGAGCGTAGTGGGTCATCCTATGGGTGCACAGGTAGGCTATGTCTATGACGGCATTTTCAAGAGTCAGGCTGAGATAGACAACCACGCCCGTCAGGACAATGCCGGCATTGGCCGCATCCGCTGGAAGGATCTGAACGGCGACGGCGTCATCAACGAGAAGGACCAGGACTGGATCTACAATCCCGTACCCGACTTCACATGGGGTCTGAACATCTACCTACAATACAAGAACCTCGACTTCACCATGTTCTGGCAGGGCGTGCAGGGTGTTGATGTCATCAGCGACCTGAAGAAAGAGACCGACCTCTGGAGCGGACTGAACATTTCGAACCTGAACAAGGGTACGCGCCTGCTCGATGCATGGAGCCCCAACAATACGAATAGCAACATTCCCGCTATCAGCACAATGGACAACAACAACGAGAAGCGCGTGAGCACCTACTTTGTTGAAAACGGTTCATACGCCAAACTGCGCAACGTGCAGGTGGGCTACAACGTGCCAAAGTCTTTCACCGACAAGCTCTATCTGCAGCGTCTGCGCGTGTATCTCTCAGCCCAGAACCTGCTTACCATCAAGAGCAAGAAGTTCACAGGTGTTGATCCTGAGAATGCCAACTTCGGCTATCCTATTCCTCTGAACGTAACCTTCGGACTTAATGTGTCTTTTTAAAATTAAAAAATTAGAAAGTTAAAACATTAAAGGAACAAGAACCCTAAAAAGTACAGAATTATGAAACGGAATATTTTAATTTTTTCATTTTTTAATTTGATGATCCTGCTCTGCGGCTGCTCCAACTTCCTGGACGAGCACGTGCCACAGGCCACTCTCACCGACGATCAGGTAAAGACACCTGATAATGCCGAGGCTATGGTCATTTCTGCCTATGCCATCTTCACTTCGGCTGAGGACATCAACTCTTCGTTCTCCATGTGGAACTTCGACGTACGCTCCGACGATGCCTATAAAGGAGGCAGCGGTACCAGCGACGGCGACGTATTCCATCAGTTAGAGGTGCAGCAAGGCGTGCTCACCACCAACTGGAACATCAACGACATGTGGGAACGCCTCTACAAGTGCGTCTCTCGCGTAAACAGCGCTATTGTCCTGCTGAACGAGAGCGAGATGGACACCAAGTCGCAGCGCTTGGCAGAGATGAAATTCCTGCGCGCCTATGCCCACTTCCTGCTGAAGCGACTCTACAAGAACATTCCTTTCGTTGTGAATGCCAATCTCAACTACGATGAATATAATGAGCTCTCAAACACTACCTACACCAACGATCAGGGTTGGCAGCTCATCATCGACGACTTGATGGAAGCCTACAACACCCTGCCTGTGGCACAGGAAGAGAAGGGACGTCCCACCAAGGCAGCCGCAGCTGCACTGCTGGCTAAGACTTATCTTTACAAGGCATATCACCAGGACGACCGTCAGAGCAATCAGGTGACCTCAATCGACAACAACGACCTGCAGAAGGTGATTGAGTTTACCAATCCTGGTCTGTATCCAGCCTACGGACTGGAGAGCGACATGCACAACAACTTCCGTCCTGAGGAGATGTATGAGAATGGTAAGGAGAGCATCTGGGCCATTCAGTATTCGCGCAACGACGGTTCCACCTATGGCAACCTGAACTGGAGCAACGGTCTGATTCCGCCCAACATCCCTGGAGCTACCGATGGCGGTTGCGACTTCTACAAGCCTTCACAGAACTTGGTGAACGCATATCACACCGGAGCCGACGGTCTGCCTTTGTTCGACACCTTCAATGAGAAGGACTACGACATGGCCAACGACAATGCTGATCCTCGCCTGTTCCTCACCGTTGGCATGCCTGGCCTGCCCTACATGTTCAATAAGAACTACATGATGGCAAAGTCCAGCATCTGGAGCCGTTCCAATGGCTTGTATGGCTACAACGTGTCGCTAAAGCAGAATGTTGACCCCGCCCTCATCGACCAGTACCTCATCAAGGGCAGCTACTGGGCAACTTCCATGAACCGCATCGTGCTCCGCTATGCCGATGTGCTGCTGATGCGTGCTGAGGCATACGCTCAGCTGGGACAGACCGACCAGACCGTCAGCCTGCTCAACCAGCTCCGCACCCGCGCTGCCAAGAGCACACAGATGATAGCCAACTACCCCTCCACCTATGGTGTGAAGTTCTATGTATCCAACTACAATGGCTCTTACTCTAAGGAGGAAGCCATAAAGATGGTGAAGATGGAGCGCCGTCTGGAGCTGGGCATGGAGTGTGAGCGTTTCTTCGACCTCGTGCGCTGGGGCGATGCCGCCACCGTACTCAACAAGTACTACTCCGAGGAGATAGACAACTGCGCCATCTACAAGGAAGCTCACTTCACAGCCAACAAGGACGAGTATCTGCCCATTCCCTACAAGCAGCTGTCGGCCTCGAACGGACACTACACGCAGAACATAGGCAACTGGTAATAAAACACAACGACAACAACATACAACTATGAATAATCAGAAAACAATCCATATCACGGAAAGAGGCATGCGCCTCATGACGAAGTTGCTCTGCACAGCATCAGTACTGCTGTCGGTATGCTTCGCATCGTGCAGCAAGGACGATGATGCCAAGACCTTTCAGCTCAGTGGTGAGTGCATGATTGAGAGCATTGCCCTCGATGGCTTTACAGGCAATATCGACCTAAAGAGCCGCAGCATCGAAGTGCGCCTGCCAGAGGTGTACGACGCTTCGGCCATGAAAGTGACCGCCCTGAAAATTTCAAACGGTGCCACCTGCAACATTCAGCAGGGCATGACCCTCAACATGAATGCCGGAAAGGTGCTGCACGTCACCAACGGCGACACCTATCTCGACTGGACGCTGACCGTTCTGAACGACGAGGCCAAGATCACGCAGTTCGTAATCAACGATATTTACACCGCCTCTATTGACCAGACCGCCAAGACCGTCACTGCCTATGTGCCTGCATCGCTGGGCGTAACAAGTCTGAAGCCCACCATCACCTGCAGTCGCTATGCTACGGTAACGCCTGGCTCGGGTGTGGTTCAGGACTTCACGAACCCCGTCACATACGAGGTGGTGAACAATACTGCCAAGGCCACATACGTGGTGACAGTCGTTGCCATTGACAAGCCAAAGGCACTCTTCATTGGCGCTGCTCCCACGATGAACGACCTCGACATCGAGGCTAAGACCGCTTGTCAGTGGATGCTTGGCAACGTGCCCAATTCGCTCTATGCATCGTTTGAGGATGTGAAGAACGCTACAGTCGATCTCTCTGAGTGCAAGGTCATCTGGTGGCACTACCATGTTGACGGTGGTCTCGATGGTCACGACATCTTCGTAGCCAAGGCTACCGAGGCGCTCAAAGCCAAAAACCAGCTTCGCGCCTACTATGAGGCTGGCGGTGCCCTGCTGCTCACACGCTATGCCACCAACCTGCCTTCGTTCATCGGCACTACAGGCGACGACGAGTGGACCACGCCTAACAACTGCTGGGGTCAGGACGAGGACAAAGCCGAACTGTGCAACAGCCCATGGGAATTCGCCATCTACGAAGGACAGACCAGCCATCCTCTTTACAACGGAATCATTGAAGGCGATCAGCCCGGACACGTCTATACAACCGATGCAGGTTATCACATCACCAACTCTACGGCTCAGTACCACATTGGTACCGACTGGGGCGGCTACGACAACCACGCTGCCTGGGAGACCCGCACGGGTGGTAAGATTCTCGGCGTAGGCGGCGACGGTGCAGTAGTGGCATGGGAGTATCCTGCCAAGGACGGCAAGGGCGGCATCATCTGCATTGGCTCCGGCTGCTACGACTGGTACTCTTACACCTATGAGGCCGGCTACACGGAGAAGTTCCATAAGAACATTGAGATTATGACCAAGAACGCATTCAATTACTTAACGAAATAACGCTTTATGAAAAAGATCATCAGCAATATCCTATTTGCAGGACTGGTTAGCTGCGGCATTGCCGCAGCCACCAGCTGCAGCAAAGACGAGTACGGTCCTGACCCTGAGCGCAACTGGGCAGCCTCCGACACACTCTTCACCTCGGCTGACGAACGCGGATTCCAGACCTACTACAACCCGGCCATTGGCCGCTGTGGCGACCCCATGCCGTTCTTCGACCAGAAGGCAGGCGAGTTCAAGGTGCTCTACCTGCAAGAGTACGACAACAACGGTCCCTGCTATCACCCCATCTGGGGCATTTCCACCACCGACGGTGCCCACTATCGCTCATTAGGCGAGGTACTGCCCACTGGCACCTCCACGCAGGAGCAGGATGCTGCCATCGGCACAGGCTGCTGCGTCTATAACGAACAGGACGGCCTCTATTACATCTATTATACTGGCCACAACGTGCTGTGCAAGGATGTTGAGGTTGTGATGCGCGCCACATCGCCCGATTTCAAGAACTGGACGAAGGACATGTCATGGGCGCTCACGGGTCCCAAGTACGGCTATTCGGGTGTCGATTTCCGCGACCCGCAGGTGTTCCGTGCCGACGATGGTCTGTGGCACATGGTCATCGCCAGCAAGCTGAAGTTTGCCGAGTTCAAGTCGGCTGACCTTCGCAACTGGGAGCATGTAGGACAGTTCAACATGGTGTGGGACCGCATGTGCGAGTGCCCCGACATCTTCAAGATGGGCGACTGGTGGTATCTCGTCTATAGCGAGGCTTACCGTGCTGACTGGAGCCGCAAGGTGAAGTACATGATGGCCCGCTCGCTCGACGAGCTGAAGGCCTGCTTCGACAACCCGGGTGCCAACTGGCCCAAGGACGGTCACGAAGGTGTGCTCGACAGCCGCGCATTCTATGCTGCCAAGACTGCTTCGAACGGACAGGACCGCTACATCTGGGGATGGAGCCCCTTCCGCTCAGGTGCTACCAACGACGAGCGCAACGTCAACGTGGGTGCCGACGGCGAGCCCAACTGGGCTGGCGCACTGGTGTGCCACAAGGTCATTCAGCATGCCGACGGCACGCTCTCACTGGGCGAGGTGCCTGCCATCCGTGCCAAGTACAACAAGGAGCAGCCCGTCACGGTAGTGGCCAGCAACGGCTATGCCGACGGCAAGCTCACAGGCAACGATGCCTACGTGCTCTACAACCGTCTGGAGGCTCACAACCACCTGTCACTCACCGTCACCACCTCCAACAACTGGGACAAGTTCGGCATCTCGCTCGTGCGCGGCGGCAACTCAGAGAAGTACTACACAATGGTGGTCAACCCCGAGAATGAGAACACACGCAAGGTGAACTTCGAGCAGGAGGGCAAGAAGGGCGCAGGCTTCATCAAGGGCATCGACGGCTACAATTTCGCACGCCCGTCAGACAATGTCTATCACATCGACATCTACACCGACAACTCTGTCATGGTGATGTATATCAACGATGTGTGCGCCTACACTCAGCGCATCTACGGCATTCAGAAGAACTGCTGGAGCGTGAACAACTACGGTGGCTCTATCACAGTGAGCAATGTAAAGGTATTTAACTATTAAACATTTATTATTATGAGAAAGTTTTTATCATTAGCTACACTTTTCGTAGCAACAGTGTGCAACGCACAGGTCGTTCTGTGGAATGGTGACGACAAGGAAGTAGGCAGCGATGGCGGCTTCTGGAACCGTGCCGAGCCAACAGTCGTTGAAGACGAGGGCAATAAAATCATGAAATTCACGCTGAAGGACAACCCTGGCGGATGGGACAAAGAGCACTGCAACTTTGCCCTGCCCCTGGGTGATGTCAACTTCAAAGGTCTGCGCCGCATGACGCTCCGCATCAAGATGGGTGTGAACCACAACGTGCTGGTCAAGCTGGTCAAGGACGGTGACGGCGGTTACAATACCGGTCGTCTGTTCTGGTGCGGCAACACCAACGAGTGGAACATCCTGACCTTTGAGTTTGCCGCAGGACCCGACAACGAAAAGATTGCCGATACGGGCAATACCGTGCTCGAAATCTGGCCCTTCGAAGAGGGCGATGCACTGACCAACGTGGGACAGACCGTCTATATCGACGACATCAAGCTGGAAGGTCCGATGGTCAACGACGTAGCCGTTCGCTCACTGGCCGACAACTCTCTCACGGGTGAAATCGTGGTAACAGGCGTCATTGGCAAGGGCAACTATCAGTGCACATGGGATGGCGACTGGCATCCCGAGCAGTACGACGACTATGCCGTGCTCTGCGCGAAGCTGGCTCCCACAGCCACCAAGCTCAACGTGAGTGGTGCAGGACGTTGGGATGAAGACTGGACTGCCATCAGGACCAAGTGTCCCAACATTGAGATCATCACCGATGATGTATCAGCCATCCAGCAGGTCAACCTTCGTCAGGACAACACCGATGCCATCTACACCCTCAGCGGCATGCGCGTAAAGGCTGCCAAGGCCAAAGGCATCTACATTCAGAATGGCAAGAAGCATGTCAAATAGTTATTTATATAGAAGTTAGTAGTTTTTGATAGTTTTCTTGTCTTCACGGCATGTACTCTTTTTGACAGAGACACATGCCGTGTTTTTTTGTGCTCATACCCTTCGCCATACCAAATAAAAACATTAACTTTGCAGCTGAAAAACAACCATCATCATCACTTCACCCACAAACGACCCATACACATGCCACGCAAAGAAGACGGAATGCTCTTCGAGGTTCACCCCTCGCCCCTCAAGGACAAGAACGGTCACAACTACGTTTATGTGAAGCCGCTCAGCGGACTGCGCTACAGCTTCGACGACATCGAAGACTACTGCCACCGCAACTACGCCCTGCAGACAGGCGAGCTGGGCCGCGCCTTCCACGTGTTCATGGAGGCTGCCAAGATATGGCTGGCCGACGGTTACCGACTGGAGACCCCCATCGGCTCGTTTGCCCCTAAGATAGGGCTCATCGGTGAGAAAACCTGCGCCGACACCGTCAACAGCCGCGACGTGCAGCTGCAAGGCATCGAGTTCGTACCCTCGAAAGAGATGATGGAGAAAATGCGCAAGTGGAACCGGGGCTTCCGCTGCGTTAGGAACCCGGACACGCAGGCCCTCATGGCCGACGAGCGCCATCTGTTGCAAGCCCTGCAGCGCAGCCTCAGCGCCAACGGCGGCTTCACCAACGTGCGCAGCTTCATGATGCACAGCGCCCTCACCTACCATTCAGCCCGCAAGCAGCTCGATGACTGGTGCAAAGGCGAACATGCCCGCCTGCAGCGCACGAAGATGGGGCCCACCTACATCTACACCGAGGTCTGACCACGCTGAAACATGGCCACATTTTTAATTTTAGGCAGATAGCTCATCATATTTCCCCTAAGTTTTTGCTTACTACCACAAGGTCTTTTGGCAGGTACCAAAAGACCTTTTGCTTACTGCCAAAAGCCCTTTTGCCAGTAAGCGCGCACCTGCATCCATCACAGATAGCCCCGCGAACCACCACGCATTCCCCCCTCATCCACCATGAATCCCCCCGTGATTTAGGCCCCCTCCCGTTGCGAAACCGCCTAAAACGCACCCCAGCCCTCCCGTTTCGGATGCAATTCTCAAAAAGGAACGCACCCCCATCACATTTTATCCACTATCGCCATTGCTTTTCCAAAATAATAGCTACCTTTGCAGTCACAAATCGGGCATAACAGCATACCACTTGTATAATCATAACACGAAAGGGGAAATAATCGTTCATTGCAGGAAAAAGAGGTTGCAATGAACGATTTTTCTCATACTTTGTATCATTATTTATACAAACGTAGCGGTAAAATCGCTACTTTTGCGAAAAATTACAACTAAAAACCGAATTAAAAACATGAAGAAGCTATTTGCATTGATGGTCATGATGATGACTTTCGCTGGCATGAAGGCCCAGATGATTCTGAGCGACACGCATGCTATGCTCAAACTGGAACAGGGCAAGAAGTATCTGCTGCTGCCGGTACAGGAGAAAGAAGAAGTGGCTGCCATAGCCGTGGTGGATGCACGCAACGAAATGGTGATGCGCCTGAACGTGAAACTGGCAGTCGATAAGGTGGACTACTACGTGCCACTGGAACTGAAGAACGCTTGTCTGCTCGACATCTTCTTTCATGGCGACCGCCGCACCACGGGTGCCATCAAGGACTTTGCCTGCTGGAAGGAGATGAAGTATAGCAACACATTCGACACAACCAATCGCGAACACTTCCGCCCAGCCTATCACCATACGCCCGAGTATGGATGGATGAACGACCCGAACGGAATGTTCTATAAGGACGGCGTGTGGCACTTATACTACCAGTGGAACCCCTACGGATCGCAGTGGGAGAACATGACGTGGGGCCACTCTACCAGCCGCGACCTCATTCACTGGCAGGCTGAGCCTACGGCCATCGAAGCCGACTGGCTGGGCGCTATCTTCTCAGGCAGTGCCGTGGTAGATAAAGAGAATACGGCAGGATTTGGCAAGGGTGCCGTCATTGCCATGTACACCTCGGCTGGCACATCGCAGACGCAGAGCATCGCCTACTCTACCGACGGCGGTCGCACGTTTACAAAGTATGCTGGCAACCCCGTCATCACCTTCAATGCCCCCGACTTCCGCGACCCGAAGGTGTTCTGGCACGAGCAGACGAAGCGCTGGATGGTGGTGCTGGCTGCCGGACAGGAGGTGCAGTTCTATAGCTCAACCAACCTGAAGGAATGGAAATATGAGAGCTCGTTCGGTCGCGAATACGGTAATCACGACGGTGTGTGGGAATGCCCCGACATGCTCTGCTTCGGCGAGAAGTGGGTGCTGCTGCTCAACATCAACCCTGGCGGCCCGTTCGGAGGAAGTGCTACTCAGTATTTCGTGGGACAGTTCGACGGTCACAAGTTCACCTGTGAGGATGAGCCTAAAGAGACGAAGTGGATGGACTACGGCAAGGACCATTATGCCACTGTCACCTTCCACAACGCTCCCGAAGGCCGCATCGTGGCTCTGCCCTGGATGAGCAACTGGCAGTATGCCACCGTAGTACCCACCAAGCAGTTCCGTTCAGCCAACGGTCTGCCTCGCGATCTCGGTCTGGCAACCGCCAATGGCGAGACCATCCTGACGAGCACGCCCTCAAAGGAAGTGACAGCCCTGCGCGGACAGAAGGTGAAGACTCCCACAGAGGCCTGCGAGATTGTAGTGGATGTGAAGGGTACGATGGAACTAACGCTGAGCAATGCCAAGGGCGAGCAGGTGGTGATGAACTACGATGCCAAGAAACAGACCTTTGCCATGGACCGCGCCAAGAGTGGCAACGTAAGCTTCAGCGAAGCTTTCCCCTGCACTACCGAAGCACCTACCTACGGACAGATGAAGAAGCTGCACATCTATATTGACCGCAGCTCGGTCGAGGCATTCGACGGCGAAGGCCGCATGGCTATGACCAACATCGTGTTCCCCTCAGAGCCCTACAACACCATCAAGGTGAAGGGCGGCAAGGCAACCATTTATGAAATTAAATACTAAAAACAGATAACTATGAGCCAAAACAAAAAACTCGCACTTGTCCCACTGATGCTCTGCTTCTTCTGCATGGGCTTCGTTGACCTGGTGGGCATTGCCTCAAACTATGTGAAAGAAGATCTGAACCTGTCTGACACCGTGGCCAATGTACTGCCTTCACTGGTATTCTTCTGGTTCCTCATCTTCTCAGTGCCTACGGGCATGCTGATGAACATGATAGGCCGCAAGAAGACGGTGCTGCTGTCGCTCGTCGTCACAGTGCTGTCGCTGATGCTGCCGCTCTTCGCCAACAACTTCTACGTGATGCTGGTGGCCTTCTCGCTGCTCGGAATCGGTAACGCACTGATGCAGACCTCGCTGAACCCGCTGGTGAGCGGCGTGATTGGCGGCGAGAACCTGGCCTCGACACTCACCTTCGGACAGTTCGTGAAGGCCATCGCCTCGTTCTCGGCTCCTTATCTGGCCATGTGGGGCGCTACACAGGTCATCCCTTCGTTCGGGCTCGACTGGCGCGTGCTGTTTGCCATCTTCTTCGTGGTGGGAACGCTCTCTACCCTCTGGCTGGCCGTAACGCCTATTGAGGAACAGCCCATCGAGGGCAAGCCCTCAACCTTCGTAGAGTGCATCAAGCTCTTGGGCACGCCCATCGTGCTGCTGTCGTTCTTTGGCATCATGTGCCATGTGGGCATCGACGTAGGTACGAACACAACGGCTCCGAAGATTCTGATGGAGCGCTTGGGCATGACACTCAATGAGGCTGCCTTTGCCACTTCGCTCTACTTCATCTTCCGTACCATCGGCTGTCTGACCGGCTCGTTCTTCCTGCGCGTGATGAACAACCGCACGTTCTTCATCGCCTCTGTCGTAATGATGGCACTCTCCATGCTGCTGCTCTTCATCGGACACGAAGCCTGGCAGCTCTATGTGGCCATCGCACTCGTAGGCTACGGCAACTCTAACATCTTCTCAATCGTATTTGCACAGGCGCTGACAGCCATGCCGCAGAAGCAGAACGAGGTGAGCGGTCTGATGATCATGGGCCTCTTCGGCGGCACCATCTTCCCGCTCTTCATGGGCTTTGCCAGCGATGCCTTTGGTCAGGCTGGTGCCGTACTGGTGATGGCAGTAGGCGTGCTCTATCTGTTTACGTATATCAAACAACTAAAAACCGCATAAAACAATGGAACAGAAACGTTATGTAGTAGGACTCGGAGAAGTGCTGTGGGACGTACTTCCCGAAGGTAAGAAACTGGGGGGCGCACCCGCAAACTTCGCTTATCATGCCGGACAATTCCTGGGCATGGACAACACGATTGCAGTGAGTGCACTGGGTGAGGACAAACTGGCCGACGAGACGGTGACCGCTCTGCGCGAACACAACCTGAACGACCTGCTGCCCCGCGTACCCTACCCCACAGGAACAGTACAGGTGCAGCTCGACGAACAGGGCATACCCACATACGACATCAAGGAGAACGTGGCATGGGATAACATCCCCTTTGACGAGGACATTCAGCAAATTGCCCGCAACTGCCGTGCCGTTTGCTTCGGCTCACTGGCACAG
>JAEEGI010013858.1_pt1 | contig 17047 bp, 11 predicted proteins | sample 8958751 | NCBI WGS metagenome assembly JAEEGI01 (sample SAMN16246545, study PRJNA631951) | gut metagenome | biome: gut microbiome; feature: rumen; material: KS-attached | host: Bos | place: Iran: Karaj | collected 2018-10
AAAGAATAAATATATTGAAAACTTTTTAAAAGAAAATAAACAATATTTATATGATTTAACTTCAGATTTATTTGTATTATTTTCTGAAGAATCTCTTGAAGATTTAGCAAAATTATATCATGAAACATTTGAAAGTTGTTTAAATAAAATAAATAATGAATTACATAAAAATAAATTGTTATCAAAAGAATATTTAGATAATTTAAATGCTGTAATAAATAATAAAACTAAAATTATAGATTTATTAAAAAATTATCATACCGATGATCAGCATTTGATTAAAGTACTAGATCCTGAAAGTAAGAAACATCATAAAAATTTGAAATCTTTCGAAGATACAATAACATCACAATCATCTACAGAAGGTTATAAAAAGAAATTTCAAACTTATAAAGACTATTTGGCTAAATCTCAACAATATATTAACAATAAATTATATAAAGAATTATTATTAGAATATAAAGGAATTATCACTCCAATTAGAGAAGTGTTACAAAACTTTAAAAATAATAAAATAAGTGATGTATATAAAGATTTAGAAGAATTATATTTTATTGATGACCATATTAAAAATGTTGATAGTTTATTTGATAAACTTAATAAATATATATCTGATAATATATTTAATAATATATATGTAGAAAAATATCAAAATTATACAAAATCCAGAAATTCAGATGTTAATGAAATCAATAATTATTTAAATACTAGAAATGGACAAATTCTTAGAAAAAATATTGTAAATGATCAAATAAATGATTTTTGTGTAACTTTTGAAAGAAAAAAATCTTATTTATGTGTTAATGGAGTTTGGTCAGTAAAAGTTGATTCAGATAACTTTTGTTATTCAATAAATGCTTACTCAAATAATCATTTAAAATTAATAGAGCATACCATAGATTCAGATATTAATTTAAAGAAATTTCATAAAAAATTAAATGAATTTTATTCCTCAATAAACCAAAAAGTAAACTCTTATACTGAAAAAATTAAAGAATTTAAAAATACTCTTTTATCAATAGAAGAACGCACAATTAATCAAAAAATAACTTTAGATTATTTATCTCCACTTAAAAATGAGATTAATTCATTATTATATGAAAAATATGGAGATGAAATCATTAAGAGTTCTTATAATTATTATCAAAATAACATTGAAAATATAATGGGAGACTTACTCAATGATATATCAGATAAATGGAATGAAGCATATGATACTTTAAAAAATGAAATGCAAAATAATATTAATGATTTTAAAAATTCAATTGATGAATTTGGTATTACAGCATCAATATATAGGTCATTAATTGAACAAAATATAACAAGAATGTATTTTGATTCTATAGAAACTCATCAAAAAAGTGAATTTAATTATACTATTACTTATTATTATAACTACTTACTTAAAGTAATCAAATCAACTCATCAAAATATTATTAATAAAATACCAACTAATAATGTTGGTTTTAATAATATTCTTGATCGAAGAAGAACAGAAGTTAATGATTTATTTAATTATTTAATTAACAATATAATAAATTCTGAAAATGAGGCATTAACTTTTGATAAACAAATATATGTTCTTCAAGTTCCAAGAACAAATTTCTTTAAAATAAATTCTATTTTATCTCAAAATGTATTAAACACAAATATTTCTCTATCAGAAAAAATAAATGACATTTTCCAAATCAATAATCATAAAATAAATGATGAAATATCACTTACTTGTAGATTTTATTTACAAAATTCAATAAGTGGAAAACAAGTTGAAGAATTATATGAAGAAATAAATAAAAAAGTCTTTGTTTATTTAAATCTTGAGAAATTCAAAGAATTATTGATTGAAAATTGGATTTTTGATCAAGATGAATTTATTAGTAAATTATCTACAACATTATATAATAATAATTTAGAAATTTCTCAAGAATTTTTAACTTTAAAAGAAGAATTTTCTCAAAAGTTAGAAAGTCAAATTACTTTTTATTTCACAAAAGAAGAAATAGAAAAAAGAATTGCTGATTTATATAAGAATCAAGTTAAAGATTTGGATAATACTCAAGTAGAAGAAATTAAACAAAATATTGTAGAAATATTAAATAAAATAAAAAGTCATTTTTCTAATGAAGCAAAAAGACTTAATTCAACTTTAACTTCATATAATAAAGATTATTCACAAATTAATAATAGATTAAATGGATATAAAACAGAAATTTTTAATAAATTAAAAAATACAGTATTTAAAATTATTGATGATTTCCATCAAAATATGTTTGATAATGTATATACTAATTATGTTGAAAAATATTTAAATGAATATATAAAAGAAGCCAATGCTTATACTACTCAATATAATGAAGATCAATTATTATTGAATTCTTCATATAATTTAGGTGTTATTCTTGATAATATTATTTTAAATTATGTAAATGAATATAAAGATATTACTAGATTAAAAATTGATTTTAAATATAATGAATATCATGATAAAATAAAAGAAAAAGTAAATTTAGATGATTTAGAAAAATTAATTAATGATGAAATATCTAATGCATATAATTCAATTTTATATCCAATTTTAAAAGAAATTGAAAAGGATTCTTCAAATAATGCAGGATATGATTCTTATGATTTAAGTCAAGCTATATTAGATGATATTGATTCAACATTAAATTCTAAAATAAGTAAAATAGAAGAAATTTCAAAGTCAACAAAAGGAGATAATTATGAAGTAGATTTAAGAACATGGAATATTTTAGATTTTGAAAAAGTGAGTGAAATTCTTATACAAATAAAAGAATCTTTTAATACATTTTTTACATCTCAAAAAGAAAATGAGGAAAGTAAATTCAATACAATTGTTAAATCTCTTGTTAAATCAAACTTTAATAATTTATTAAATAATATTATTCCATCATTTGGAAATGATTTCTTTAAGAGAGTTATAAGATATAATGAAAATTTCAAAATATCAAGTTTATATAATAATTTAAAATATTCTTTAGTAAAATCTTTAGGATATTATCTTTCTGTAACTGGAGCAAATTCAGAGAAAATTCATGCTTTGACAAAAGATTTAAAAATAAAATTATTCTCTTTAAATGATTTAGATTTAACTGTTCAAAATAGAAATAATGAAGTTTTAAATTTACTAGAAACAAAAGTAGATGAATTTATATTAGATTCAAAAGACTATATTATTCAAAGATATAAAACAATGTTAGAAACAGATACTTCTATCCAATTAAATTTTAATGAATTGATTTATGGAAAAATAGAAGAAAATATAATTTCTGTTCAAAATGACATTGAAAGAGATTATATATCTTTATTAAATAAATATTTCAAAGAACAATTAATTTCATCATATACAGAAGTAATGAATTCAAAAACAAATGAAATGGTTGAAATTATAAAAAATGATAGAGAAATATTAAAATCAAGAATTGATGATTTATTCACTGTAGAACCAGATTCTGTTTTAAATGATATTAATAATAAAATGAATAATACTTTAGTTTCAATTAAAAACTTTAATGCTCATTTAAATACTTTTCAAATATCTGATAATTTAATAAATTATTTAAATAATTATGGAGAAACACAAGTTCAACCATTATTTGAACAATTATTAAATATATTAAATAGTGAAACAAAACATACAATATTAGTAAATCTTGACGAAAATATTGAAAAATATAACAATAATTTTAATCTTAAAGAATTTATTAATAAATCAGATAATATTTATTCAAAATTTAAAACTGATTATATAGAAAAAGAACTAGATAATATTAATACTTATGGTACTACAAATTATCCTTTACATTTAGAAAATGAAATAAATAGAAGAAAAGAATTAAACAGAAGAAGACTTGAACGTCTTTTAACAGAAGAAGAAATTGAAATTGAAAATCAACAAAGAATTGCAGATAAAGCAATTGATGACACATTTAAAAAACTATTAACTTCTTCTTCTAATACTAAAAAATATATTGATTCTTTTGAAAAATTCCAAGAATTTGATAATTTAATAACAAAATATTTTGATAAAGTGAATACTGCATATAAAACTTCTCAAAAAAGAATTACAGATAATGCTTATGAAGAGGATATTCTTAATTCACTAAATGAAAAATTAGAATATTTAAAAACAACAAGTTTAGATTACTATACGAAGATAAAAGAAAGTTATGATAAAGTTAAAAATTATTTAATAGAATCAATTAATAATATAAATGATGGATTAAATGAATGTGCAAATATAACATATAGTACATTTGCAGAAAAATATAAATCAATTTCAGATAAAGTAGAATCAGTTAATAATGAAGTAACAGAAATAACTGAAGGCTCAGAAGAAAATACTCATGTTGTTGGAAGTCAAAATCAAATTACAACTGTTAATTATACTATTGTAGATATGACCAAAAAAACAAAATTCCAATATAATTTTGAATTTGAAGATTCTGATATTAAAAAACCTAAAGTTAAAGCTATTATAACTAATCAAAATAAACCTAAAAAGCTCAATTTGGATTTAAGTAGAAATTTAATTGGATGTGGAAGAATTGTTGAAGCTGTTGAAGTTGAAGTGAATGATGTTAATTATTCAATGGATATCGATTTTAGTACTCAATCAACAGATATTAATGTAACATTAACAACTTTTTTTGAAAGTTTTCAATATAGTAGAGAAATATATGAAATTGAAGAAAACCCTTTTAAACAATGTTATTTCGTTGATTTTGTTAATATGTGTGTCTCAATTCCAAAATGTAATGATGCTAATAAAAAAATAATTTCGAATAAACAATATAAAACTGTTCCTATGAAGAATTCTACTGATTTCTTTGTAGTAAAAAATTATTAATATTTTTAATTTAATTATTATATTTTATTAATAATTAAAAAATATTATCTTTTAATTTAAAGACTTTTAATCAAAAATTTAAACAAAAAATAATATATATATTAATCAAATAAGAATAAAAACTAATTTATATCCCTAAAGAAGAAAAAGAAATAAAATATTTTGATTAAAATAAAATATATAAAGTTAAAATTTGAAAAGTATATGAATTATATCCAGAAAATTAGAATATTTAAACATTTCTTTTTAATAATCAGATTTTTTAGTTTAGTAAATAAAAAATCAAAAGAAGATTCTATAAATTAATTAAAGAAAATAATTTCTCGAATTCAACGAATCAAATAAAATAGTGTCATCTATTGTATTTTTAATAATTCCAATTTATCTCATGAAAATCCAGAAGAAATTATTATTCATTTAATATTCTCAATTCAAAATGAGATTATTAAGTTTAATAATTATAAAAGAAGAAATGGAAATATAGGTTTTTATAATGGAAAATAATAAAAAGGAGTTTGAAATAAATTAAATAAACTAAAATAATATCTCATTATTATTTAAAAAAATAATAATAAACTATAATATATAATAAAGGAAGTTCAAATTAAAAAACAAAAAGAAAAGGTTAAGATTATTCAAAAATAATAATTCATAGAGGAAATAATTATAATGAAAGTACAAAATTCTTTTGATAGTTATAGAAAAAATAATAGTTATAATAATTATGACAAATCTCTAAAAAAAAGAAAAAGATTTATTTCACAAGGAAATTCCTTGGAACATAAAAATTATAATTATAAATTGAACAATATGACAAAAAATTAATTTTATTTAAATATGAATAATATACATCTACTTGAAACACTTTATAATCAAATAAAGAGGAAAAGAAATTTAATAATTAACCTGTTTTTAATTTAGAAGGAGAAATTATAGGAGATAAAACAAAAGAAATTGTTGTTTTTAAAACTATAATAAAAAGAATTATGAGAATAATAAGTATAATAAGGATAATTCAAATAAAGTAATTCATAATAAATCTTCTTTTGGAATGAAATTACACAAAATGAGTGCTTTACCTAATATTTCAAAATATTTTAGATATTAAAATAATTAAAAAAATAAAATAATTATTATAATAGAGTTAATTCTTAATATATTAAAAATTGTTCAATTTTAAAAAATAAATAAATAAATTTAATTATCTGTAAATGCCAACTACTTCAAATGATGAAAAACTAATATTAAAATGGAAAAATATTTTAAAACAAAATCCAAAAGAATTAAAAAAGTTATTAAAAGAATTAGATTTATCAGAAATGACATCTCAAAATCAAAATATATTACATATATCATGTATGGAATCAAATAAAATAGCAATAGAAGAAATATTATTAATAAATAAAAATAAAAAATCCCTAAATATTAATTTACAAGATAAAATAAAACATTGGTCTCCAATAATGTATTTATTAGATTCAAGTGATATAGGAGAGCCAGATTCATTAATATTGTTAATTAAAAATAATGTAAATATAAATATTAAAGATAATAAGGGAATAACTCCATTACATTTATCAGCTTTTAAAGGACAAGATGAAAATGTAGAAATATTAATTAATTCAAATGCAAATATTAATTCTAAAGATATATTAGGTAGAATTCCTTTAACTTTTGCTATTATTGAAGGACAAATAAATTCTGCACAATTGCTTATAGATAAAAGTGATTTAAATATATTGGATATAAATAATAATTCTTTATTACATTATGCAGTTTTAACAAAAGGAAATGCATTATTATTTACTATTATGTTAAGCGATAAAAATATAAATTTAAATATTCAAAATAATGATGGTAATACTCCTATTATGTTAGTAGCTTTAAATAATCCTAATGAAAATGTTAGATTATTACAAAAATTATTAAGTTTAAATCCTATTATTGATGGAATTGTTAATAATAAAGGACAAAGTTTTTATTCTATTTTAGGTGAAGATGCTATTAAAAATCATTTTGGAGGAAAAGGAATTAATATCGATGAAGAAAATAAAAAAGTTATTAAGAAGATTGAAAATAATAACAATAACATTTCATTTGATTTTCAAAATGGTTTTTTATTTTTTGTTTTACCAATTTTTATTTTGATAATTTCAAAATTAGTAAAATAAATTTAAATTATATTTTATTATTTAATAAGAAAAAAAAAATAAATTAAATTTAGTGTAAAATATCATAAATTCTGTTTATTATAATTCTTTTTTAAATATAATTCCCTTAAATAAATAAATTTAAATTAAAAAGAAGATGCAATTATCTCATGAATCAAGTGAATTTTTATTTAAACAAGATTCATTTAATAATTTTGAAGATGATGAAACAAAAGATTTGAGTGGTCCAAGTTTACTAAATGATAATTTCATAAATTCAAAACCCAACAATTATTGTATTGACCTTTCATTAAATAATATAAGAAATAATGAAAATATTAATGAATCTATAAATCAATTGCAAATACAATTAAAAAATCTTTATGATGAAAATCAATTAGATGAAATAATTAATTTTTTTGAAAATCAAAATAGAAATTTTTTTGAAAATAATAAATCGTTTCTTTATGTAATTTCAAAAATAAAATTTTTTCAAATGCTCAAAGAAAGAAAAATTGAAGAAGCAAAAGAATTTTATAATAATACTTTAAAAAATTTACTATTGGAAGCAAGAAAGAATGAATTTGAAAAGAAACATCAATTTTTCCAAAAAGTTATGGGACTTAATGTTTTTTCTGAAGTGAATTTGTTAGATATATATTATAAAAAATTTGAAAATGAGTGTAACTTTGCAATAAAAACTTATTTAGGATTAAATGGTGCTTCTGAAATTAAAAAAGGAATTTCAGATGTTGAAATGAATTTTAATCATTTTGAAAAAAATTACAATGAAAGTACAAAAACTGATGATTCAGATTTTGAAATTAATTCTCAATTTTGTGACAAATATGAAGAAGAAGAAAATAAAGAAAATGAAAACTCAAATTTTTCAAATAATGATCTTTTTCCAGAAATAAAAATTAATAATAGTAATAAAATAATTGATGGTGATGAAAATAAAAATAATAATAAAGATGAAAATTTAATTAAAAAACTTCCTTTTTTAAGTTCATTCAAAGCAAAATATGCAAAAAGAGAAACAATAGATAAAAAAATAATAAGAAATTTTAAATCATTTATAACTAAATTATATAAAAAGAAACAATTTGATCCAAATGATTATCCTAATTATTCTTTTTTTGTGAATTTAGTTAATGGAAATATCCTTCCTCCAATTGATAATATAGATTTATCAACAAATGAACATATTCATTTCAAATCATTTAATACTAATTTTCTTCTTTGGTTTTTTAGTAAAGAAGGAATTAAAGAGTTATATAATAAATTTATTAATATTGAAGGAGAAAAGTTTCTAGAGAATATATCAAATCATTATAAAATTAGTGAAAGGGAGAAAATTGAATTATGGAATTATTTGATTAATCTCCCTTTTATTTTTGATATATCATTAGTTAAGTTTCCAGATAATGGAAATTTTAATCATAATTCAAATAAAAGAATTTATATAAATTCTAGATGTTTAGTTAATAAAAATACACTAAAGAAATGTCGTTCAAGAGATTTAGACAATGAAATTTAATAATTATTGTAAATTCTATTTCTTTCATAATATAATTTTTATAAATATATACGTATATATGTTTATAAATTGAAAGAAATATTTAATTTATATTTATTTTAAATAAAGTATAATAAAAACATTATTTAAAAAATATTAAATATTTTTTTTTTAACTTTATTATAAATATTTTATTGAATGTTTGTATCACTTTTCTAAATTAATGTTTATGAGTCATATTTTAAGAATTTGAATTTTTGAAGCATCAAATCAATTAAAAAAAATGATTTTAAATATAGTATAAATTTATTAATTTATTAATTTCGAAACACTATCAATATTAACCTCTTCTTGTAATTTTTGAATGGACAAACCTAATTATTCACAGAAACTTTATCACTTTTTTTATCACCCAATAAATAATGCAGTTTCATTTATATAATTATTATCTTCAATTTATTTTCATCATTTATTATCCAAAATTTTCTGATAATTAATGAAGAATTAATTATCTTTTTTTGCTTTTAAAAGAATTAAAACTAAAGTTTGCTGTTTAAGAAATATTAACAATTAATTTGTGTTCTTGGAAGAATTAATTTTTATTCGAAGATGATCTATTATTTATTAGAGGAAAAATCCCAAGAAAATTCATCAACTTATTCATAATTTTAAGAATCCTAAAAGTATACAAATAATAAATCTATAAATCATTTCAAAAACAATTAAATAGATGATAAAGGAAATCATTCTTTTATTCACCACAGATATGGACATATTCAATGAACAATAATTTTTAAAAAAAGGAAAAACATAAAATAAAGAATCTTTCAAACTCGGATATAAAGATGGAATTATTGCTTTTGAACTGTATGGAGATTATCCAATAAAATAATATAATTAACTATTATTTATTTATATGAATGAATTAAATTGTTTTATAAATTTTAAATTAATTATTTTTATTATATAATGAATACAAGTGTTAATCCATCAATGTTAATTGAACAAAAAAGAGCTGAATTACAAGTTAAATTAACTATATTAAAAGAAAATTTAAAAAATTTAAAAAATGAAATAAGTAATGAAAACAATATTAATAGTGCAACATTTATTAATAGTATGAATATAACATCATTAGAACAATTATCAAGTGAATATAAAGCAGCAAATGATTTACATGAATTAAAGAATTATGAACAACTTTCTTTAGAAAATGAATTAAAAAAAGAAAATGAAACTTTAGAAGGATTAAGAATTTATTGTAATAATTTAAATAAAGAAAAAGCAAATTTTGAAGATGAAAATAATTTTTATAAAAATAAAATTATTGAATTAAAAGATAAAGTAGAAAAATTAAAAAAAGTATTATATGAATCACAAAATAGAAAATTATTATTAAATGAAGAAGTCGAATTATTAAAAAATGAAGAAGCAATAAATAAACAATTAAAATATAAAAATGATCAAATTAATTCAAATACAAATAATCAACAAGAATTTTTAAATTATCAATTAAACACAAATGGAAAAAAAATAAAATTACTTCAAATTAAAATAGATAATTTAAATGAACAAGTTTTAGAAATGACAAATGATATAGAAAAATATAAAACTGATAATGAACAATTAAAAAATTATAATGAACAATTAGAAAATAGATTATTAATAATGAATGAAAATGTTAAAACTTATGATAATAAAATTTTATTGTTAAAACAAGAATTAGATGAAACAAGAGATTATATTCAATCTTCTGAAAAAGAAAAAGGAAAATTAAGTAATCAATTACAAAAATTATGTGAAGTTTTAGAAAAAATAAATAAAGCTAATATTAAAATTAATGCTAATTTACATATTATTATGAAATCTCTTGAAAAAAAAAAAGATTTTATGAATAATGAAAATAACTTTTTTGATAATTGTGATCAAGCTAAAACTAAGTTAATTGAAATATGTAGAGAAATTGATTCTTATGGTAATCTTATTTAAATATTTTAAAGTTTTTTTTTTTAAATTAAATCAAGAAAATATTAAATTTATTTTTATTTTTATTTTATATATTTAATAAATAATGTTATTCTATATATAATTAAATATCATTGTTAAAATTAAAATGATTGTTAAAATTCATTTAAAAATAATAGTAATATAACCTAATTAAAAGGATTATTAATAAATTATATTTTTTAAAACTATTTACAAAATTAAATATATTTTCATAAAATTCCATTTTTATTAAATAAATTTATAATTTACTAGATTTCTTTAATAACTCAAATATTGTAATTTTCTTTTGACAATCAATTTTTTCATTAGTATTGTTTATATTTGAATTTTTTCCCATTTCATCATCAGAAGCTTTAGTAGACCAAGAAGAAAAAAGATTTATATTAATTTGGTCATCTTCTGATTTAATATATGATAAATTTTTAAAATCATCTTCTTCATTTTCAAATGAATAATCATTTAAATCAAGAGGTTCTGGAATTAATATAGGAATTTTTTTTCCTGGTTTTGGTGCGTTTAATAAATTTTCATTTGATAATGAATCTTTGCTTTTTTCAAATAAATTTTTTTCCTGATTTGAAATCATTGAACAATAAAAATATAATTAAAAATACTCTATATATTTATATTATCTTATTTTTTGAATAAATGAAACAAATAAAAAATAATATAATCTATTGTAAAAATAACAAAGAAATTAAGATTTTCATTTATAATAATAACAATAAATTAATATATTCTATAAATTTTATTTTTTTCAAGCAAGAAATAAAATATAAATAACACTAACAACAATAATAATTAAAAAAATTTTAATTAAAAAAGCTCTATTTCCTTTAACATCATCAACCATAAATTTAATTTCTTTAGAACCAGATTCAACATTATCATAAGTAATATCAGTATTTAATTTAATATTATCAATCATTAAAGAATGAGAATAAGTCATTTGTCCTAATCTATTCATCATACTTGAAATTTCACTCATTGCTTTTTCAATCATTTGAACATTATTTAATCTTGATTGATAATAATTTTCTTTTTTATTTTCTTGAATTTGTCCTGCCATATTAAGTAATATATCTTCATCATCATTTATAAATTCATTATATGATTTATTTGGATTTAAATTTGGTTTTTTTGTTCTTGATAATCTATTTTTTCTTTCTTCTACTTTTTTAATTAAATCTGTTTGTATTTGTAAAAATTTTTTAAATTTCATTGTTAAATCACTTGTTTTATTATTTAAAACATCAAATGAATTATTAACAAGAACTCTTTCAAATTTATTAAATATATTATTTTTCATATCTTTTAATTGAAAAATTTTCATTTCATTTTCTATTTCTTTTAAATTATTTTTAATACTTCCCGTTGCATTTGCAAATTTTAAATGTTGATCATTAAATGCACTACTTTTTTTTGATTGTGATGATATATGATCAATATTACTATTTACTTCATCAATTTGTCTTAATATTCTATTACATTTATACATTGGGGAATATTTTTCACATTTAAATTTAAATCTATCTTTAAAAATTCTATTTGGAATTGATTCAAATAATTCTTTTGTTATATTCATATATTTTTTTTAAATAATAATTAAAATATATAAATTATTTATATTATATTTTTATTTACATTATAATTATCATTTATTTGTTTTATTATGAATACTATATTATTTTTATATTTAATTTTATTAAGGTGTGATTGTATTTGTTAATTCAAATCTTCCTTCAAGTTCCTTTCCATTTTGAAGAACACTTATATAAAAAAAATGTAGTTCTTCAGGTGTATCAATATTCATATTAAATAAATGATTTTTATTTAAATTATAATTAATATCATTTTGATTATTTATAATATTACCATTTATATTTTGTTTTATTTCCCCTTCAGTTTTACTTGAATTTGTTGAACTTTTTATTTTTTTTTTACCAATTGTACTTTGACTTGTAGTAATTGCATTTTGAGAATTTTCACTTTGATGACTTTGAGTTTGAATATGATTTTTTCTTATATTTTTTTTATTATTTCTATTATTAATTTTAGTATTATCAACTTTTTTATAAATTTGATGAATATATACATGAATATTTCTTGGTCCTTCACTTGGACTTAATGGAGAACTAAAATTTATATTTTTATTATTCATATTATCATTTGAAAAATTTCTTAAATCATTTATTTTTTTATTTGTTTTTTTTTTCTTTTGTTCTGTATTAGAATTTATTTGTTGTGTTTGATTAATAAAAGAACTATTATGATTATTATTATTACTACTTATATTATTTATATTTGTTAAACTATTATTTGCTGTTATACTATTCTTTTTTATATTTCTTATTTCATTATGTGATGTTGGATTTCTTTTATGAATTACATTTGGTTTAATTCCAATAAAAGAAAAATTTGTTAAAGCTTTATTTTTATTTTTATTTAAATTAGTTGCAAAATTTGCAAATGTAGTTAACATAGCAGAAGTAGAAGGTACATTTTTTTTATAATTATTTTTTTTTGAAATACTTTTATTTAAATAATTACTATTATTATGATTATTTTTATTAGTATATTGATGAGTAATATAAGGTCTATTTGTAGAATAACTTCTATATAAATCTGTAATGACTTGTGGTCCTTTATTTAAATTAATTTGAACTTTTGAATTATTATTTTGTATATTTGTAATTTTATTTGAATTTGGATTTGTTGTTATTCTCTGACTTTCAGAAATTAAATTAGATACATTTATTTTAGAATGTGTAATTGGTGACATAAAAGAAATATTTTTCAATTTTAAATTATTTTTATTTATACCAGTAAAAGACATTATATTTAAATTTTTTATTTTTTTTAAAATATAAATTAAAAATAAAAAAAATAATTTTTATTCAGCGATTAATTCTTTTTGTTTTTCTTCATTTTCTAATTTATTCATAATAATATTTTTTTCTTCATCATCACTTTCATTAATAATATTTAAATTAGTATTTGCATTTTGTCCTCCAGTATAAGTCATTGAAGGATTAGTTGCTCCACCAAAATTTTTATTTTTATTTTTATTAAATCCATTAGTAACAGTTTTTCCAAAAATTCTTTCAGTCGAATTATTTTTTTTTCTAATATAAGAATTTAATTTATCACTAAATTTATTTTTAACTTTATAATCATCTAATTGATATTTTCTCAAAGCATTTTCTCTATCAATAATAGCTTTTTTAAATATTTTATCTTGTTCAAATGCTAATTCATTTAAATTTTTCGAATTTTCATATGCACTTGAATATTGAGATAATAATTTTTTTTGTTTTTTTATATCATTAACTGCTTGTTTATATTTATGATTTAAATCAATCCATTTTACACTTTCTACTTTTTGTTGATCTATTAATTTTTGATTTTGTTGATTATTTATTTTTCTTTCTAAACCTTCTTCTATCATTTTATGTACTTTTTCCTCAACTGCAGCATGACCTAATTGAAGAAATTGTCTTTGTAATTGTATATCTCTTATTTTTCTTTGAAATATTTCATCTTCTTTTCTTAATTGATCTTTTTTATTTTGCATTTTTTCTTTCATTTCAAATAAACTTTTTTCTCTTATTTCTTTTAGTAAATTTTCTTTTTGTATTTTTGCATCTTTTTTTTCTTTTCTTTCAATTTCTTTTAAATTTCTTAATTTATCTCTATGATCTAATATTATATTTGCTTTTTCCATTATTTCATCTGTTCTTTCTTCTGCTTTTAATTTATTTTCTTCTCTTTTTGATTCTATTTGTTCTTTTAACATTTTTTTTTGGATTTCTAATCTTTCTTTTAATTCAACTAAAGACATTTCTTCTAATAAACCAATTCCTTGAGTTTCAGTTGGATCAAATCCAGTTGTTCTTATCATAGGTAATTTTTCTAATTCTCTTATTTGTCTTACTATTTCATCTCTTCTTTCTAATTCTAATTTTTTTTCTATTATTGCTTTTGCTGTTAATTCATTTATATTATTTTTTATATTTTTAAATAATTCTTTATTTTCATTTGTTCTTTTTATTTTATTATGTACTATATTATCTAATCCTTTATTTATTTCTATTATTAAATTCTTATTTTTTATTAATTCTTTTTGTTTTTTACGTTCTTTTTTTATTGCATTTTCTGCTAATTCTTTTTTATGTTCTAAATTTTTTAATTGATTTATTCTTTGATATTTTTCTTTACATGTTAATGTTGTTTCTCTTGTCATTTCTAAAGCAAATTTTCTTTTTTGTATTTTTTCTAAATTTTCAATATCTTCTTTAATTTTCATTTCACTTACCCATCTATTATATTCTTTATCATCTGTTTTTTCAATTAATCTTCTATTCATTTCTTTTTCAATTTCTTTTTTATTTTTATCAATTAAAAATTCTTCTCTTATAATTGCAGCTTCATTATATTTAACATCAGCATTAATTTTACTAAAATCAGGTATTTTATTTGAATATTTCTTATCAAAATCTAAAGTATCATTTAATTTTTTTTCAACTTCTTCTTTTATTTTATCATAATTCATTGGTCTTTTTTCAGTTTTAAAATCAAAAGGTTCACATAAAGTTCTTTTTCTTAATTTTTCTAATCTTTCATTTCTTTCATCTTCAAGTTGTTTTAATGAAGTTTTTTGATAATTTGCTAAAGGAAGAGGTTTCATTTTAAAATTTATTTCTATTGGTGTCGGTTCAATAAATTTTCTTGGTTTATTTTCAGTTAAATTAAAAGGTTCTGTTATTATTGGAGGATGTTTCTTTTTTTTTCTTGATAATGGTTCTATTACTTGAGTTTTTTTTTTTTGAAAATTTCCCTGTGTACTATATAAATTTGTTGCTGTTTTTGTTATATTATCAATATTATCATTTGTTTCATTTAATTCTTTTTTTTCTTCTTCTTCTTCTTTTTCAAATATTCCTACTTTTGCTTTTGATAATAAAAATTCTGATAAATCAACTAATGTTTCTTTATTTTTTAAAAGTTCTTCTATTTTAGTTTCAACATATGTTGGATCATATATTTTTAACCATTTTGGTTTTAATTCTTTTTCTATTACTTCTTCATCAAAAATAAAAGTATATAATTCATTCATTTTAACATAATCTTGTCCCTAATTTTATATTTAAATTTTTTTTTATATTAAAAAATATAACTTACAAGAACTAATGATTTATAATCATCTAATGATAATTCATTTAATCTAAATAATGTCATATATACAAATATTTGAAATAATATTTCATCTTTTCTTTCTGTTGAAGATGGTCTTGATTGGAATAAACTATCAGTTACTGATTTTAATATTGGTTTTTTTTCCATTACTCCAAAAAATATTTGTTTAATAAACATTCTTTCATTATCATCTTTTGTTATCTAAAATTTATTTTTAATATTTTTTTTTTTTTACTTTTTTATAATATCTTTCAATAAAACTATCTGGACCTTCTGGACGAGGGTCATATTCTTTTAATGCATTAATACATACTTGAATTAATTCATCAAAATGCATTTTTTTAATTTAATATATATTTTTACTTTATTTAATATTTTTTTTTATTTTTTTTTATTTAAATATGATAAAATATTCTATTTATAAATTGGGAAATCTTTTCAATTTTGGAAATTCATTTTTTTTATGTTGTAATACGAATTCCTTTGATTATTCTATAATGAAAAGGAAATTAAATGATTACAATATAAAAGAAAAAATGAAAAATTCATTGAAAAATTTTCCAATTATAATAGAATTCCATAAAAAATTATTTTATAATAGATATTCAGTGTATATTAAAAAAGGATTTTATATTAGTTTATATATATATATTGGATATAAAAGTTATAGGTTGTTGAAAAAAAAATATTTTATAAAGAAAGTAGAAGACAAATTATTTCAAAATTTTTATGACAATCATAAAATGATAAATCTATTAATAAATACATTTGATAAGTTATGTGAAGATGATATTTATAGAAAAAAAATATATAAAAAATTAAATACTTATATTCAAAATAATTATGAATATTTTGATAATTATATGAACCCATTAATTATTTCTCAGTTAAAAAATAAATATCAAAATCACAATATTGAATTTATTATTATTGAAATTTTTAAGAAAACTTTATTAAACAATAAAATTATTCAAAACCAAATTATAAAATATATAAATTTATATAAAAATATTATTGATATGAATAATAAAAAGAAATTCCTAGATTTTATTAAAATTATTTTATATAAAGTGTTTGAAAATGAAGATACAAAAGAAATATTCTATACAGAATTTTTTAATATTTTTAATAAAAAATTACTAGAAGAAAAATTAATTGATTCAACATCTGAATTTATTGAAAATAATCAATTTGAATTTTAAAATTTATAAATTTAATTGTATATATGTAATAATTTTAAAATAAAGTTTATATATTTATTTCTTTAAATATAGAGTTTTTTTAAAAAAATTATTTAAAAATAAT
>JAEEGI010013864.1_pt1 | contig 17042 bp, 12 predicted proteins | sample 8958751 | NCBI WGS metagenome assembly JAEEGI01 (sample SAMN16246545, study PRJNA631951) | gut metagenome | biome: gut microbiome; feature: rumen; material: KS-attached | host: Bos | place: Iran: Karaj | collected 2018-10
GCTCGGGCGGCAGTGACTGGAAGCTGGATCCCGACCTGCACCTGTCCAAGACGAGCCTGACCCTGACGGAGGGCGACACCCAGCGCCTGGCGGTGGCCTTGTGCTACTCGCTGAGCGACGGCGGCGTCGTCACCTTCTCCAGTTCCGATCCGACCATCGCCACCGTGGACGACAATGGAAACGTCACGGCCGTCAAGGCTGGCGAAACGACCATTACCGCCACAGTAGGCGAGACCGATAATTATAAGGCTGGGACTGCGACTTGCCAGGTTACGGTCCTGGCGGCCATCGTGCAGCCGGAAGCCGTGGACCTGGGCCTCCCCTCGGGGCTTAAGTGGGCATCATTCAACATCGGCGCCACCAAGCCGGAGGAATGCGGCGAGCACTTTGCCTGGGGCGAAACCGAATCGTATTATACCAGCCTGGATCCGTTGACCTGGAAGGCGGGCAAGGAGCATGGGTACGACTGGGCTTCCTACAGTTTGTGCATGGGAGAGTCCGATGCGCTGACAAAGTACTGCACATCTTATTACGGCTATAATGGCTACTCGGACGGCAAGACAGTCTTGGAGCCGGTAGACGATGCGGCCGTCAAGGCCTACGGAGGGACATGGCGGATGCCGACGGATGTCGACTGGAACGAATTGCGGACCAGCTGCACTTGGGAAATGACCAGGATAAACGGTGTAGTGGGATGCAAGATAACGGCCTCCAACGGCAAAAGCATTTTTCTTCCTGCTGCAGGTTATCTATTCGGTTTCAACCACTTCAATGGGGATAACTTCGGTTATTACTGGTCTTCCAAGCGGTACAGCATTTCGGACCGCGCACATTACATATACTTCACTTACGGCGATTTCACCTTGAAGGACTTCGGCCGCTGCCGCGGCTTGTCCGTCCGAGCCGTCTGTCCATAACAGAATCAGTAAAGAACCAGCGCACAGTTTTGCTTTGTAAATGAAAAAGAGCACCGTGTGACATGACCCCCGAAAGTTAGACAAAAAACTTTCGGGGGTTTGTTATGCCAGAACGTAAGAAACACACATATGCAGATCGATTGAAATATATGCATATGCTAGAAGATGGGTATACTATTAAACACATCAGTACTCATTTTGGAATCGGCCATAGCCTGCTGACGCTGCTATGGGAGCGATATCAGAAGGAAGGTCGTGAAGCTCTATCCAAGAAGAAGAAGAACACAAGAGCTACGGTCTCAATAAAACTCGAAGCCATAAAGGACTATGAGGAAAAAGACTTATCTTTGGTGGAAGTGATGTCGAAGTATGACATCAGCGAGAGCACTCTATTCAGCTGGCTGCACAAGTACCATGCAGGAGGAGTAGAGGAACTTCGCAAGCAAAAGCCACGAGGGAGACCACCAGGTATGGGAAGACCAAAGAAAAAGGCAGTGGAGCAGATGACTGAGCTTGAGAGACTCCAGAAAGAGAATCAAGAGCTCAAGACGGAGCTTGCGCTGTTAAAAAAAGTGAGAGCCTTAGTCGAGGAAAGGAACGCCCGTCTGTACGGGATTGGGCACAAGCCATCGAAGGGCTAAGGCAGGAAGGGCATCCTCTCCAGTTCATGCTGGACAGGAAGGAGATGGCAAGATCCACATTCTATTACAACCTCAAACAGCTGGGCCAGCCGGACGGATATGACGACACCAGGCGTCGTATCCGTGACATCTATGCCAAGCATCAAGGCAGATATGGATACCGGCGCATCACAGCACAGCTGCGAAACGAAGGGTTGGAGATAAACCATAAGACAGTGCAGAAGCTGATGCAGCAGATGGGTCTGAAGGCTAAGCGCAGTAGGCTGCATTACCACTCATACAAGGGCGAGGTCGGCAAGGTGGCGCCGAATGTGCTGGAGCGCGACTTCGCAACTTCCGGTCCTAACCAGAAATGGACCACTGACGTCACGCAGGTCAACATCCATGACAAGAAGTTGTACTTGTCCCCTATACTGGACATGTACAATGGAGAGATAATCTCGTATTCGATATCCTACAGTCCCGGCATGAATATGGTTATGGCCATGTTGGACAAGGCCTTCAAGAAAGTAAAAGACACGAAGGGTATGATACTGCATTCGGATCAGGGATGGCAGTATCAGCATAAGAAATACCAACAATCGCTTAAGAATCACGGCATTATCCAAAGCATGTCCAGGAAAGGCAATTGCCTTGACAACTCCATGATGGAGAACTTCTTTGGACTTATGAAGACGGAGTTGTTATATTTGCACGACTGGTCGTCTATAGAGGAGTTCGAAAAGGAGCTACGCTCCTACATCAGATACTATAATCATGACCGCATAAAGTTGAGACTAAACGGAAAGAGTCCGGTGCAATACCGAACCCTTTACCAATAAGCTTTTAATGTTAAACCGTCCAACTTTTGGGGGGCACATCAGTGATGGTGCTCTTTTTCAGTTTAGTGCTTGTACTTCAGGACGAATAAACGTGCATCTTCCCGGAACTATTCCAAAAGTCATGCAGTGTACTTCTCAAGCACTTTGCCGTCGCGATAGATGGCGAAGGCTTTGCGGCCGGTAGGGAGGGTGATGCCGCCGTAGTGGCAGCCGGGTTGCTTGCCGGCTTCCTTGCCGGCTTCCTTGGCTCGGCGGAGGGCTTCTTCAAGGTTGGGGCAGTAATAAGTTCTCATGTTGCCAAAGCTAAGCGGCCGGGTTGCCAGAAGTTGGCACTTTGCGAAAGAGGTCAATAATCTTTTTCAGAAAACCAGAAAAAGGGATTGACGTATCGATCTATTTCGTATATTTGCAAAAGCATAAAGAGCAAAACGCCCCTTGAGAAAGGGCAAAGATTACATAGGACATTTCCCGGGAAGGGGGATGTCCTTTTTTTGACGTCCAGGCCAGGCCGGCTGGCGGGGCGGTGCGGGGCACAACGCTGCGGGCGGGCTCGGCTATCCACCTCCGTCGCTCGACGGCTGACGTCCTCCCTTTTAGCCGTCGCCTGCGGCGCCGTCTAACGGTCGTCAAACAGACGCCGTCGTGCCACGGCCCCGCCGCCTCCTCACAGCTGCGCTGCAGGAGTCGGCGCGTCCGCGTCACCGCTTCCTCCGGCGGGCCTCGCTTTCCCGCCCTTGCTAGCGTGCCCCACACCGCCCCGCCAGCCGGCCTCTCGGATGCTCAAATAGGGAAGAGGGACACCGAGGGCAACAAATAGCTAAGAAAACGTGGCCGCCGATGTCCTTGATGGATGTTGTTGGGAAGAAATGTCGCTATCCCAAAATTCACCGTCAGACAGAAGCGACTATCTACGGCATTGGGGAGCGTGCCGACTCCGACGGTGAGCCAAAATCGTCGCACCGTCAGAGCACTCCTCGCTTGTAGCGGTCCCTACGGCCATTCTGCTCTGACGGTGAATTTGCGGATTGGTTGGATTGACGGTACAGTTCTCTAGAAGGGCTAAAAAGAAAAGCACCTACGTTGCCGTAAGTGCTTGATTTAAATCACGAAAGCCCGCAGGGCTGGGGAGTTTGAGGGGCATGCCCCTCATTGAATATGGTAGTCACCAGACGCAGAAAAGCAGGCCCGAAGCCTGCTTTTCTGTGTCTGGATGACTGGACTTGAACCAGCGACCTCCTGGTCCCTAACCAGGTGCGCTACCAACTGCGCTACATCCAGAAGATTGGGACTGCAAAGATACTACTTTTTTGCCCTAAAGCAAATTCTTTTGCAAGAAAATGAGTTATCTTCGCGGTATGAAGCGAATTGTACTCTTTATCACGCTGTGTGCGTGCCTGGCGCTGTCCTGCGCCTGTCAGCAGCAGGACAGCTTGCAGACCGGTGACTTGATCTTTGTTGGGATTCCGGCGGATTATACCCTGGATGAGAATTCGATGGATGCCGCGATCACGTCGGCGACGGGCGCGCCGGACAGCTTGAACCTGATCCACGTGGCCATCGCCGAGGTCGACCCGGCCGGACAGACCTGGATCATCGACGCGACGATCAAGTATGGCGTGGACCGGCATCCGCTGGACACGTTCCTGACGCAGTTCACCCTGAAGGACGGGTCGCTGCCGGTATTCGAGGTGATGCGGCTGAAGGACGATCACGTCGCCCCGACGGCGGTCGAAAGGGCCAAGATCTTCCTGGGCACGCCCTACGATGTGGAGTTCCTGCCGGACAACGGGGCGTTCTATTGTTCCGAGCTGGTCCAGGTCAGTTATCTGACGGACGACGGCTCGCGCATCTTCGCTTCGGCTCCGATGAACTTCAAGAACGCGGAAGGGGAGTTCCCCGTTTATTGGACGCAGCTGTTCGCCCTGATCGGCCAGGATGTGCCGCAGGACGTCCCCGGCACCAACCCCCAGGCCATGGCCCGGGATCCGCACCTCAAGCCGGTGAATGTGACTTTGCATTGATTAACCAAACTGCTATATGATGAAAAAACTGATTGGCGCTGCGCTCGGCTTGATCCTTTCCCTGAGCGCCTTCGCCCAGATGATGCCGGACTCGACTTTCCAGGTGGTCGCCTATTGGGACCAGGGCGACAAGATTTCATACGAATGCAAGGTGCGCAATGTCCGCATCTTGCCGGACGGCACTGAGAATGAACAGTTCTCGACATCCGACGTCCGTACGTTTGAGGTGATTGACCAGACAGATACGTCTTATACGCTGAGGATGAGCTATTCGGATGTTTCGAGTACCCAGTTGAGCGAGGGGTTGGAGTCCGACATCTTCTCCGCGCTTTGGTGCAAGGGAAAGGTCGATTTCCTGACGGATCAGCTCGGCACGATGCAGCGTTTCCTGAATTGGGACCAAATGCTGGAAGAAGCGGCTGGAAACGTCCCGGGAGTGGTGGACGAAATCAGTTCCAGCTACAAGAAAAAGGACTTGAAGGAGCTGGGTTTTGACAGGGAACAGTGGATAGAGCGTTTCTCCGCCATGTTCAACGGTGACGTTTTGTATTCGGCCATCGAAAAGGATATCGTGCCTTTCTTCTATTACCATGGCATCCGTCTTGATCCCAAGCAAGAGTATGTAATTGAAAAGGAATACCCGGAAGTCATCGGATCGCAGAGTTTGAATGCCGACATGCATTTCTGGGTGGATGAGGAAAAGAGTGATTCCGTCGCCGTCGTTATTTTTTCCCATGCGGAAGCCGACGGAGAGAGCCTGATTCCCACGCTGCGGGATGCCGCTCTTTCTCTGTTGAGAGCCAGACTGTCTCCGGAGGAATATGAGGAATCCGCCCCTGTAATCATGCTCCAGTTTGACAAGAGCCAGATGAACATTACCTTCTCGGAGGACACCGGGACGCTCATCGATCTCGGGAGTGGCTGGCCTGTCCAGTATTTCTCCGAAATCCGTGTTACCATCAAAGCGGCAGACGGGACCTCAGAGGTGCTTACCACCGTCAATATTGAATATCAGGATCCGGAGGAGACTAGTCAATAGGTTCCGGACCCATCGTGAAGACCAAGGAGCCGCCGGGGCGGATGGCTGAGAGGGGAAGGGTGGTGCCGGAGAAGGGTTCGCCGTCTAGCGTAATAGATTGGATGTAAATATCTTCGGAGTCGATCTGACCGCCGTCTGCGGTCTGCGTACGTATGCGGAATTCCCCGCCGCCGGGCAATGAAAGCGTGGCGCTGCGCACCGAGGGACTTCCGATGTCCAGGAGGCCGCTGCAAGGCGCAACGGGGTAGAGCCCCAGGGCGCTCCAGACATACCAGGCCGACATCTGGCCGCAGTCGTCATTGCCGCAGAGGCCGTCCAGGGCGTCGCTGTACATTTCCTTTTTGATCCGCGCAACCATTTCCTGGGTCTTCCAGGGCTGCCCGGCGTCGTTGTACAGGTAGGCGACGTGGTGGCAGGGCTCGTTGCCGTGGGCGTATTGGCCAATCAGGCCGGTGATGTCCGGCACGACGATGTCGTCCGCCGTCAGCTCCGTGGCAAACATTTCATCCAACTTGGCGCCGAAGGCCGCGGGGCCGCCATAGAGTTCGACCATCCGCGCCCGATCGTGGGGCACGTAGAAGGTGTATTGCCAGGCATTGCCTTCGATGAAATCCTGGTCGTGGGCCGCTGTCTGCAGGGGGTTGAACGGCTCCTTCCAGCTGCCGTCTTCGCGGCGGGCGCGCATGAAGCCCACCGAAGGATCGAACACATTGGCATAATTCCCCGCCCGTTTCTCGAAGTATTCAGCTTCTTCCGTTTTTCCCAGTTTGCGGGCCACCAGGGACAGGCACCAGTCGTCGTAGGCGTATTCCAGGGTCTTGGAGACGGAACTGTGGTCCAGGCCCGTGGGAATGTAGCCGTATATCTTGTAGGGCCAGACGCCGCGGTCCGGGTCTTCGGCGATAGACTTCATAGCGGCCCAGGCCTCCTCATAATCGAAGCCGCCCAGGTCCTGCAGGATGGCGTCCGCAATCACCGGCACGCTGTGGTAACCAATCATGCAGAAGGTCTCGCAGGTGCCGTATTCATTGATCGGCAGCATCCCGATCTGCCGGTAGCGCTCGAGCATGGAGCGGATGAACGCCACATTGCGTTCCGGGCAGATCAGGTTGTAGAGCGGATGCACGGCGCGGTAGGTGTCCCACAGGGAATAGTTGGTGTAGAGCGCGCCTTCCGGCGAATGGTGCACTTCCTTATCCCAGCCACGATAGCCGCCGTCCACGTCGGTGATGAGGTTCGGGACGACCATCGTGTGGTAGAGGGCGGTGTAGAAGATGCGGGCCTCCTCCTCCGTGGCGAAGGTGGCCTGGATGGGGGAGAGGGCCTTTTCCCATCGGGCGGCGGCCTCACGCGCGACCTCGCCGAAGGATTTGCCGCCCAGTTCGGCGTACAGGTTGGCCCGGGCCGCTTCGCAGCTGACGGTCGAAACGCCCATGCGCACAAGCAGGGGCTTCTCCGTGGGAACGGCGACGTGCAGCTTGGTCATGCGCTCGGCGGCCACGCCCGGTTCGAGGGCCTTCCCATCCGCATAGCCCGTCCAGAACGCCACCGGTTCCGACAATTCGGCGCAGAAGTACAGGACATGGTTGCTGATGAATCCGTACGAACGCCGGAATCCTTCGATGTGGCGCCCGTCCGTGCAGCGCACGTCGGCTTCATAGATGCCGCCGTCGTTGCCGTGGAGCATGTCGAAGAGCAGGCCGGGGCGCTGTTCGGGGCCCTGGAAGGTAAAGCGGTAGAAGGCGCAACGCTGCGTCGCGGTCATCTCGCAGCGGATCACATTCTCATCGAGCGTGACGGCGTAATAGCCGGGGCGCGCCGCTTCCGAACCGTGGTCGAAATGCGCGCGATAACCCTCTCCCGGACCATTCCCTGGCTCGAAGACGGGGTCCCCGGTCACCGGCTTCAGCAGCAGGTCGCACATGTCAGGCGCCCCCGTGCCGCTCATGTGTGTCTGGGAGAAGCCGAGCAGGGTGTTGTCGTCGTGGTGATAGCCTGCGCAGTGCTGCCAGTCGTTCAGGCCCGTGTCCGGGCTGGGGGAGACCATGCCGAACGGGACGGTGGCTCCGGGGAAGGTGTGCCCGTTGAAAGCCGTGCCGATCAGGGGGTTGACGGCATCGACGAGTTTCGGCTTCGGCTGGCAGGCGGCCAGCAGGACTATGACAGGGAGCAGGATGCCCCATCGACGTGCAGCATGCATAAGAAGGCGGTTTAGTAAAACCAAAGATATCGTTTTTCCGCCGACTATGCAACGATAGGTGCGGGAACGGCAAAAAATACTACCTTTGTCTCCGCAATGGAAGGCATGGACGGACATTACGGATACAGGCGCATCCTGCGGGAACTGTGGCCGATGGTGCTGACGATCCTAGTGACCTCGGTCTACAGCATCGTGGACGGCTGGTTCATCTCGAACTATGCCGGCAGCACGGCTTTCGCTGCGATGAACATCATCTGGCCGGCGGTGGCGATCATTTCGGCCCTGGGGCTGATGGTCGGCGCCGGGGGCAGTGCGCTGGTGTCCAAGACTTTCGGCGAAGGGGACGTCGAGCGGGGCAACCATACTTTCACGATGCTGATCCGCCTGACCTTCATCGCGGGGCTGGTCATCTCGGCGCTGTTCTTCCTGGTCATGCGTCCCGCGGCGATCGCCCTGCGGGCGGAAGGGGAAATGGTCCGCTATGCCGTACTGTACGGACGCATCCTCACGGTTGCCCTGCCTGTCTATATGCTGCAACTGGCGCTCCAGCCCTTCTGTATGGTGGCAGGGAAGCCGGGGCTCGCGACGATGACCAGCATCGCCTGCGGGTTGACCAATATCATCCTGGATGCGCTGTTCGTGGCGGTCTTCGGCTGGGGTCTGACCGGCGCAGCCATCGCCACGGCCATTTCCTTCGTGGTTGGCGGCGCGATCCCGACCGTGTTCTTCGCTTCGCGGCGCAATACCACGCCCCTGCGCTTCCTTCCGGACAGCCCGTCGGACTGGCCCGCCATCGGGCAGTCGCTGTCGAACGGCCTGTCCGAGTTCGTCGGGAACATTTCCTTCAACGTCGTGGGGATCTGCTACAACCTGCAACTGATGAAGTACATCGGGGAGAACGGCGTGTCGGCCTACGGGGTCCTGATGTACATCGGCTTCATCTTCGGCTCGGTCTTCATCGGCTACAACATGGGCATCTCGCAGGTCATTTCCTATAAATATGGGGCAGGGGACAAGGTGGAATTGCGCAGCCTGCTGCACAAGAGTTGCGTGCTCATCGCGCTGGCGGGCCTGGCGATCACGCTCGTCATCGAACTCTTCGCGCCCCGGCTGTCCGCCCTCTTCGTCGGATACTACCCGGCCCTGCGCGACCTGACGACCTATGCGATGCGCATCTACATGATCTCTTTCCTGCTCTGCGGCTTCAACATGTTCGCATCGGCCTGGTTCACGGCGCTCAACAACGGCCCCGTCTCGGCGCTGATTTCCTTCACCCGCACCCTGGTCTTCGAGCTGGGCTGCGTCTTCCTCCTGCCCGCCCTGCTGGGCATCGACGGCATCTGGCTGGCGGTGAATGTAGCCGAAGTCCTAGCTCTCGCCCTCTCCGCCGCCCTGGTCCTGGGCCTGCGGAAACGGTACGGCTACTGAGTTCAAGCGTTCCGTTTTTTTGGAGAATAGTGGATTTTATGTAACTTTGCCATCCCGCCGGATGCCGGCGGACCGGGAGGTGTGGCCGAGTGGTCGATGGCGGCAGTCTTGAAAACTGTTGAACGGCAACGTTCCGGGGGTTCGAATCCCTCCGCCTCCGCGAAGAGGTAGCAAAAAATCGCGTCAAGCTCGCTTGAACGCGATTTTTTGATGGCAATTCGCAAGCCCCGCCGCGCCTACAATCGCTTCAACGTCGTGACCAGCGTCACGCTCTGGCCGGGCTCCAGGCGGGTTTCGTAGCCGCAGATCCAGGTGCCGGGATTGGGTGAATCTACCTCCCGAAGCGGAGAGTCGTAATCTTTCGGGTCAGAAGACCAGATGCGGTACTCCACCGGACCCCCTTCCGTGTGTAGCAGCATGCGGACGCCGTTCTTAGACAAGACAATGCCCTCCGAAGTCAGCGCCGGTTCAGCCTCCGACACCAAGGTCCATCGGACGGCAGCCGGGCGCTCCGCCGGGGCGGCGAGCCGGTCGCTCACTTCCAGATACTTTTCGTCGCAGAGCACCGCGGTCCGCTCCGCCAGCGTCAGGTCCCCCCAGAATACCGGCGTCAGATCCATCCGCACGCCGAGCCGCGGCCCTTCGGTATAAAACTCCCGGACTGTCGCCGCACCCGCGATCCGGTGGTCACGGTCATTGACGGTCAGGGTGTTGTGCTGCCGGTTGTTGTAGCGGAACAGTTTCCACCGCCAGGTGTCCTGGGTCTTGGCCCAGAAATCCTGGTGGAAAGCCTCGAAGGCCTTTTCGGTCCGGGCATACAGTTCCGCCCCGTAATCCATCGCCCAGCGCACGCCGTACGCATCATAGACAAAGGATCCCACATCCATGTGCCCGTGGTTGCTGATGGCCTTGCCGCCCTTGACCGCCAGATACTGGTCTTCCGGGCCGTCTTCCCAGCCGGTACGTACCAGCACGACCGGCGTCTCGCCGCGCCCGGCGAACACCTTCTCTTCCGGCGCCTTCACAGACGAAAAATCCAGCCGCGACGCAAAGAGCGTCAGCATGGGCAGGAAACGGTCGGGGAAACGGCGGTACGCCCCGCTGCGGAGCAGACGCAATTCGTTGTACAGCAAGGAAGGATTGTCCTGCCGGGCGGCGAAATACCACATCCCGGAATGCGGCGTCTCCGCCGCGGCGTTGTCGTAGAAATTGAACATCCGGTGCGTGGTGCCGCAACTGTACAGGACGTAATAGGGCGTCCGGGCGAATCCTTCCACTTCGCCGAGACCATAGTCCGTCCCCAGGCAACTCTCCATCAAGGTCAGCATGAAGGTCTCGTAGACGGTGCCGTATTCCCAATAATTCGGGCCTTCGGTGTAGTTGCCGTCGGGGCTGTAGCTGGCGACCATGGCCGGCAGGTTGGAGGAAACGGCCTTCCGGATGAGCTCGCGGGCGGTTTCGGGATGGGACTCGAAGGTGGCGAGCGCCGCGCAGACCAGGCCGCCGTTGCAGACCTGGTTCCAGTTGTGCGTGCGCCGGTAGAACCAGGCGTCCGTGGTATCCAGTGAAGGCTCGAAGGCAAATTCCCGCAGGGTCCGGACGACGGTGCGGCGGGTGGAGGGCTTCAGGCCCAGGTAGAGCCAGTCGTAGCCCAGCCCCACGGCGGCCGCCATCTCGGCCACGTCGAGGAAATGGGAAGGATTCCAGTCGGGGAAGGCGCAGACGTCCAGGATATCCTGCTCGGCGTGCTGCAGATAGCGTTTTTCGCCCGTGAAGCGCCAGGCGTACGCGCAGCAGAAGATACGGCTCAGCGCCGAACGGGAAACGCCCAGGATGCGGCGCCCGCTGGCATCTTTCTCGTAGATGAGGGCCGGGGCGGTCAGGGCGGCGTCGGCGGAAGCCATGCAGGCCTCGTGCAGGAGGACCAGCGGCTCGTTATCTCCCTTCAAGACGGCTTTCCGGACCTCCCGGAATTCGCGCCCGTCCATGATCAGCCGGGGATGGGAGGTGCGGGTCAGTTCCTGCGCGCCGGCCATTGAGAAGCAGGCGAGGCCCAGCAGGAGCGTGGTGAGAAAGCGTTTCATTCGACCGTGATCTGGGTGTCTGAGATGAGGAAGGCGTGGCGGCCGGAGGCCAGTTCATAGACGGCGGTAAGGATGCCGTTGTGCAATTCCGTCCCGCAAAACAGCGCCCAGCGGTTGCTGCCGCATACCCTTTCTCCTTCCCCGACGGGAAGGTAGAGGGTCGCGGAACTGTTCGCCGGCACTTCGGCGGTGTAGGCGGTCATCCGGCCGGCGCCGTCCGAGAGCCATGCGCTGCAGATCCGGCCGTATTCCGACTCGAAACTTCCGCTGAGGGAGCGGAAATCCCCGCCCGCGACGGGCTGGAGGACGAAATGCTTGTAGCCGGCGTCCTCCCCGGGGCTGATGCCCAGTTGGTACTCGTACATCCATTGTCCCACGGCGCCCAGGTCGTCGGGATCCACGGTATCCATCGCGGCAAAGAGTCCGTAGGCGTCCTGCCAGCGGCCGGCGCGGCTCAAGGCGGGCAAGGCTGCGGGTGTCACGGTAAGGTCTTCTCCGGACGCTGCCGTTTCCTTGCCGGCGAGACGCTGGCGCAGCACGCGGGCATAGTCGTTCCGGCCCACGGCCTCAGCCATCTGGGCGGTGGCCGCCAGCAGGGGAATGTATTGGGCGTTGTCGACCAGGACGGCCCGGGAATCCTCCGCGCCGGGGAAGGCGACCGCATTCAGCCAGTCCATCATGGGCTCCAGGTTTTCCTCCACGATCCGGGTGTCGCCGTATTGCCTGTACATCTCCCAGGGTACGGCGCAGACCGCCGCGCAGAGCGGCTTGTCGCTGTCCTGCAGGGAACTCATCCACTGGCGGAACCAGCCCAGCACGTCGGCGTTGTAGCCCGCCAGGCTGCACCAGGCCTGCGCATCGCCGGCGCGGATGTCGGCCGGAACCGTGAAGAAGTCTCCCAGCTGCCGGTGCTGGATGTCTTCGAAGAGTTGATTGGCCCATTCGCCCGTCTCCCCGTCCGCCGTCACGGCCTCGTAGGTCCCGGTCGGGAGGGGACAGGAGGAAAGCGCCAGGCCCTTGACGTTCTCCAGCGGAAGCGGTCCTTCGTGGGAGGGCAGGGTGACCTGGATATAGCGGTACCGGTGCCAGGTGGCGCGGGGGCGTATCACGGTTTCCGCGGAACCGGCCGCGGTGAAGAAATCCGTCTCCATCGCGCTGCCGTTGGTCTCGAAAAGCAAATGTCCGGCGCTGGCGGAGCCTTCCTGGTCCGGGTGAACCCCGGTGGCATAGCGGATGATGACGACATCGCCCTTCCTGAGCCAGCTGGCCGGAATGTGGAGCTCCGGCACTCCGACCATTTCGGTACCCATGTCATAGATATGCGTATGGTAATCCTCGCTGTGGGCGGTCATCCGCTCCACGGCGCCGAGGGTCTCCCGGATGCGGATCGGCTCGTCCGTCCGGGCGGTGATATAGGGGTGGAGTCCGTTGCGGACCGCCTCGGCGGCCTGCCAGAGACCATCGTCGAAACCGGGCTCTTTCCAGCCTCGTACAGCGGCTTCCCGGCCGGCGTCGTAGCGTTCGCCCTGAGCAAAACCGGCGGCGCGCACGGGACCGCCGTCATAGCTCTTCCATCCTTCCGGACCGGACACGAAAGACTCCGTCGTCCCGTCTGCGTAACTCAGGTCGAGCCGGCACAGAAGGGCCGGCGTGCCATCCTGGTACCAGCCTTCAAAGAGTTCGGCGCCCATCGCGTTGCGTCCGCTGCGCACGAGCTGGGTCACGTCATGGACCCGGTAGGTCACGCGTTCGCCGTAGCGGCTCTCGCCGGGCGCAAACCAGTCTTCGCCCACCCGCCGGCCGTTGAGGTAGAAGTTGACGATACCGAAGGCGGACACATAGAGCCGGGCCTTCCGGAGGGTCTTGCCGGATGCCGTGGCGAATTCGCTGCGCAGCAGCTTGGCGCCGCCGAAACTGGGGTCGATGGTCTCGATGACCTCCCGCTCGCCCTTGTTGATGACGACGATGTCGTTCTCGTAGGCGTTCTGGTTGCGGTAGCGGGGAAGCCGGACGCAGGACAGGCCTTCGAAACGGCGGTATTGCGCGGCTCCCGCAAATACAGGCGTGCCTCCGGCCTCGATCTGGTAGCCGGTGTAGGTTACATCGGATCCCGGCGCCGCGGCGAAGCCCACCGAGCAGAGGTGAGGGAAGGTATTGGCGTCCGGGCCGTCTCCTGCCGGAGACACCGGGAAATAGATCTGCTTTCCGTCCTTTTCCGTGCTGAGTGGCGATCCGTCGATCTCGAAGGCGAAACGGCCGTCGCAGACGCTGAGCTTGAGATGGTGGTCGTCAGCAGGCCCGCCTTTCAGGATGCGGTCCAGGTTGCTGTCCGGGAACCGTGCCTTCCGGATGCTCAGCAGGGGTTCGGAAGGGTCGTCGTCCGGCGCGTAGCCGACCCGGTAGATGCGCAGTTCGCTGCCGGCAGTCGTGCCGTAGCCGCTGAAATCCAGGATGACCTTGAAATAATGCTCCCCGGCGAGGTTCCAGTTGTTCTGGAACACATCTTTCAGCCGGAAATCACCGGCTCCCAGGATAAAACCGGCGGTCTTGCCTTTGACGATGATGAAATCGGAGCTGATGCTGAAACGGTTCAGCGACGCCGCGTCCAGCGCGGGACTGCTGTCTCCGATCCACCGGGCGCCCTTCCAGGCGGAAAGGCGGGCGTCCATGAGCCCGGTCCCGAAACGGGAAGATGCCTCGTGGCGCTTGCCATCCTTGTCCGTCACGCTCAAGTCCCATTCGTAGTCCATGCCCGGCTGGAGTGCCGCGCCCATATAGCGTATGCCGGTGGAAAGGGAATCTTGCACGTCGCCGCTGTCCCAGACCAGGCGGCCGTCGCTTTCGCGCCGGACCCGGATCCGGTAGGCGGTCTGTTTCTGCCCTTTTTGGGTGGATTCCATCTTCCAGCTGAAGGCGGGGTGGGCCTCCTCGATGGCGAGGGGCTCGGTCCCGTGCTCCACCCGGAGGTCCTTGATGACCGTATCGGAGGCGGCCCGGACCGGAAGGAAGACGGTCAGAAGAAGGATCAGGGAAAGTATGATGGGACGTGTCTTCATCGTATGTCGCAATTTGATCTTACCAAAGTTAGGCATTTTTGTATTATTGTTTGAAAAAATGATTATTTTAGAGGTTGAATTTCAAATTACATGCTATGAAACTTGACGGAAGAAGAGAAAGCACCAACGTAGACGACCGCCGGGGACGGTCGGTCGCCACTGCGGGTGGAATCGGTCTGGGAGGCGTAATCATAGTCGGCTTGATCTATATGTTGATGGGCGGCAGCTTCAGCGACGCCATCAAGGTGGCCGGAAGTATGGGCCAGGGCCAGACCACGACCCAGGAATACACTCCTTCGGCGGAAGAGCAGGAGCTCGCGACCTTCGCGAAGCGCATCCTTGCCGGCACCGAAGACGTCTGGACGCGGATTTTCGCCCAGTACGGCAAGACCTATGTGCCCCCGAAGCTCGTGCTCTTCACGGGCTCCGTGCAGTCCGGCTGCGGCGGCGCGACTTCGTCCAGCGGTCCTTTCTACTGCAGCGCGGACCAGAGCGTCTATCTGGACCTGTCGTTCTTCATGAACATGAAAAAGCAGATCGGCGCGGACGGCGATTTCGCATACGCCTATGTCATTGCGCACGAGGTGGGCCACCATGTCCAGAACCAGCTCGGCATCCTGGGGCAGGCGCACCAGCAGATGTCGCGCATGAGCGAGAAGGAGAGCAACAAGGTCAGCGTGCGGCTCGAGCTCCAGGCGGACTATTTCGCCGGTGTCTGGGCGCACCACGACAACAAGCTCTTCGGTTCCCTCGAGTCCGGCGATATCGATGAGGGTCTGGCCGTCGCCGCCAAGATCGGCGACGACTATCTCCAGAAGCAGGCCTACGGCTACACGGTCCCCGAGTCCTTCAACCACGGCACCTCCCAGCAGCGTTCCCGCTGGCTCAAGAAGGGCATCCAGACCGGCGACATCAACCAGGGAGACACCTTCTCCGTCCGGTACGAAGCATTATAACCAATAACCAAAATACTTTACGATTATGGCATCGATTCAGGATCTTATCCTCAATGCAGTCAAGGGTTCCATCGGCAACGTCGAGATCCCTACCAACATGACCAACCAGGTCATCGGCGGCCTTTCCGAGTCCATCCTCGGCGGCCTCACCCAGACCGCTGTCAAGCCCGGCGGCCTCGAAATGGTCAAAGCCCTCCTCACCGGCAAGCAGGCAGCTGCCACCAGCCCCATCACCGCCTTGATCGGCAAGATCTTCTCCGGAGGTGCGGCCAAGAAACTCGGCCTCGGCACCGCCCTGACCACGGCCCTCGTCGGCTTGCTCCCCAAGATCCTCGGCAACCTTTCCGGCATCTTCAAGGACCAGGACGGTGACGGCGACGTCGACCTCAACGACATCCTCCTCGCCCTCTCCGGCAAGAAGGCGCAGACCCAGCCCGCGGCTGCCACCGCCGGCGGCGGTCTCCTCGGCGCAGCCACCAGCATCCTGGGCGGCCTGTTCAAGAAGAAATAAGATTATTTCTCAATCAGTCCCAGTCCGGGGCGGTCGGGTAGGATCATCCGGCCGCCCCGGACCGTCATTCCCTCAAAGGGATCGTTGCTGATCAGCAGGTTGCCGTCCAGGTCGGCGAAATCGACGGCCGGGGAGAGGTGGGCTGCGGCCGTGCAGGCACAGGAGGTCTCTGTCATGCAGCCGAGCATCACCTTCAGGCCTTCAGCACGCGCGTAGGTCAGCATCTTGCGGGCCTCCAGCAGACCGGTGCATTTCATCAGTTTGATGTTGACGCCGGAGAAAGCACCCTTGATGGCGGGAATGTCCCGCAGGCGCTGGATGGACTCGTCGGCGAAGATGGGGACGGGGCTGCGCTCCGTGATCCAGGCGATGTCGTCCAGCCGCTCCCTGGGCATGGGCTGCTCCACCATCACGACCCCCTGTTCCGCCAGCCAGAATATCTCATCCAGGGCCTTCTGCCGGTCCTTCCAGCCCTGGTTGGCATCGACGGCGAGGGGCAGGTCCGTCACGCTCCGGATGGTCCGGATCATCTCCTCGTCGTTGTCCAGGCCGACCTTGACCTTCAGGATGTTGAACTTCCCGGCGCATTCGAGCGTCTTCTCGCGCACGACCTCGGGCGTGTCGATGCCGATGGTGAAGGTCGTGGAGGGCGCCTTGGCGGCATCCAGGCCCCAGATGCGGAAGAGGGGCTGGCCCAGCAGCTGGCCGAAGAGGTCGTGCAGGGCGATGTCCACGGCCGCCTTGGCCGGGGCGTCCCCTTCCGAGAGGGAATCCACGTACGCCATGATGTCTTCCAGCTGGAAGGGATCGGCGAATTGCCCGAGGTCCACCTTTTCCAGGAAAGCGCAGACGCTCTCGACGGTATGGCCCAGATAGGGTGGCATGGAGGCTTCCCCGTGGGCGGTGAACCCGTCGTATTCGAGCCGGACCTGTACGCCGGGCGTAGTCTTGCGGGAGTAGGATGCCACCGTAAAGGTGTGCCTCAGTTCCAGTTCGTACGGCTCCCAGCTCAGTTTCATGCGCGGCCGGAGGCTCCCGGATTTCAAGATGTACGGGCGAGGCGTCCCGGACACTTCCGCCTTGCAGCCCGCCAGGCCCGCGACGCCCAGCAGTGCGCCCGCGGAAACCCCCGTCTTGATGAAATCTCTTCTTTTCATATCGTATTGTTCTTAATATCCGTACCGCTTCCGCAGGCCGAGCACCAGCGCCGCCGACAGGGCCAGGGCCAGCACCTCCGCCACGTTCACCGCCAGCCAGATGCCGTCGATGCCCAGCAGGGCCGGCAGCAGGAAGACGCAGCCCAGTTCGAACACCAGGGTCCGGGTGAATGAGATCACCGCGGAGACGAGGCCGTTGTTGAGCGCCGTA
>JAEEGI010013865.1_pt1 | contig 17041 bp, 16 predicted proteins | sample 8958751 | NCBI WGS metagenome assembly JAEEGI01 (sample SAMN16246545, study PRJNA631951) | gut metagenome | biome: gut microbiome; feature: rumen; material: KS-attached | host: Bos | place: Iran: Karaj | collected 2018-10
CCGCCGGAGGTGACGTAAAGGGTGCACCATTTATAGCCCGCACTGTCGGTTGTGAAGGAGTAGGGGTTGCTGTCAACGGTAATCTTGTAAGGTGTGCTCGGCGTGTAGTTGTTGGCCGGTGTAGCACCCTTGAAGAAGGAGAACGGCTTGTACTCCTTGCCCTGGAGCCTGTCGCGCAGGAACTGGGTCTCGTACGTGGAGAGTTCTTCGGGTCCCTTGAGATAGTCGAGCATCCGGATGCAATCGCGGGTGCTGGACGCGTAGCGGGTAAGAGCAGCTACGGTCATCGCCGCCACGGCGTAAGGGTCGGTAAAGTCGGCGAAGGGAAGGGCCTGGAGTTGTTCTACGGTTTTCGGCAAGCTCTCCATCGTATAGGTCTTGCCGCCAATACCCATCTTGCTCGTAATGCCGCACGAGGCGACCAGCATCATCGCCGCGATTCCGGCGGAGAGAAGAGGCAGAATTTTTTTCATGGTCAAACGGTACTTGATTGATGATCCAAAGATACGAAAAATCGGGTTTCGACCGGGAAATTTCCGTATCTTTGTCGCCCTTTATGAAAAAATGCGTCTTTTTGGCGGCCGCCTTCCTGTTTGCGGCCCTGTCGGCCGGAACGGCCGGCGCCCAGTCCCGGGTGGAGACCATCGACAAAGTGACGGTCTCGGCGACCCGGGTCCCCGTGGCACTTCACAGCAGTGCCCGCATCGTCACCCTCATGGACAGTCTGACCATCGCCTCGGCGCCGGCCGAAACGGTCAACGACCTGCTCAAATATGCCTTGGGCGTCGACGTCCGTCAGCGCGGCGCAATGGGCATGCAAACCGACATCAGCATCCGTGGCGGCACCTATAACCAAGTGGCTGTGCTGCTCGACGGCATCAATATCACCGACCCTCAGACGGGGCATAACTCTTTCGATTTTCCCGTGAACCTTTGCGATATCGAGCGCATCGAAGTTCTCGAGGGGCCTGCCGCCCGCGTCTATGGAACGTCTTCGCTGCTGGGCGCCGTGAACATCGTCACGCGCAAACCCTCCGAAAAGTCCGTCAGCGCCAGTTTGGAGGGCGGGTCGTTCCGCTCTTTCGGAGCCACGGCTTCGGCGGCGCTCGGCTATGACCGGGGTTTCAACAGCATCTCGGCGGGCTACCAGCGCAGCGACGGCTTCAACCGCAATGCCGCCGGCGGGCTGAACAGCGATTTCGGCGCGGTCAAGGCGTTCGCACACGGCGCGCACGATTTCGGTCCGCGCGACATCAGCTGGCAGGCCGGCATCAGCAACAAGGACTTCGGGTCCAGCACCTTCTACAGCGCCAAGTTCGACGACCAGTTTGAGCACACGTTGAAGGCTTTTGCTTCCGTCAAGTCGGAAGGGAAGGGTACGCTGCATTTTACCCCGGCCCTATATTGGAACTACGGCGAAGACCGATTCGAACTGTTCCGCAATGCGCCCGAGAAGTACCCTTTCAACTTTCACAAGACCAACGTCGCTGGGGCGAACCTGAATTTCCGGGTCGATTCGCGCCTGGGGCAGACGGCTTTCGGCGCCGAGGCCCGGCACGAACGGATCGTGAGCACCAACCTGGGCGAACGCCTGGCTCGGCCGAAGGGCGTCTATGTGTGCGGGCTTTCGCGCACGGCGCTCAACCTGTTCCTGGAGCATCACGTGGTCATCGGCCGGCTTTCCGCATCGGCCGGCCTGACGACCGTCTATAATACCGGCAACCGGGAGGGCGTCCGGCTTTTCCCGGGCTTCGACGCCAATCTACGTGTATCCGATGCCGTCCGGTTCTATGCGTCCTACAATACGTCCTACCGGATGCCGACGTTTACGGAACTGTATTATTCGGTGGGCGGCCATCTGGCCGATCCCGAGCTGAAGGCCGAGAAACTGCGGGCGCTGGAAGGCGGCGTGAAATTCCTGGGCAGGGGCGTGCGGGCCTTCGCTTCCGTCTATTACAACCGCGGCTACGACCTGATCGACTGGATCAAGGACACCTCCCTGGGCGACGATGCTCCGTGGATGTCGGTCAACCATACGCGGCTGAACACGCTGGGGCAGGAGGTGTCAGTCCGGCTGAGTCTGCCCGAATTGCTGAACCGGCCCGGTTTCTTCTTCCGGACCCTCCAGCTGGGCTATAGCCACCAGTCGCAGGACAAGGCACTGGAAGCGAACCTGCGGTCCGTATATTCCCTGGAATACGTTCGGCACAAGGTTGTGGCGCAGGCCGGTTTCCGCTTCTGGGAGAACCTGGCCCTCGACCTGTCCTGGCGCTATGTCGACCGGAGCACTGGCTCCGAACTGATGGCTCCCTACAACCTGCTGGACGCCAAACTCAGCTATGACTTTCCGCGCCTGAACCTGTATGCCCGCGCCAACAACCTGCTCAACCGCACCTGGTACGATTTCGGCGACATCCCCCAGCCCGGCCTCTGGCTGATGGCCGGCGTCGCTTTCCGGTATTAAGACGTTACAGCCGGGGCTTCTGGATCACCCGCACGATGAGCGAGACCAGGTAGATGATGATCCCGTAAATGGTGGTGATCAGGGCGACCTTTAAGCCTGCGCAGAGAACTTCTTGCGGAATGGGTCCGCTGGCCGTAATGGCATCAAAGGCTTGCATCAAGCCCAGAATCGTTGCGAAGCATCCGAACGCGAGGGCGAACAGACCGATTTCCTTCACCCAGCGCGGGGCTTTCCAGGCCGCGAAGAAAATGGCGACCAGCAGGACGGTGAGGACCGACATGAATCCGGGGCCTCCGTTGACGAAAAAAGCAAACATAAGGCAAAATTTTTGAGTTAAACTTTCTGGGACAAAAGTAAGGGAAGGACCGTTTCTGTCCAAGCCGAAACCCCAGACACAGAAGTCAAATCCCCAATTTGCCTTTTTGAGTGGGCGGGAAAACCGTGATTTTGCTACATTTGTATCCGTAATGAAACGGCTGCTGGTCATATCCTATTGGGTGGTCTCCGTCCTGCTGGTGTCGATAGTCCTCACCAGTCTGGGCTACCGTTTCCTGGAAGCGCTATTCGTCGGTACGATGTTCCTTCCCGGGGCCCTGGCGGCCAGGTACTTTTTTCAGAAAGTCGATTTCAGGGACCGGCGGTCCGGAATCAGGAACACCCTGTATATCGTTCTGGGCATCCTGATTGCGGAGGTTTTGCTGTTCCTGGTCGCCCATTATTACATAATGAACCTGCGGGCGGAACAGCAGATGGGCGATATCCCCCCGCTTCTGACGAATCCCGCCTTCCTCGCCATCATCCTGACCGCGCTTGCAACGGGCAGCCATTTCTTCGAAGCGTGGCTCGAGCGGAAACATCCCGCTGCGCCTGCTCCCATTACCTTCACATCTGAAAGGAAGCCGGTCACCCTTCCCATTGAGGAAATCCTGTATGTGGAATCCAACGACGATATCACCACAGTTGTCGCGACCGGCGGCCGCAGCTACCGGAACATAACCCCCATCTCCCGCTGGGAAGCCATCCTCAAGCCCCATTTCATCCGCATCCACAGGTCCTATCTCGTCAACAAAGCCGCCATCACCGACATCGACGTAGACATCCTCCTGATCGGTGAAACCCAGCTCCCCATCTCCCGCAAATACAGGGATGACGTGCTGGCGCTGCGGTAAGAGGCCGGTTTCCTATCTGCTTGCCGGCGTCTGCGCTTTGCTTTTCGAGAACATCCAGGACATGAAATCGGGCATCTCGAAGGCCTTCCACCAGCATACGTGCCCGCAACCCGGGAATTCGTGGTAGCGGACATCCGCTCCGGCAGCCTTCAGGGCGCGGTATGCATCCCTCGATCCGGAAACCGGGACAGCCGGGTCGCTGTCGCCGTGGTACAGGCTGAACGACACGCCTTCGAACTTCCCGAGACGGTCGGGATTGATGTCGCCGCAGATGGGAACGGCGGCGGCGAAGATGTCGGGATGACGGGCAACGGCGTCGAATGCGCCGATCCCTCCCATCGACATCCCATAGATGTAAACCCTGTCAGGGTCGACGTCGGGACGTTGCAGGAAAAGATGTACGAGTTCCATCACCTCTTTCATAATCTTGCTCTCCGGATAATCTTTCGGGAAATCGTATGAATCGGGGCTTACGTCGAAGGCCCAGGTATGGTTCGCCGGGCACTGCGGCACGATGACGAAGCAGGGAAAATCCTCCCGGTTGCAGGGATTGAGGAACATCTGGGCACCGAAGATGGTTCCTTCATTGTCGTTGCCGCGTTCGCCGGACGTATGTAGGTAAAGGACGAGGGGATATCGCGCATCCTTTTCCTGATTCTCCGGAGTGAGATACCGGTACAGGAGCGTGTCGCCGTCGGCGCAGCACAGTTTCCCGTATTCATACGATTGTGCCTTCAGCGTCAGCATCGAAAAGAAGGCTAGAAACAGTAAACCCCAGCGTTTCATAATCAAAGACTTTAATGCGTACTTACGGACTCAAAGTTAAATAAAAAGAAAGAAAGCCATGTGGTGGGCTGTGCCCCCGGTAGAAGCAAGTGCGGCAGTCCGCACTGCAAAAAAAGAGCTGCGAAACTTCGCAGCTCTTTTTTTGCGGTGCGGACGAGACTCGAACTCGCGACCTCCGGCGTGACAGGCCGGCATTCTAACCAGCTGAACTACCGCACCTTAAGGTTCTCGGGGCTAGCCCCGAACCCCTCGCTTCGGCCTTGCTATTGCGCAGGCTAACCCTGCCCGGCCTCCGCTAGCGGCTGATGCCGCTTTCCGATTGGGATTGCAAAGATAGAGAGTTTTTTTTAGTGTGCAAAAAAAATCAACTATTTTTTCAATACTTGTGCGGCGTGCCAGAAATTTCGGCCGATGTGATTTTCTTACGGTCCATCGCATGCCAGGCAAAAGCGATATAAGCCACTACGAACGGAATCAGCATCGACACCCAGAACATCACCTGAAGCGTAAACCGGCTTGACGAACTGTTGCGGATCGTGAGCGAACTTTGCAAGTCGGTGGCGGACGGGTAGTAGGCCGTTCCGTTGTAGCCGGCGATGAAAAAAACAGCCATCACGACCAGCACCGTGCCGATGCCCGCAGGCCAGAAACCCGCCTTGGATTTCGTGAAAGCGCCCAGAATGAACCCCAGCAGTACAAGCACCACGCCTGCGAGGAAGGCGGCCAGCACGGCCGGCATCTCCAGGAAATTGTGCAGGTATTTGAACTTTTCGAGCGTTACCACGCCGGCCTGGTCCACGGCATATCCCGGGCGGAGCAGCAGCAGGGCCAGCCAGGCCAGGAAGAACAGCAGGAACGGCACGAGCGTCAACTTTATGGTGCGGCGCATCTCCGTATGGATTTTCGGATCTTCCACGTTGTTGAGGATGTAAAGTGATCCCAGCACGGCGGTCAGGAACATCAGCGAGCAGCCGAGCAACAGCGCGTGGTAGTTGACCAGTGCTTCGAGTCCGTGCCAGCCGCTGCCCCAGGTGCTGATGACCGGGGCGGCGGGATCGGTGATGGCCACCTTGTTGACGGTAAAGTCGCTGCCCGTGAAGAATGTGCCAACGGCCGTCCCGATGAGCATCGGGGCAAGGATGCCGTTGATCATCAGGAAGACCCGGAATGCCTGACTGCCGATGAGGTTCTCCTTTTTATGCTGGAACTCATAGGAGACGGCCTGGAATACGAAAGTGATCAGGATCAGTATCCAGACCCAGTAGGCGCCGCCGAAACTCGTGCTGTAGAAGAGCGGGAAGGAGGCGAAGAAGGCGCCGCCGAAAGTGACCAGGGTGGTGAATGTCAATTCCCATTTTCGGCCGGTAGAATTGAGGATCATCCGTTTCTGAAGATCGCTCAGGGTCCGGTTGCCCAGATGGAGGTTTGCTCCCTGTACGAACATCAGGGCCACGAGCAGGCCGCCCAGCAGGGCGATCAGGAACCACCAGTAGTTCTGTAAGAAGATATAGGACATGGCTTTATTCGTTTTTGGTTTCAGGACCTTTCTTGATGGCTCCGACAAGGATGCGGATTTCGATGACCAGGAAAAGGGTGAAGATGGCCAGGAAGAGGAAGAAAGTGGTCTTGACTGCGCCGGCGCTCAGGCTGGAAATGGCTACGTTGACGGGCAACAGCCCCTGGATGGTCCAGGGCTGGCGACCCACCTCCGCCACGACCCAGCCGGCCTGGCCGCAGATGTAAACGAGCGGGATGCAGCACAGGGCTGCGATGAGCAGCCACTTCTTGTCGGCAAGTTTGTCTTTCCAGGCCAGCCAGCCGACGACAACCAGTTCGAGGAGCATCAGCATGCCCAGCCCGATCATAAGGCGGAGGGCCCAGAAGACCACGCCTACGGGTGGAATTACGTCTTCCGGTTTTTCCAGATGCCCGTAGCCCATATACTGGACATTCTCCTCCAGCTGGGCGCGGAACAGAGCCGCTTCGGCCGGGTCGGTATCGCGGAGCTCGCGGTAGCGGGCCAGTGCGTCGAGCGCCGTGCGTCCGCGCTGCATTTTTTCGGCGACGGAGGGAATTTCGTTTCCGTCGTTGTCGGTGTATCCGTTGAGGATGTCGTTGATGCCGGGCACATAGCCGTCGATGTCGTGTGTGGCCAGGATGGAAAGCATGCCCGGAATTCTGATGCCCGGGACAATGGTGAAGGCGGCGCGCCTTCCGCCGTCCTGAAGGCCTTCTGCGGCTGCCAGTTTCATCGGCTGGAATTCGGCGGCGTGGACGCCGGAAGCGTCGCCCGAGAGCATCACGGCGAAGGAGCCGGCGATGCCGACGAGGCTGCCCACCAGGATGCTGGCCTTGGCGAATTTCCGTTGGCGTTTCTTGAGCAGGTACCAGCAGCTGATGCCCACCACGAATACGCCGCCGGTGACCCAGCCGCTCGTGATGGCGTGGAAGAATTTGCTGACGGCGACGGGATTGGAGACAACTTCCCAGAAAGCCTGTGCGGAGGCCATTTCGCTGCGGACCGTGTCGGGGTTGAAGGTGGTGCCCACCGGATTCTGCATCCAGCCGTTGGCCACCAGGATCCAGAAGGCCGAGATCGAGGCGCCGATGCCGGTCAGCCAGGTCGAGGCCAGGTGAAAACGCCGGCTCACCTTGTCCCAGCCGAAGAACATCACGGCGAAGAAGGTGGCCTCCATGAAGAAGGCGAGGATTCCCTCGATGGCGAGGGGCGCGCCGAACATATCGCCCACGAACCAGGAGTAGTTGCTCCAGTTCGTGCCGAATTCAAATTCCAGGATGATGCCCGTCGCGATGCCCACGGCAAAGTTGATGGCGAAGAGCTTGACCCAGAACTGGGCGGTCTTTTTCCAGAATTCGTCTTTCTTGACGACGTAGATCGTCTCCATAATGGCCATGACCAGTGCCAGCCCGAGGGTAAGCGGCACGAACAGCCAATGGTAGGCGGCCGTCATCGCGAATTGGATTCTTGACCATACGATCACATCCATAGTTATGTCGTTTAAGGGTTATACGTTTCGGAACCGGAGCCGGGCGAATCCGACAAGGCGGACGGGTGGCCGACGATGTGTTCGCCGACTACGCGACTCCGCTGCTCGTCGTCCAGGCCGGCGAGGGCAGGTTTGAAGAAAAAGACACGCAGGATGGCGAAAAGGATGAAGACTTTGAGCAGGATGAGCCATATGAGCGGCCGGCCCCAGGTCATATTCCGGAAACCGTCGCGGTAAAAATGCCATACCGCAACCACCATCTGTTTGAAGTCTTTCATAAGTCTTTCAAATTTAGCTATTTTTTTTCTTATATTTGCATAAAACCTGTCGGAAGTCTTATGAAGAAACTGTTGTTATATGCTTTTCTGCCGGCTTTGTTTTTCGGCGCCCTGCTGGTTTCGGGCTGCAGTTCCGGTAATCGTCCGGTTGTCCGCGTGATGACGTTCAACATCCGTCTCTCACCCCGGGAAGATTTTGACGGCGACAATTGCTGGAATAACCGGCGCGAGGCGGTAATCCGGATGATCGAGTCTTCGAAACCGGATCTTTTCGGCATTCAAGAAGGCTACATCGTCCAGGTCAATTATATGGATGAGAACCTGCCTGAGTTTGGCCGTTACGGCGTCTGCCGGGATGACGGTCTGGAGCGGGGAGAGGCGAATGCCATTTTCTGGCGCAAGGACCGTTTCGATATGAAGCAGTGCAATACTTTCTGGCTGAGCGAGACGCCCGACACGGTGTCGCTGGGCTGGGACGGCGCCTGCCGCCGTATCGTTACCTGGGCGCAGCTCTACGACAAGGACACGGAGCGGGATGTCTGGTTTTTCAACACGCATTTCGACCACGTGGGCACGGTAGCCCGTGAGGAAGCGGGCAAGCTTATTATGGAACGGATGAAGGCGCTTGTCCCGGAAGGAGACGTGGTTTTCCTGACGGGCGACTTCAACGCCAACTGGGACAATCCGATCCTCGGTCCCATCCGGGAGAAGTTGGGAAACTGCCGGGAGACGGCTCCGCAGACCGACGGTCGCAATACATTCAATGCCTGGGGAGAAAAAGATGTCCCGGATGGCACGGACATAATCGACCACATCTTTTATCGCGGGGTTACGGCCGTGCGATATGAGGTCCTTACCGGTGATTACGGCGTTCCTTTCGTGTCGGACCACTGGCCGGTCCTGGGAACGTTCCGCTATTGAGAAACGTCATTTTATCAAATATACAAACCTATGTCAAGGCTCATTTATCTCATTGGTCTGGTACTCGCCATCGTGGCGGTCTATGACATCTGCAAGAAACCGATCTCCCTGGTCGGAAAGATCATCTGCTCGGTTCTCGTGCTGGCTACCAGTTGGATCGGTCTTTTGGTGTACTATCTCTACGCCAAGAATCACATCACGGACTGGTTCAAATAGGCCTGTCATTCCCGGCCCGACCGGGAATCCCGCTCAAAGCGCCTTGCAATAGACGCGCCTGCGGATGTAAAGCTCTTTCTGCGAATACCTTTCCCAGACCTTGACGGCGGAATTGTCCTCAAACTGCGGATTGGAGATACACCATTTGACGCCGTTTTTCTGCCAGATTCTTCCAAGATGGCTGTGAAGGATGGCAGATAATCCTTTGTCGCGCCATTTCGGACTCACACCGACCATCATCATATCGACTGTGTCATAATGCTTCTGTGCCTGCAGAAGGTGCCACCAACCCAGCGGGAGCAGGTGGTCGTCCGCCTTTTGCAGTGCCTTCGACAGGCTCGGGATGCAGATGCCGAAGGCTGCGATATCCCCGTCTTCATCCAGGATGATACAGGACAGATCGTCGGACAGGCGGTCGATGTAGTTGCCGCCTTCTTCGGCGATCTCTTTTTCCGTGAACGGGACGAAATTCCGGACGGACAGGAAGGTGTCGTTGTATTCCCGGAAGAATCGGGCAATGATGTCTTTGTCTTTCCGAAGCCGTTCGAGGTCGGCGATCTGAAGACGATAACGCTGCTGGAGAGTTTCGGAAAGTTTGAGCAACTGTCCGGGCAGCGGCTGTTCGGCCGGGAAGCGGTACTGGAGCCAGTCGGCTTCCTTTTCGAAACCGAGGCGTTCCAGATAGTCTTTGTAATACGGGAAATTATACAGGTTGTTCGACTGCGGCACGCTGTCGAAGCCTTCCACCACGAGTCCCTGCTTGTACATCGTGTTGTAACCCAGCGGGCCGTGAATCTCGTTCATGCCCTGGCTGCGGCCCCATTCTTCCGCTGCTGTCAGCAGGGCGCTGGCCGCCTCGAAGTCCTCGATGAAATCGGTCCAGCCGAAACGCATCCGGCGGGTGCCGTACCGCTCGTTATAGCGCGGGTTGATGATGGCGCAGCAGCGGCCGGCAACACGCCCGGTTTCGTCGAAGCAGAGCAGCAGTTTCTGCCGGCAGTAGTCGAGGCAGGGGCTGTGGGCGAGGGTGTGGCGCTGGTCGTAGTCGAGCGACGGGACGTAGGTCGGGCAATCGCGGTAGAGGCGGTTCTGGAATTGGTAGAACAGCCGGAATTCCCGGGCGTTGCCGACTTCGCGGACCGTGTAGCGCATGGGGCGTGGCTATTCCGCCGATTCTTTCGTCTTGGCCTCGTCCCAGAGGGCGTCCATCTCGGCGAGGGTCATATCGTTCAGGTCGCGGCCGAGTTCCTTGGCGCGCAGTTCGAGGTAGGTGAAGCGGCGCTTGAATTTGGCGTTGGTGCGTTCGAGCGCGGTGTCGGGGTTGAGGTGGTACAGGCGGGCGGCGTTGACGACCGAGAAGATGAAGTCGCCCAGTTCCGCTTCCTGGCGCTCTTTTGCGTCACCGCTGAGTTCGGCGCGGAGTTCGCCGAGTTCTTCGGCCACTTTGTCCCAGACGTCTTCTTTCTTTTCCCAGTCGAAACCCACGGCACGCGCCTTGTCCTGCATACGGTATGCCTTGATGAGCGCGGGGAGGCTGTTCGGAACGCCGGAGAGCACGGTCTTGTTGCCGTCTTTTTCCTTACGCTTGAGCTGTTCCCAGTTCTGGACCACCTGGCCCGCCGTCTCGGCCTGCACGTTGCCGTAGACGTGTGGGTGCCGGTAGATGAGTTTGTCGCAAAGCATATTGCAGACGTCGGCGATGTCGAAGTCGCCCGTTTCGGAGCCGATTTTGGCGTAGAAGACGATGTGCAGCAGCAGGTCGCCCAGTTCCTTGGCGATGTTGTGCATGTCGTGCGCCAGGATGGCGTCGGCCAGTTCATAGGTTTCTTCGATGGTATTGGGCCGCAGGCTGTCCATCGTCTGTTTGCGGTCCCACGGGCATTTTTCGCGCAGATCGTCCATCACGTCCAGCAATCGGGCGAACGCCTGCAGTTCTTTTTCTCTTTTCATAGTCGCAAAATTACTAAATTTCTTAACTTTGCAGGATAGAAGAACCAAAAACAAACCCAACTCATATGCAGAATATCAAATTCATCTCCGCGGACGAGGCTGTGAAGGTCGTCAAGAGCGGGGATCACATCCACCTGAGCAGCGTGGCGAGCGCGCCGCAGGTCCTTATCCAGGCTCTCTGCCGTCGCGGCGAGGCCGGCGAACTGAAGGATGTCCGCATCCATCACCTCCACACCGAGGGCGTGGCCCCTTACACCGAAGAGCGCTTCCAGGGCACCTTTTTCCACCAGGCCTTCTTCGTGGGCGGCAACGTCCGCAAGAACGTGCAGGCCGGCTGGGCCGATTATATTCCGATTTTCCTGAGCGAGACGCAGAAACTGTATCGCAGCGGCGTGCTGCCGTGCGATGTGGCGATGATCCAGGTCTCGCCGGTTGACAAGCACGGCTACGTGTCGCTGGGTACCTCGGTCGATGCCACCCTGGCTGCTATCGAGTGTGCCAAGACGGTCATCGCCGTGGTCAACAAGTACGTCCCCCGCGCCTGGGGCGACGCTGTGATTCCGGCCAGCATGATCGACCTCTTCGTGGAAGACAATACGCCGCTGATGCCCGCGCATTTCTCCGAGCCGTCCGAGATTGAGACGAAGATCGGTATCAACTGCGCCAACCTCGTGGAAGACGGTGCCTGCCTGCAGATGGGTATCGGTGCCATTCCGAACGCGGTGCTGGCCCAGCTCGGCGACCACAAGAACCTTGGTATCCATACCGAAATGTTCGCCGACGGCGTGCTGCCGCTCGTGAAGAAGGGCGTCATCAACGGTATGAACAAGAAGATCGACAAAGGCAAGATGGTCTCCACGTTCCTGATGGGTTCGCAGGAAGTTTACGATTTCATCGACGACAACCCGATGGTGGCCATGATGGACGTCGGCTACACCAACGACCCGTATATCATCGCCAAGAACCCGAAGGTCTGCGCCATCAACTCCGCCCTCCAGGTGGACATCACCGGCCAGGTCTGCGCCGACTCCCTCGGCACGAAGTTCTACAGCGGTGTCGGCGGTCAGATCGACTTCACCTACGGTGCTTCGCTGTCCGAAGGCGGTAAGGCCATCATCGCCATGCCGTCCGCCACGAACAAGGGCATCAGCAAGATCGCCCCGGTCCTGACCGAAGGCGCCGGCGTCGTGACGACCCGCAACCATATCCACTGGCTCGTCACCGAATACGGTGCCGTCGACCTCTACGGAAAGAGCCTCCAGGAACGCGCCAAGCTGATCATCAGCATTGCGCACCCCGACGCCCGCGAGTCCCTCGACCGCGCCGCCTTCGAGCGCTTCGGCCCGCACTACCACAGTTTCTAATCCAACGGAATAAGTATTTACCATCCTCATTGGGCTCCAATGAGGATGGCTTTTTTACCCGGATTGCTTTGAATCGGCCTGCTATCGACGAACTGTTCCGCCTGTATTATCGGCCGCTGTGTATGTATGGCGCCCGGTTCCTGGGCGATGCGGATGCGGTGGAAGATGTGGTGCAGGCCGCGTTCGTGTCGCTTTGGGAGAGCCTGCAGGCAGGCCGGCAAGTCGATCAGCCGAAGTCCTATCTGTATCGTACCGTTCATAACCGTTGTATCGACGAAATCCGGCAGCGAAAGCCGGAAACGCAAGTCGGTCTCGGACAGTTGACCTATGATGTGCCCGATGAAGAGACCGTTGACCGTTCTTTCCTTTGGGCCCGGCTCTGGACGGCCATCGATGCGCTGCCTCCGAGGCGGAGGGAGATCCTGCTTCTGAGCAAGCGCGACGGTTTATCGTACGCGGAGATTGCCGCACGGATGGGCATCTCCGAAAGCACGGTTCACAACCAGCTGACCAAAGCCCTGCAGACGCTCCGCAGCGGCGCCGAAACGGTTTTCTTCAAAATTTTCCTTTGGTGAGTAGTCATTTTTGACGTCTTTTCCGTCATAGGGGTGTAAAGCAGATACAACCATGACGGAATTCAACGACAATGACCTCGAATTCGTAGTCCGGAACTACCGATCCGACAAGTTCGATACCCGAAAAGCCATCCGCCGTTTCCACGCGACAACCGATAGCCCCGTTCACCGCCGCCGGTGGATGACGGCCGCCGCCGCAGCCGCCTCCATCGTCGTGCTGTTCGCGGCCGGTTACGGCATCCGCAGCTGGGTGCGGCAGCAGTCCGAGCCGGCTCCGACGGAGCGTCCCGCCCTCAATCCCGACGTGGCCGTGACCCACGAATTCGTGTACGACAACGTTCCGGTCGAAGCCGTGCTGGCGGAACTATCCGCCTATTATCACTGCACCCTGACCACGGCGCCTACCGACAAAAGGCTGACCGCCACGTTCCCCGACGACGACATCGATTACATCGTCGGCCTGATCGAGACGGCGCTGGACATCCAAATCACGGTGGAAAGATGAAACGCGCCCTTGTCCTCCTTTTGCTTCTGCTGCCGTTTTCGCTCTGGGGCCAGTCGCAGGATGCGACCGTGAAAGCCCGGATGGACAGCCTGGAGCGTACGTTCGGCGTCCATTTCGTGTACGACGCGAGCCTGCCGGTCGAGGCTCCGACGGCTTTTGAAGTCGATGCGGCGGCAAGCCTCCGGCAGAATCTGGAGCGATTGTTCGGCGGAACCGGCATCCGATGGCAACTGAAAAAGAAACACGTCGTCCTGACTCCGGCCGAGGCGGCCGCCCCGTTGCGGCAGGCACCGGCCATGCCGGCCGATCCCGCCGTTCTCTCCCCATCGGTCGATACGCTGCCCGCCGCCTCCATCACCGGCCGTATCGACCGGGATATGAATTATACGCAGACGGGACTCACGAAACTCGACGGGGCCGCTTTCCAGCGTGCCTTCTCCGCGTTGAGTACGCCGGACGTGATCAAGACCCTGCAGGCCCTGCCGGGCGTGGCTTCCGGCACGGAATTGCTTTCCAATCTCTATGTCCATGGCGGCGACGGCAGCGATAACCTGTATCTGCTCGACGGCGTGCCGCTTTACCAGATCTGCCACCTGGGCGGTGTCTTTTCCGCCTTCAACACCGACGCCATCGAGACGCTGGATTTCTACAAGAGCGGCTTCCCGGCCCGTTTCGGCGGCCGGACCTCGTCGGTGGTCGATATCACCACCCGCGAAGGGGATTTGCACGACTACCACGGCACTTTCTCTCTCGGTCTGCTGGAGAGCCGTTTCCAATTCGACGGCCCGATCGTACCGGAAAAGACCGCGTTCAACTTGGCCGTTCGCCGCACCTGGGCCGATGCGGTGCTTTATCCGATCGCCTGGTATAACAACCTGAATAGAAAGGCGAATGAGCCTGAGACCTGGTACGGGTATGCCTTCATCGACCTGAACGCCCGCCTGACCCACGTATTCGCCGACAAGAGCCGCCTGTCGGCGGGCGTCTATGTCGGTCGGGACCGATTCAGATTCTCGCTGCGGGATGATTTGCAGTATGAGTCCGCGTCTGCCCGGGATACTACCCAGGTGTTGCTCCGCTGGGGTAATGTCCTGGCCTCCGCCGACTGGAAGAAAACGCTTGATAACGGGATGCACCTGCATCTGATTGCGTACGGATCGGACACCCGTTCGCTGGAACGCTACGAAGAATCGTCTTTCGGCAGTTATGGGGGCGGAGAGCAGGAGAAGATTGATGGGCATGGCCTTTTGGATGACCTGGGCCTGACCGCCCATCTGGACTGGAACCCAACCCCGGTGCATCACGTGCGTTTCGGATCCGGCGCCATCCGGCACGCTTACCGGCCGCACTTCGCCTATGAAAGGAACTGGGACGTGATGGACCGCGACAGCCTGCGCCGGGCCTCCTATGAAGTCAGCGTCTATGCCGAAGATGAAATGCGGCTGGCGCCGTGGCTGACGGCCAATGCAGGCCTGCGCAATACCGTTTATTTTTCGGACGGCCGGACCTGGAATTCCCTGGAGCCGCGCCTGGCCCTGAAGATGCAGTGCACTCCCGCGCTCAGTCTGAAAGCGTCCTATGCGTCGATGAGCCAGTTTTCACACAAAGTGGCCACGACCTACCTCGACCTGCCGACCGACTGCTGGCTTCCGTCCGGCGCGGAAGTGCCGCCGATGCGTTCCCGTCAGTTCGCCGGCGGCCTCTACGCCCGCCTGCCCCACGATATGCATCTGAACGTCGAGGGCTGGTGGAAAAAGATGGACAACCTGATCGAGTACAGCGGTATGAACACGTTCTTCCCGCGGCTGACCGACTGGGAACGGCATTTCCGGACAGGGGAGGGGCGCTCGTATGGCTTGGAGGTGGACTTCGGCTATGAAACGCGGGCCCTGACCGTCAATGCCTTCTATACGCTCTCCTGGAACGAGCGTTTCTTCCGGGACATCTGGCCCGACTGGTACCGCGACCGCAACGACAATCGCCACAAACTGACCCTGCAGGCCAACTGGCGCGTCAATGAGCAGTGGGAACTCTATGCCGCCTGGAACTATCACAGCGGCAACCGGATGTCGCTGGCCACCCTCTACGCGCAGGGAATCTGGATACAGGATGAAATCCGCCTGCGCCAACTCCTCTATGGGGGTAACCTCGTTTTCAACACGGCGGAACGCTGGGTTTATGAGGCGCCGAACACCGTGAAACTGCCGGATTACCACCGCCTCGATTTCGGTTTCAACCGGCACCGGAAGACCCGCCGGGGCAACGAATCCATCTGGAACTTCAGTCTCTACAACGTCTATTGCCGGCTGAATCCCCTGTATGCCCTCGTCCGCCGTCAAGGCGAAGCAGCCAATACTGGCGATGACAGTTATCTGATCCGGGAAAAGATCGCCTTTTCCGTCAAGGGCTATGGGATCGTCCCGTTGATTCCGACTTTCAGTTATACCTTGAAGTTTTAAGCGATGAAGAAACACACCTTTTGGCTATTGTGTCTGACGGTCCTGGCGGTCTGCGCCTGCGGCAGGGAGTTTGAACTGGAGGTGATTTCCGATCCGAAACTCTTCCTCCAATGCTGCCCTGGTCCCGGCGATACGACCATCATTCAGCTCAACCGGACCTTTGCGGTAGGCAAAACCGCGGATAACGTTTTGTTCCTGGACGACGCGGACTTCGATTTCGTGGTCAACGGAACACCTTATTATGTGGAGCGTGCGGTGGATACGGCAGGGGCGGTTCCGCCCGGTTGCTGGTTCGTGTCTGTCCCGCTGCAGGCAGGCGATGAAGTGGAAATTGAGGCCCGGGCAAGGGGATTCAATCCGGTTTCGGCCAAAGCAACCCTTCCTCCTCCCGCACCCGAGTTCATTTGGAAATGTACCCGGGATTCAGTCCGGGTCACTTTCCGTGACGATCCGGACACCGAAGACTGGTACGGCCTGGCCGTCTATTGCGAACGGACCCTCATCAATCTGGACACCGGGCAGGTGGAAAGGGAACTGAAGCGGAATCTCACGCCGCTGAACGGCACATCCGACAGCTGGTGGTATTCGAAGGTCCGCAATTATGTCGACATCCCGTTCAACGGTTGGTCGTTCGGAAACGCCTGGAGCATGGTCCGGGTCTGGCCCGATACGGGTTTCTCGGGGCAGGAGACGACCCTGTTCATGCCCACGCGGGACATTGTTTCCTATGTGGGGAACTACGAGCAGCACGACCGCCTCAAAGTGCGGCTCTACCGGGTCACGAATGAATTCTTCCGTTACGGCGTCGCCTTGGAACATATGCGCAGCAACACCCTGGCGGAAGCCGGTCTGGCTCCGGCCGCCTATGCCTATTCCAACGTTCTTGGCGGCGTGGGCGTCCTCGCCGCGTGGAACGTGCGCGAAACCGACTGGTTTACGTTGAAGTAAGGTTGGCAGAAAAACCGGAAAACGTTACTCGCCGGCAGCCTTGAGCCGTTCGGCGTTCTCGGCGATCTGGAGCTGGTCGATGACTTCCTGGATGTCGCCGTCCATGAAGACGGGGAGATTGTACATCGTGTAGCCGATGCGGTGGTCGGTAACGCGGGACTGCGGGTAGTTGTAGGTGCGGATCTTCGCGGAGCGGTCGCCGGTGGAGACCATCGTCTTGCGTTTGGCGGTGATGTCGTTGAGGTATTTCTCGTATTCGAGATTGTAGAGACGGGTGCGGAGCTCGGCCATGGCCTTGTCGAGGTTCTTGAGCTGGGAGCGCTCGTCCTGGCACTGGACGACGATGCCGGAAGGGATGTGGGTCAGGCGGACGGCGGAGTAGGTGGTGTTGACGCCCT
>JAEEGI010013869.1_pt1 | contig 17039 bp, 12 predicted proteins | sample 8958751 | NCBI WGS metagenome assembly JAEEGI01 (sample SAMN16246545, study PRJNA631951) | gut metagenome | biome: gut microbiome; feature: rumen; material: KS-attached | host: Bos | place: Iran: Karaj | collected 2018-10
CGTCTCTTCACTGTCCGCGGAGGTCACAAGCCCGTACCCCGACGCCTTCGGGAACGCCGTCACGTCGCATTTCTTCAGCGCGACCGGTTCCCCACCCACCGTGTCGTGGGCTCCGTTGTTGATTACTATATGAACGAGATTCTCCGGCGCCAGTTCGCCTATAACGGGAACCGCCCCCAGATGCATGAGCATCGCGCCGTCGCCGTCAATGCAGACGACCTTTTTACCGGGTTTTGCCAGCGCGATCGCGAGCGCAATTGAAGAAGAGTGGCCCATCGACCCCACGGTCAGGAAGTCGGTCTCGTGCTTTTCTCCCCTTCTCTCGCGGATCTCGAATAGCTCGCGGGACGCCTTGCCGGTAGTAGACACGATCGCCGCGCCTTCAAAAGCCTCAGTGATTATCTCGATCGCCCTCTCGCGTGAAAGCGCCGCGCCGTTGGAGTAGTCCGGGTTTCCGCCGTACGAAAGCGCGCCTTTTTTGACTACGACCGCCGCCGATCTGCCGTTTTCGAAGCCTTCCCTGCTCTTATTAATAAATCTTTGCAGTTCCTCTTCCGGAGTGTCTTTTGCGAGCACGAAGCAGTCGATTCCCAGCCCCTCAAGCTGCGATATCGTTACCTCGCCCTGAAAAACGTGCTGCGGTTCGTCGTGAACGCCGGGTTCGCCGCGCCAGCCGACTACAAAAAGGACGGGAATGCCGTACACCTTTTCGTTGAGCAGCGAGCAGACCGGGTTGACTGTGTTGCCGATGCCGCTGTTCTGCATGTAGACCATGCCGGGCTCTCCCGTGGCGAGAAAGTGCCCCGCCGCCAGCGCCACCGCGTTCCCCTCGTTCGCGGCGATAATGTGCCTGTCCGAAATTCCGTAGGTCTCGTAAAGGCAGTCGCAGAGGGGCTTCAGAAGCGAGTCGGGAACGCCCGCAAAAAAGCCGGCGCCCGTTATTTCAATAAATCTTTTTGCATCCATACTTAAATCACTAACTTCCCTTTGCCGGGTGTTGCTTTGCGTCCGGAACCCTTTTCCGTCACGCGCTTCTGTAATTTTAACACACAAAGGCGGCCGGTTCAAGCACCGGCCGCCCGTTCACGGCTTTAAAGCCCTTTTATGTTTATTTTACGCCCCGCGGCACCGTCCTGTGTGCCCGCGTCAGAACGACCACGACGAGAACAGCTTCAGGAAGTCCACGTAGCTCTGCGCCACCGGCACGCCCGTGAGCACCGGGTAGTACACGATGAACAGTATCAGCACGATCGCCAGGTAAATGATGACGGTCACGCGGTGGATGATCTTCTTCTCGACCAGTTCCTTCAGGAAGTAGACGATGAAGAATATCGAGAACGCGAACGCCGAGAAGTAGTGGTAGATGAAGCAGACGCGGTTCACGAGAATCCAGGGCGCGTACTGGAGCGCGTAGGCCACCGCGAAGAAGGCCATTCTGCGGTCTTTGTTCTTCCACGCCATCACGCACGACGCGAAAATGCACGGAATTCCGATCCACCAGATCGCCGGGTTGCCGAACGACGCGATCGTCGAGCGCATTCCCTCAGGCACGCCGTAGCCGACGTAGTACCAGATCGGCCGCACCATTATAGGCCAGGTGTACCACATCGAGCTGTAGGAGTGGGTCGACGTAAGGCCCGAATGGTAGCTGTACATGTATTTCTGGTTGTCGATGACTATGTCGATGAGCGTTTTGCCCGGGTTCGACGGCATGTACTGGACGTACGAAAGCACGTAAATTATCGCCGGTATCACGATGAAGAATCCGACACACACCGCGAACGTGGGAAGGAGGTTCCTGAGCGTGTAGTAAGGAAGCGTGACCTTCGCCCTGCCGTTCCGGTAGACGATTCCGCTCTTTGAAGCTTTTGAAGCTTTTGCGGTGCCCGCTTTTTCCGGTTTTTTCGCCTTTCTGCTCTCCGCCATGTCCTCGTACATGAACGCCCTGCCCTTTACAATGTCGCAGATTTCGCGTCCCTTCGCGATGAAGAAGACTATCGCCAGCGCTCCGCCGGTGTAGATGCAGGTCCACTTCGAGGCGGCCCCGAGGCCGAACATGATTCCGCTAAAGAGAAGAGGTTTGAGCGACTTGACGAACCCGATTTCGTACGACTTCACGTTGAAGTAGTCGTACATGAAGTACATCATCGCCAGCGAGAAGAAGCACGCGTAGGTGTCAATCGTCGCGAGTCTCGACTGCGCGAGCCGCATAAAATCGAACATTATAAGGAACGCCGCCACGAACGCCCACTGCCGCTTCTTGAAGACCTTCAGCGCGAACGCGTAGATCAGCGGGACGAGCATTATTCCGAAGAAAATTCCCGAAAAACGCCAGCCGAACGTGTTCATTCCGAAAATCAGAATACCCACTTCCATAAACACCTTGCCGAGCGGCGGGTGCGTGCGTTCGTAAATGCTGAGGCCGTGGATCTGCTCGTAGGCCGTGCGCGGGAAGTAGATCTCGTCGAAATACGTGGAATCCATCAGCGAGCGCTGGTCGCGAAGCTCGGTCTGTTCGTCGAAAAGGTACTCCGCCTTTCCGGAGTCCGCGGTCTCTTCGTATTCCGCGGTGATCGACGACGGGTCTATCTCGACGGAAACAAGCTCGCCGTCCACGTTTTTGTAGAATCCGACCTCGTTCAGCCAGAGGCCCGCCGTGTCGGCGACGATCCTCACCCTGTCGGTCGTGAACGACACGCTCTTGTAGCCCCACCTGTAGAACGCCGCGTCGTCCTTCGTGATTTTGGACGCGGCGACGTCCACGAACGTGCCGGCTTCCTCGTCGTAGAACTGAACTTTTGCCGAGCCGCCGCGCACGATTCCGGTGTAGTACACGAACCTCGTGACGTCCGTTTTTTCTTTAAAGGCCACCTCGACGTACTCGCCGGATTTCGCGGGCTTCCAGTATGTGTTCGGCGTGCCTGACGTGCTTCCGCAGCCGATGTACGAGATGCACCCTGTGATTATCGTCATCACAAGCACGATTATCACGTCCGCCTTCGCGAATTTTCCCGACTCGCCCGAGAGCTTTCCGGGTTCGATCGAAGCCGCCGCCCTGTCGTTCCTGTTGGCCGCGAAGAAGCAGTAGAGCACCGCCGTCGCCAGCACCAGCACGAACAGAAGCTTGAACCAGATGCTGACCTCGTTCTTCTTTTTGGAGTCAGAAGACGACGAGTCGGTCGGCACGAGTTTTAAGGGAACGTTCCCCTCGGGAATGCCGTCCACCTTTTCGATTACAAGCTTGTCAAAATACGCGACGCCTGTGCACTCGCTGCCGTAGCCGCCGAGGCCGAGGCTGAGCGCGATACTCTTCTGGTTTTCGCCGGTCTCAAGGTAGACCGAAGCGCGCCGCCAGTCGGTGGTGCCGGTGGTCGAGAACGCCTTCCCGCTCATCTTGTAGCCGGACAGGTTCGCGCCCGCACCGTCCGAGACGTTTTCGGTCCTGATCGAGAGCGTGATCTTGTAGTAGGAGGAAGGCTTCACCTTGATGTTGCGGTAGATCCTGGCGTCGTTTTTCGAGAAATTCTCTATTTTCAGGCAGTTTCCGTTGTTGTCGCCGCCCGGTTCCACTGATATTTTCGTAGTCTCGTTGCTGCTCTCGTACTCCGCTCTGTAGTTGTAGACGTGCCAGCCCGAGAGCCCTTTCGTTTTCAGCGTCTCGAAGTTGTACTCGTAGCGTTCGCGGGGCGTCAGCACTGAAATGAACACAACCGCCGCGATGACGACCACCGCAGCGATAACCGACAGAACGGTGACCAGCGCCTTCTTTGAGACGTTCAGCTCGCCCGTTTGGCTCTGCACCGCCGTGTTTTTATTCTTCGGATTTCCGGCGCCGCTGCCGGTCCTGCTATCTTTTTTTCTGTCCGCCATTGATCTTCACCTTTATTTACGCTTCTTTTTACTGTTCTCTCCGGCAGGAGAAGCTTCCTGTTCGAAAACCGTATCCTCCACCGCGCTCGTTTCGCCGCCCGCGTCTTTAACCGCTTTTACGGGCTCCGCTTTTGCGGGTTCCGCCTGCGCTCCACCGTCTTCCCACGCGAATACCTTCTCCGGCTTCACGGAGGCGGCCGCCACGACCGCTGTCAGCAACGCGGAAACGACCATCAGCACCGCAAGGAACCCTCTGTAGTCCGTAAGCGACGGCCAGTAGTAATCCGCGTATGCCGAATACTCCCCGCCCGCGGATTTAATAGAACCGCCCACCAGCAGGCCCATCATGATCTCGTGCACCGTTATGAATCCCGCGCAGCTCTGCAGCGCGTAAACGGGAAGGATTATCCTCCTGCGCCTCACGACCGCCGCGATCAGCAGCAGCGCCAGCGCCGGGAAGAAGTACCTTTCATGCATTCTCGGCCCGAAGCACGCCACGCACGCGAACATATACGCGCCGGCGGCGTAAACGAGCCCCGCGCTCTCCCTGAGCGGTCTCTTGTGTTTGATATCCGAAAGCCCTTTTATGAGCCTCACCGCGTACATTGCCACCGCGCCGAGACTGATTGCGACGATGGCGAGCATTCCCCACTTGTGGAGCGAAAGTCCCGCCTTCACCACGTTGTCCGGCTTCCAGTTGAGCCCCAGCAGGAACCAGAAGTTATAGCAGTTGACCGTCGTGTACGCGTAGTGGTCGATGGTGCCGAGGAAGAGCGAGAATATCCACGGGAGCTTCATTGTCTTGCCGAGCAGCTGCACCTCCGCGGTTCCCATATTAGAGAAAGGAATGCACGGCAGCACCAGCGAGACGACCGTCCCGAGCGTCAGCCCGCCAAGCGACAGGAACGCCTTTTTCGTCTTTTTCTGCGCCAGCGTCAGTATGAAGTCGACGATGAACGCGCAGCCGAACACCGGTGCGAATATGATCATCTGCGGCTTCAGCATGACCCCGAGGCCGAACATTATTCCCGCACCGAGGTACTGCTTCCTGTTGATGAACACGCACGCCAGCACCACAAAGAGCGTCAGCAGCGAGTCGACCTGACCCCAGCACGCCGAGTCCAAAATAACCGCCGGGTTGAGCAGCCAGATCGCCGCGAAGAAGAGCGCGTTGCCCTGACTGTAGCGGCGTTTTTTCGCGACCGAGTAGACAATTGCGCCTATCCCGATGTCCGCCAGCATCGACGGAAGCTTCACGAGCATAGTCGTAACAGGCTCCGCGTATTTGAACAGCTTCGCGATCTGCATCGCGCCGTACATGAAGTAAATGTAGAGCGGCGGGTAGTCGCAGTTCGTGGCGACGGTGTAGAGCTTCGAAATTCCGTTGTCGACCGCGGTCCTGCCCCAGGAACGGAACAGCGACACGTCGATGCCGCACTGGAAGTACGTGGTCGAGAGCACCAGCCTGATCGCCAGCGCGCCCGCAAAAAGCACCGCCGCCGAAACGAGAACGCTCCGCGGAGAGCCGTAGGGCGCCTCGAGCTTCTTTCCGTCGTTCCCGTTATTGAGCGCGGGAACGTATTTCCCGTCCTCCGTGACGAATTCCTGCCCCGCTCTGTCGTACGCGCGTCTAAATAAATAGGCGATGAAAAGCGCGGCTGCCGCGAACGCGAAAATGAGCCAGCTGACCTTCCGCATGTCGTCGTAGAGAAGTTCGTTGTACTGCGCGTCCTGGGTAACCGTCTTGCTGTTGACCTTCACGACGCCCCTGCCCGCCGGCGCCGCCGCGACTTCAGTCACCTTGACGTTGTCGAACCAGGCGGTTCCGGTGACGGTGCAGCCGTAGTAGCCCAGCCTCAGGCAGAGCGTGTAATTGTCGGTCTTTCCGGCGGAGACGTAGTTTTCGACGTGGGTCCAGTCGTTCGATGCGACGAGGTTCTTGAATCCGCCGTTTTTGGACTCGAGAATGCAGACGTTCGCGCCGTACGAGCCGCCGGTGACGATATTCTCGGTCTTCACGTCCGCTTCGAGCTTGTAGATTTTGTCCGCCTGCAGCTTAATTTTATACGTGAACCTGGCGTCGTTTTCGGTCCTGTTGACGATCTTGAGGCAGCCGGTGCCGTTCACGCCCTCGTTGGGCTCCGAAAAGTCGGTGGCGGTCCGGGAATACGCGTCGGTCGTGAATCCGCTCAGGCCCGAGTCGAAATTCGCCGACAGAACGTTCTTCCTGCCGCCCGCGAACACTGCTATCAGCAGAATTACTACCGCAAGAACGGCCGCCGCGACGGCGATGTTGCGCTTCTTTTTGTCCGCAAAGAAGGCTTTGAGGCCGCTTCCGGTTGTTTCGCCGCTTTTATTCTTTTTACTATCGGGGTTGTTTTTCTTCATTTCAATACCGGTCTCCCGCTCTCAGGTTGAGCGGTCTTTTGGGGCTTGTTTTTGTATGTTGCAGCCGGAAATCTCCGGTCGGGAATATGCTTCAGAATCTCAATATTTTCCCCACCGAGGCGCCGGCGTCGATTTTAGGTTCGCCGTGGCACTCGAGCAGCCGTATCACGGAGCCCGGGCCGATCCGGCACTCCTCGCAGAAAACGTGGTCCGCCTTCGTGTACGAGAGGATCGCCGTGTCGCATTCTACCGTGTCGCAGATCAGCGCAAAATCGGAGGGATTAGGGACCGCGCTGTCGACCGTTACGGTCTCCGCCTTGATCTCGACCGCCTTGTTGGCGACTCCGTTGGCGAGGTATTCGACGTCGATTGCCCTTATTATAGAGCGGACCGACATGCTTCCCTTGACCATAACGGTGTCCGCGGTCAGCTTCCCGCTCAGCGTCAGTCTGCCGCCGACCTTCAGATTGACCGTTTCCATCCGGCCGTAAGCTTTCATCTGCTGGGCGATGCTCACCGTTTCCGCGTGAACGTCTCCGTACACCTCCGCATAGCCGAGGAATGAGGCCGAGCCGCAAATCAGATTCTTGCGCAGAACCACGTTCCCGTAGCCGGTCATCTCGTCGCAGGTCAGCGTGTCGAGAAACTCCGCCGACCCTTCAACCGAAAGCCTGTCCACGTCCACAAAGCTGCGGAAGACCGCGTGCCCCGTGATGCGCATGTTCTCGTAGTAGAGCTTTTCCTCAACGAAGCGCTCGCCGTCGATGACCGTTCCCTCGTACGAAAGGCTGATGTTGGCCAGGTCTGAAATGCCGCGAAATCCGCTGACTGTATTCTGTTTGATAATCGGACCGTCTCCGGGCATCGCGTCACTTCCCTTCCAAACTCGCATAATAACGCATTTTAGATTGTAGCACAACGCCGCGGCAGTGTAAAGACGCGCGCGCAACTTGTGACAGGTTGTGACAATTTGTAACAATCCGGGATGGCGAGTCAAATAATAAACCGTAGCGGGCGTTCACGCTCTTTCCCGCCCCTCGCCGCTATTGACACGCCCGCGTTATTAGTGGTAATATTAAATGGACAATTATCGGATGCGGCGGGAATTACCTTGCGGCAGCCGGCGGAGGAGGTTAAAGGCTTTGGGTATCAACGATTTCAGAATCTCGGTTTTCGACGACGAAAACAGTAAGCCCTCATATCAGAACAACCAGCCGGAGACCGCGGCCGCCGACGCGAAAGACACGATCATTACGGATGAAGTGGTCGCCATTGTGGCTGCCCAGGCTGCGCTCGCAACCGATTCAGTCGCTTCGATGAGTTCCAACATGGCCGGCGACATAGTCGAATCGCTGGGCGTCCGGAACCCCACGAAAGGCGTTGCCGTCAAGATGAACGAAGGCCGCGTCATTCTCGACCTATATATTATTGTAAAATACGGGAAAAAGATTTCCGACATCGCGTGGAACGTTCAGGAAAACGTGAAGAAGGAAGTCGAAAACATGACCGGCGCCGTCGTCGAGTCGGTGAACATTCACGTTTCCGGCGTCGACTTCACGCAGAAGGCGAAAAAAGCCTGAATTTTAGCGGGCCTTGCCCTGACCCGCATTTCAGCCCCTTCCCTTTTATTACGACGGCGCAGCCCGCCCTTTGACCGGAGGAATTTATGAACACATTTTTCAGAGTCAGCGTCGCGATTTACGCGTTTATTTCAATGCTTCTTTCGGCGCTCATAATGATTTCGCCCTTCGGCGAGAAAAAGCTGATGGCACTCGTTCTCGAGCGCGCCCAGATCAACCTCTACCAGTCGAACGCCTACGACGTAATCGTTTTCGTCGTCGGGCTGGTGTTCCTGCTCATCAACATCGCGATTCTGACCGGCGGCATCCGCGGCAAGGGCTCGTCCAAATATGTGACCCGCACCAACCAGAACGGTTCGATCAACATCTCGGCGGTTTCGATCGAGAATATTGCGCTGGCGATGGCAAAGCGCTTCCAGGGCGTGAAGGACGCGAAGGCGCGCGCGGCGTTTTCCCGCGACGAACTGAAGATTTCTCTGAGGCTCCAGGTCTACACCGACGTGAACATTCCCGAACTCAGCGCAGGCATCCAGGAGCGCGTGAAGGACTCCATCGAAAACTCCACCGACATAAAAGTGAACAGCGTCAGCGTCAACGTCGAGGGCGTCTACCAGCAGGGAGACTGATAATATGCTTCGGAAAATTTACAAATTCTACAGGAAATATCACTACTGCATAAACGGCGCGGCCGTGGGGCTGCTCACCGGAATACTGCTCGTGACGCTCGGAATCATCAAGACCGTCATCATTCTTGCCTGCGTCTACGCCGGCTACTTCATCGGCAAGAAGCTGATGGCCGACAAGGATTTCATCAAGAAGCTTTTCGACAGGATCCTGCCGCCGGGCTCGTACAGATAATTGGTTTTATATAACAGGAACGGCCCCGGGCCCCCTCTTTCCTTTTTTGGAAATTTTGACGAGGGGGCCCGGGACCTTTTTATACCCTATTTTTAGCTGTTTAAAGCCTCGAACGAACCTCCTCCGGTGAAGGAACGCTCTCGATGCCGCCGTGCTTTTCTGTCGAAAGGCTTGCCGCCGTGACCGCGTATCTGCCGATCTTATCGAGTTCCTCCGCCGTAAGCGGCTTTCTTCCTGAGACGAACGCCTTCCTGTCGAACCCGTTAAGCCCGAGAAGTCCCGCCGCTATCGAACCGCCGCAGATGTCGCCCGCGCCGGTCGTGTCAAGCACGTTCACCTTGGGGGCGGGAATAAACTCCTCGTTTTCGCCGCTTCTCAGCACCGCGCCATCGCCTCCCAATGTTACCGCCACCAGCCTTACCGACGGAATCAGCTCCGCAATCGCCTTCGCGGCCGCCCTTCCGCCGACGCCGAAAATCAGCTCCGCCTCTTCGGTCGAGATCTTGACCAGGTTGACTCCTTCAAATCCTTCCCGCATCATCTCCACCGCGTGCGCTTCGCTGTCCCAGAGCGGCGCCCTGTAGTTCGGATCGTAGGACACGATAACACCGTTCGCCGCCGCGACTTTCCGCGCCAGGAACGTCGACTTCGCGCCCGTCTTCGTCGTCATCAGGAGCGACCCGTAGTGAAGAATATCCGCGTTTTTGATGAGTTCCCGCGGCACCTCCTTCGTGTTGAGAAGGCTGTCCGCCCCCGGCTTCCTCGCGAACGAAAACTCCCTGTCGCCGTGCCGGTCGAGGGTCACAAAAGCGAGCGTCGTGAACGCGTCCTCAGTAACGGTCACTCCCGAAACGTCGATGTTCTTCTCGCGCAGCGTGCCCAGCAGCAGCCTTCCGAACGCGTCGTCTCCCACCTTTCCGATGAAAGCCGTCTGCCTTCCCGCCGCCTGTGCCGCCGCCAGGAAATTCGCCGGCGCTCCGCCCGGATGCGCTTTAAGCGTCGGATACCCTGCCGCGTCAGTTTTTTCACTCGTGAAATCAATGAGAACCTCGCCGATTGCGACGATCTCCGCTCTTTTTTTCTCAGTATTCTCCATTTTCTTCCTCCGGTTTATATAAATCAGCTTTTTATCTTCTCAGTCCGCCGCGGTTTCCGTCTCGATTTCGATCACCCGCACGACCAGATTCCTGCCGAACGCGAAGGGAATCCCGTGCACCGTGAAGCCACCCGCCTCTTCCGTGATCCTGAGCTCGTCTCCCGTGTCGACCGCCGTCGCCTTCAACGGCTTCAGCTCCGATTCAATTTTGACGTCAAGATCCGCCGAAACGCGCTCCGACACGTTCGGGTCCGCCACCGTCGGCAGCCCGAACTGAAACAGGCAGTATTTCCCGTTTTTCCGCTTCAGCACGAAGTCCTTTTCGCGGTCCGTCACCTTCATCTCAGTTGTCGGCTCCGCGTGCCGGAAATACTCTCCGAACTTCCTCATCCAGATTCCGGTAAGCTCGAAAACGCCCCGGTCCACCGTCCTCAGGCTGCCGTCCGGCTTCGGCCCCGTGTTCAGGAGAAAGTTCGCGCGCGTCCGCCTGCACAGAACCATCTCCTCGATAATTCTCGCCGGCGCCTTGTAGTTAAGGTCGTCCGCCCCGAACCCCCAGCAGTCGTTCATGACCTCGCACATTTCCGAGGCGATGTACTTCGGCGAATTCTCCAGGTTGATCGGCTTCGGATTCCCTCTCTCGAACGTCACGCTGTCAATCTCCGGATGCCCGAGCGCGCCCCTGGCGTCAAGGCCGGTGTTGTTGATGATCATCGCGTCCGGCTGATATTTCCGGATCATGCCGTAGAGCGCGTCCTCCTGCCAGTCCGCGGCGGGTTTGTCCCACATGCCGTCGAACCAGATTCCGCCTATTTTTCCGTAATTCCTGCAAAGCAGCTCCACGCTCGCGCGAAGGTACTTCAGGTACTCCGGGAAGTCTTCGCGGTACGTTTTTTCATGCCAGTCGAGCAGCGTGTGGTAGAAAAAAGGAACGATTCCCTGCTCCCTGCAGGCGTCCGTGAATTCCTTCACCAGGTCCCTTCCGCACCTCGAATGCGGCGCGTCGTACGTGTTCAGCCCCTTCGTGTCGTAAAGCGAAAAGCCGTCGTGGTGGCGCGCGGTGAGCGTAATGTAGCCGCAGCCCGCATCTTTCGCGCATTTAACGAGCTCCGCCGCCCAGTCCTTCCCCGGGTCGAACTCCTCCGCAAGCCGGTCGTAATCCGCGTCGGGAATCCTCTCCAGAAACTTGACCCACTCGCCGTGGCCGATCAGCGAATACAGCCCGAAGTGCACGAACATCCCGAGCCCGAAGCTTTCGAATTCTTTTATGTACTGCTTAACGATCAAAATGCACCTCTAAATTATATGTGAACTGTGAAATGTTCAGGAATTCATTCCTTATTTCTTATTCCTCGTATTATATGGTCATACCCGTTCTTTACTCATCCGTACTTTTCGGGTATGCTGTTAAAGATGCTGTGGGTTGGTTCGTATTCCTACCGCATGGACGGTTTAAATGAGGCTCCAACCACAGCCTCTTTGTCACATTGTTAATCAGTTAGATACCGCATGACGGTTTATGTAGAACGAGGTTACAACCGGCAAGGAGCTCTGTGGGTCTTAACAGCATCAAATACTTTTTAGGAGGATCTTAACATGATCTACGTTGGCATTGATGTTGCCCAGGACAAGCACGACTGTTGCATCCTCGGTTCGGACGGTGAGATTCATTTCTCACCTTTCACATTCCGGAATGACAGGCAGGGCTTCAATGAGCTGTTTGAGAAGATCGGTTCATTGACGGGAAATGTGTCAGAAGTGAAAGTAGGACTTGAGGCTACCGGTCACTACCATCTCAATCTACTGCGAACGCTCCTTGATAACGGCTTCCCCTGCTATGTTATCAACCCGTTGCATACAAATCTTTACAGAAAAGGTCAGAGCCTTAGAAAGACGAAAACGGATCGAGTCGACGCTTCTTCGATTGCTATGATGTTGTTGACTGATAGAACACTCAAGCCCTACTCGAACATATCATATCACAATGAAGAACTAAAGTCACTAACAAGATACCGGTTCGAGAAGGTTCAGGAGCGCGCCAAGCTGAAAACGTCTGTCTCCAGACTGGTCAGCATTCTCTTCCCTGAGTTGAAAAAACTGGTGCCGTCACTCCATATGAACACGGTCTATGCCCTGCTGTCCGAATTCCCGGGAGCATCTTTCGTGGCCTCCGCTCACCTGACTAGGTTGAAGCATCTTGTTGAGGATGCCTCCAAGGGCCATTACGGCAAAGATGTGGCCATTCAGATCAGGGATGCGGCATCTTCTTCGATTGCTACTGTTCAACCTGCAAAATCACTGGAGCTGAAGCATACCATTGCCTTAATCCGCATACTCGATTCCGAGATTGACGAGATTGAAGCAGCCATTAACGCCATAATGGAAAAGATGAACTCCCCGATCACCACCATCCCCGGATTGAAGACCCGGATGGGAGCAATGATCCTTGCGGAAATCGGTGACTTTTCCCGATTCGACAGTCCGGATAAAATCCTCGCCTATGCGGGATTATCACCGTCAACATACCAGTCGGGCCAGATGACCTCGTCTCATTCGCACATGGAGAAGCGTGGGTCCCGATACCTGCGATACGCTTTGTTCAATGCCACGAGGTTTGTCTGTACCTGGGACCCGACCTTCAAGGCTTATCTTGCTAAAAAACGGGCCGAAGGCAAGCACTACTACGTTGCGATATCTCACGCCTGCAAGAAACTGGTCAGGCTTATCTACAGAATGCAACTGACCAACGAAAACTACAGGGCGGCCTGAACGTTACCGATACTTTTCCGGTGAGCACCCGTCGGGATGCTCTGTTTTGTCATGCAATTTTCAATGTACGTATTGCTTTGCGGAATTTCTCAAAAAACCGCTTGACATTTAATAGTTAGTCTCATTTTCCATTCCTTTTCTTGACATTTCAGCCCCCGCGGATTAGAATAAAGACAGCTTTCGGGAGTGAAACGCGAACAGGCGGTTTCGGGGAGGACGTATATGAAGGAAATGTATTCGGTCAGGTTGAAGGCGGACGAACCGTCCACTGAGATTGCGCGCGCGGACACGCTTGAAGAGGCAAAAACCGCCGCAATCGAAAAGGCGGTCTACGGTTACAGAGTGTTCGACGAAAGCGGGCGCACAGTCTTCTGCCCCTATACGGAGCTGCAGGCGGACATTCTGCGCGAAGCGAAGGCGGTCACCGACTACGTGAGGGAAAACGGCTTCAGCTACGGCGACGCGCCGGTCAACCCCGCGATCAACTGCGACGCGAAGCTCGTTTCGTGCGACAGGCTTGTCGACTGGGTCATGTACCGGATCGGGTTCACGAACCAGGTCGAGCGGCAGGGAATGGTCGTTTTCCACCCCACTGAAAAAGAGCGGGACCTTCCCGGCTGGTGCGAGCTTCAGGGGTTTGCGCGGATAGAATCGGTCGACGCGCTTCTGCCCGGGGACATAGTTTTCGTGCGGCCATGCACCTCCTCGAAGGGGGTCGTCTACCCGGGGCACACGTTCATTTTCGCCGGCTTTTCGGGCGACGGCGTGAATTCCTACCGCTACGACTGCGGCAAAAACGAACGCATCCAAAGCGTGCAGCCGTTCTGCGAGCCGCTCAACGACTTCATGTTCGCGTACAGGCCGCGCAGAGAAGATTAAGGCGGGAACAAAAACAATAATCGGCGAAACAATCGCAGGAAAAAGGAGAAAAAGGTTATGAAAAACAGTTCGACCAAACGCTTAACACTTATAAGGGCAGCCGTTCTGCTGCTCGCTACCGCGCTGTGCGTCGTTTTCGGAGCTTGCGCAAAGACTCCGGACAAACCCGTGCCCACCGAAGCGCCGCAGGATGCGACCGAAGCGCCCGCCCCGACCGACACGCCCGTTCCGACAGAAGCGCCCACAGCGGCTCCGACCCCGGAGCCGACGCCCAACCCTTACGAAGGCATGCCCGTTCCCTATTTTGACCTGGCGTTCGACAAAGGCGTCGCATACGACGCGCGCGACATCAACGAGCTCGAAGTGTACGGCGGCGAGGTGGGAGACGTGACAGTGAACTTCGGCGGAAGCGACGTTACCGTTACCGGCTTCAGGGGAACGACCGGAGACGACTTCATCAAGGTGCTTCTTGACGAGTACGCGTCAGACTTCCCGGCGTTCGTCGAGGAAGGCGTTTCATACGAAATCTTCATCCAGATCGATCAGATTCCCGCGTCCAGCGGCGGCCTTCTCATAAGCAACGGAAACGGCGGCGGCACCAACCTCGCGATCCGCGGCTCTCAGGGCCAGGTGAACTTCAACGTCGGCAGCACGCAGCAGGACGGCACCTATTCGGGCTCCGGGTACATTTACGCGCAGCCTACGGAAGCGAGCGAGGGCAAGAAGATCGAGGCCGGAAAGCTCGTTCACCTCGTCGGAATTTACGACCCCGGCGAGGCCAAAGTGAGCCTCTACTATGACGGCGAGCTCGCGAGCCAGGGCGAATTCGGCGAAGGCGACTTCAAGATGGCGGGAACAAAATCCGGTGCGCTCGGAATCGCCTACAACGCGTCCTTCACGACCGAGTGTCTCGGCAACCTGACCCCCTTCACGATCGTAAAGGCGCGCGTCTACAGGCAGCCGCTCACGGCCGAGGAGGTAAAGACGGTCTACGAAAACTGCGTCAAACTCGTCTCGCCTTCGGAATCTAAATAATCAAATTGCAACTGCGGAAGCGAAACCGTTCCCGCCATAGGAACGGTTTCCTTTTTTGCCTAAAAGGAGGAAAAATTCATGATCAAGCCCTCGTTTTCGTTCAAATACAACGGAGTTCCCTTTGACGAACTGGAGAAAGAGATTACAGAGCTTCCCGGCGGCTTCAGGGTCGTGCTCGCGGACGGACTGACCGTCGACTGCAGGGCGGAATACTTTGAAGAATATGGAGTGACCCGCTGGGTGAACTATTTTTCGAACCCCACGGACCACCCGAGCGGGAAGATTTCCGAGCTTTACGACTGCGACATCACCGTTCCGTTCGACCCCGACCCGCCGGTAACGCGCAAAAACCGCCAGGCGACCTGGGAACCCGAGACCTTCAGGATCGTCAAAACCACAGGCTCGCACGCAAAAGAGAACGACTTTTCCGCCCGCGAAGAGCGGCTCTGGGAAGGGCAGGAATCCCGCGCGTTCTGCTACATGGGGCACGGCGGCGCCGAGAATTTCCCGTTTTTCGACCTTACCCGCGGCGGCAGAGGCGTGCTGGTGGCGATAGGCTGGACCGGGCAGTGGCATGCGCGCTTTTCACGCACTCACGACGCCTGCCGCATCGTTTTCGGAATCGAATTCGCGAATTTCTACATGAAACCGGGGGAGAGCTTCCGCACGGCGTCGGCGACCGTTCTTGAGTACGGTGACGGCCAGGACAACGCCCACAACACGTGGCGGCGCTACATCAAGAACGTAGTCTCACCGGTCGGAAAGCCCGGGAAGCCGGCGGAACTCCCCTTCAGCGGAATCTTCTGGGGCGGCATTCCCTCGGACGAAATGGTCCGGCGCTGGGAAGGCATCGTGAAGGAAAATCTGCCCCTCGACACCTGCTGGATTGACGCCGGCTGGTACGAGCCGCTCCGTTCGACCACCACCGCCTCGCAGTCCGCCGAATGGCCTCTTGTGGGCACCTGGCAGATCAACAGCTTCTACCACCCTGACAACTACCGCAATCTGATCGACTATTTGAAGGCGCACGACCGCAAATTCCTTGTCTGGTTCGAGCCCGAGCGCATCAAGAAGACCGTCGGAACGTGGACGCGCTACCTCACCCGCAGCGACAAAAATGACGACGACAGCGTCGTGATCGCCCTGAACGACGACAGGGTTCTCGACGAAGTCACCGAAAAAATCGGCGCTGTCATCGAGCTCCTGCAGCTCGACTGGTACCGGCAGGACTTCAACATCTCGCCGCTCGAATTCTGGCTCCACGAGGACGAACCGGACCGCGGCGGCGTCACCGAAATCAAGTACATCAACAACCTTTACAAGTTCTGGGACCGCCTGCTTGAACGCTTCCCGCACCTTATGATCGACGACTGCGCCGGCGGCGGCCACCGCATCGACATCGAAATGCTCTCCCGCTCCGTGCCGCTCTGGCGGTCCGACTACCAGTGCATGTGGGACTGCGTTCCCGAGGCCAACCAGATGCAGAACACCTGCGCCGCGTGGTGGCTTCCCTGGTCGGGAATAGGCTACGGCCCGACGCTCGGCGACCTCTACAGCTTCCGCAGCGCCTACACCGGGGGCATCGCGATCAGGTCCTGGGAACACGTCGACCCCGAGTGGTCGTTCGAAAACGCGCCGGTTCCGTTCGACTGGGCCCGCAAGTATTTCAATGAATATCTGGAGGTGCGCCGCTATTTCAGCGAGGACTTCTACGCGCTCATTCCGAACTCGAAGGAAAACACCTCCTGGTGCGCGCAGCAGTACCACGACCCGGCCGACGGGAGCGGCATAATTCTGGCCTTCCGCCGCGCAAGAAGCCCCTTCTCCGTGCTCCACTCGAAGCCGAAGGGCTTCCTGCCTAATGAACGTTACGAGTTCACCGACCGCGACACGGGAATCAAATTCACCCGGACCGGCCGCGAGCTCCTGTCCGAAGGGCTCGACCTTACCATAAATGAGCAGCGGAAATCGTTGCTTCTGCTGTACAGGAAGGTATAAAGAAGGCGCCGGCCCCCGTTTTCTTTGCAGGTCGGCGCATTCTTCCCTATTTTTAGGTTTTATTGCGGCGTTTCCGTTGTTTTGTTTTTCGCGGAAACGCCGCCCTTTTTATACTCAGAAAAGATACTTGACGATGCCCTCTATCGACTTCGTGCCGTGCCACATGTGCGGCCCCTCGAAAACGTCGTGGCAAAGAAGGTCCTCTTTTCCCGCCAGCCTGTAAGCCGACCTCACCTGCTCGACGTACGGGTAGACGTTCGCGAGTCCGCCGCTGCCGTTCAGGACGTCTTCGGTTCCCGTCTCGATCACGAACGGCCTCGGCGCAATCAGCGACCCGACGTCCCCCACGTCGAAATTCTCCCACATGTGCGGCACGTAGTTGCACGAACAGTTGTACAGCTCGAGCAGAGCCTGCCTGAAGCCGTAGAAATAGCCGCTCACCGCCGCGTATTTGATTCTTTTTTCCAGCGCCGTGAAGTAGAGCGTCAGCATGCCGCCGCCCGAAAGCCCGATGCAGCCGATCCTGTCCTGGTCCACGTCCTCAAGCGTCTCGATATAGTCCGTCA
>JAEEGI010013870.1_pt1 | contig 17038 bp, 14 predicted proteins | sample 8958751 | NCBI WGS metagenome assembly JAEEGI01 (sample SAMN16246545, study PRJNA631951) | gut metagenome | biome: gut microbiome; feature: rumen; material: KS-attached | host: Bos | place: Iran: Karaj | collected 2018-10
CATTGCCGGCATCCACGGCGCCGAGGCCGAACCCGTCGCTGCCGCCGTCAACCTCATCCAGTGCCTGGAGACCGGCGCCGACTTCCGGGGCGAGACACACGGCGATCTCGTCGACTTGATTTCCCGCTACAGGTTCATCGTCGTGCCATGCGCGAATATGGACGGCCGCGCCCTCTCGCCCGACCATCTGCGGGGCGCGGACTGGCAAACCTTCCGGGCCGCCTCGCAAGGCGTTTGGAAGGACGGTTCCCTCATCGGCTGGCGCGGCAGCAAGGCTTGGTTCCCGCTGCCGCTTGACAAGGTTTCATTTCCGGGCGGTTACCCCAACGGAGACGGCTACAACATCATGCACGACGCCACGCCCGGCGACATCCGCACGGCCGAGGCGCGGGGACTTCTCCGGCTCGCCGCGCGCTGGCGCGTCGACGCCGTCCTCAACGCCCACTCCTGCGAATACGCGTCGTCCGTCCTCGCGCCAAGCGCGGTCGACGTGCCGGTGAACGCGGCGCGGGCGAACGCCATCGCCGACCGGGCCAACGCCGTCCTCGTCGCCGCGGGACTGAACCCGCGCCCGCCGGCCAGGGGACGGCCCCTGTCGGAACGGATCGACCTCAACACCATGCTGTCGCTTGCGTCGGGCGCCCTCGCCCTGACGCTCGAATGCACCGTGTCATACGACAGGCCCCTGAAGCCTGGCGAGCCGGAACCCACGCGGCTCTACACGTTCGACGAACTCATGGAGCCCGTCTTCCTCACTCTCCGCGAATACCTGGCCGACGGGCTGGAGCGCCCGTTCCTCCCTCGCGGCTCCGACCGCGTTCTTGATGACTAATCGGCCTTATCCGCGGCGAAGCGGAACGAGTAGAGGTCGGCGTCTGACATCTCGAAGGTGACGGTGACGGGTTTGCCCGCGAAATCCGCGACTTTGCCGTCGTCGGCGAAGTCAACCACGCGGTCGACCTTGTCGCCGAAGAGCTCAATGCTGCGGATGCTGTTTCCCGCCTCGTCGCGGATCGTCACGAACATCCGTCCGCGCGCCGAGGTGGAGAAGTTCATCAGCAGTTCCGAGCCTGAAAAGACGAGCGGTTTCGTCACCACCTTCTGCCACGCGTATGTCGCACGGCGCGAGACGAAGCCGTCCTGGCGTAGTCGGTAGCGGTTGAGGTTTGAGGCGAGGCCGGACCAGTGGCGGTCGAATGTGAAGAGGGAAATCTCGTCGTCGTCGCCAACCGGCGACGGCGTCTTCACGAGCGTGTGGGCGGGATAGCAGTCGCCGTACACCCAGTTGTGCGGGTTCTCCGGCCCCGGGCGCATGAATGCCTCGTCCTGCCGGCAGAAGGTCTGTCCGTCGCGCGTGAAGATGAAGACGCAGTCCGTGACCGTGAGTCCGTAGCGCGGCTGGCCGCCATGCTCCTTGTCCATGCGCCACCTGCGCTTCTCCGGCGAGGGCAGGCGGTCGTAGTTCGGCGTCCAGGCCCTGCGTTCCACGTAGCGCGAGGGGAAGCCCACGAAAATCGACGGTTCGCGGAAGTACGGCTCGATCACGTTCGTGTAGAGCGCGTAGTCCTCCGCCTCCGCGCCGAAGTCGAGGAGCTGCGGTTCCGTCCAGGTCTTGAAGTCCTTGGACACGCAATGCCGCACGTCGCGGACGTTGAGGTCACCGTTGCGCTCCTGCTCGACCTTGTGGAATCCCCGGAAGTAGAGGTGGTATTCGCCGCGCGTCTTGTCCCAGAAGGCGACGTTGAGCGAGTCGAACGCGCCCGCATGCGTGAGCAGCCAGCCCTTGCGGAAATGGATGCCGTCCGCGGAAAGGAAGCACCAGAGTCCGCCATGCACCCCGATTCCCTTGTAGCGTTCGTCGGGCGGGCAGGCGGGGTTCTCATCCTTGAAGACCATGAAATTGTCCCACTTGCCGCCGCCGAGCGACAGGCTGTCCAGGAGGCAGTTGTTGTCCGTGGAGCCGCGGAATTCAACGAGTCCGAGACTGGGCTTTGTCCACGAGAGGCCGTTGTCGCGGCTCTCGGCGTAGCAGACGCGCACGCCGTCGGCGGAGAAGCGGTCCTTCACGTCCTTCCATCCGCAGGCGAAGGCCCAGCCCAGGTAGTACATCCTGAGGAAATCGCCCTTCTCGTCATGGTCCGGCACGATGCAGTGGTAGTCGCTCCCGTCGCCCTCCCACGGCTTGTCGTGCGTCATCGCCACGCCCGCATACACCGGCTGATGGATGACGAGCGACGCAGTCGTCTTCGCCGTATCCACAATATGGTCGTCCCAGAGCACCTGCAGGCGATTCCCTGCGTCAATCGGCGCGGCCGCGGCGGCCCCGGCCACAATTCCTGCGGCAAGGATTCCGGCCGGCATCGACGGTGTGGTTGATTCTCTGTTCATTTTCTTGTTTCCTCAAATGCTTGGGCTTTTCGTGAAAATCGCTGGAGCCTGACACCAGACTACTCTCATGGTTGTGTCTCTTCGCAGTTGCTTCCTTGTCGTTCGCCCTTCCATGATACCACAACGTTGCGCGGTTTGGCTTGCATCTGTCAAGTTCAGCATCTGACCAAGGTGCGCCTCGAAGCACGCGACAAGGCAATTGCCGAAAGCGACGCTCCAAAATGTCCCAAATGCGGAGGGCCCATGCGCAAGTCTGTTGCAAAGAAAGGGGCGAATGCCGGCAATCCATTCTGGAGCTGCCAGGCATATCCCAACTGCAACGGCACTCGCAAATGGGATTGGAAGTAAGGGCGCTGGAAACGAGAATCGACGAGCGGCAATCATCGGACGACATTCGACTGCCGACATCCGACAACCCGCCGACACTCGACAGGCGACAACCGACTCTTCGTTGTCGTTAGTCGCTGCGCGGTTGTCGGAAGTCGTTAGTCGCTGCGCGGTTGTCGGTAGTCGTTAGTCGCTGCGCGGTTGTCGGTAGTCGATTGTCGACTGTCGGATTAGGTCATGCCTGACACCATGCCCAACATGGAGCCTGACACAATGCCTGAGCAACTAGCGACTAATGTCTAGCCTCTTTTTCTCCTGCGGTTTCCCAAATCCGGCGCTGTGGCGCTCGGCCCCAGATTTGTTGCAGGTGCAGCGGGAAAAATGGTATAATCATTCTCGTTGTTCAAAGAACTATTTTAGGACATGATTGCGTTGTTTCAACAACTCAATGCTGGCCAAAAATAGTTTTTCAAATAACTATTCTGGAGAAAGCGCATGACAACCGAGACCATTCAGCCCTTGCTTGATTCCTCCGACCGCATGGTCGGAGCCACACCTGTTGCGTTTCACCGGTATCTCGCTGATGAAATAGACTGGCGTGACCGACTAATCTGCATCGAAGGCGCACGAGGGACGGGGAAAAGCACGCTCATGCGACAGCGAATAAAAGATGGAATCCCCGGAGGTGGCAATGCCGTATACATGAGTCTGGACGATCTGTGGTTTGCGGCAAACCCGCTTATGGATGCCGTCCAGTGGCTGTATTCGCATGGTTATACGCATCTCTTCCTCGACGAGGTGCACCAAATACCGGACTGGGCATCTCTCATCAAGAACATCAATGACCAGTATCCCACGCTGAAGATTGTCTATTCCGGTTCCTCCATCCTGCGGCTCTCGAAATCAAAGGGCGATCTTTCGCGACGGCAGGCGGTCTATGGTCTCAACGGGCTGTCCTTCCGGGAGTATCTGGTGCTTGAGGGCCTCTTTTCCGGCCCGAAGATTGAACTTACGGACATCCTTTCAAACCACAGGGCAATCGCCTCTGAAATCGTGCGACAGGTCAAGGTGCTGGCCTGCTTTGAGAAATATGCCAGGACTGGATACTATCCGTTCTACACCGAGACTTTTGCCCTCTACGGGCAACGTGTCGTTGCGGCGGCGAACAAGACCCTTGAATCGGACTGGCCATCCGTGGCCGACGTTTCGCCTTCAACCATCCGCAAGACGAAAATGATGCTGATGTCGCTTGCCGCCTCCGCGCCTCAACTGCCAAACATGGCCAGGCTCTATCGCGAACTGGAGACCGAACGCAACACGGGACTCAAGATGCTGGAGGCTCTGGAAAAGGGGGGCCTTCTCTCCCTTGTGCCGTCATCCGTGAACAAGCTGAAGAACCTTTCGAGGCCGGAAAAGATATACTGCGACAATACAAACTTAATGTACGCCCTGACGCCCCGCGCCGACAAGGGAACGGCAAGGGAGACTTTTTTCTTCAACCAGGTCAGGGTGTCCCACGAGATATCATATCCGCCGGCAGGCGATTTTCTTGTGGACGGCCAACTCCTTTTTGAAGTTGGCGGCGAAAAGAAGGGTTTCGCGCAAATCAAGGACCTTCCAGATTCGTATGTCGCGGCGGACGACATCGAACTTGGCATTGGAGGAAAGATTCCGCTTTGGCTTTTCGGCTTCCTCTATTGACGAGTCCGACTCGCCGCGTGGCCGGAATATGCGGGGCGCTCGGGCGAACGCTAGCGCGCGACGCGGACGCGGAGCGAGATGTCCTCGGCGTCCTTGGGCGCAGGCGGCGCGACGATGCCTCCAAAGGGCATCTGCGCGACGAGCACGTAGTTTTCGGGCAGGCCGAAGAGCGTCCGCACCGCCTCGTCGATCACGGGATTGTAGTGCTGGATGTTGGCGCCGACGCCGAGTTCGCGCAGACCCGTCCAGATGGCCAGCTGGAGCATGCCGTTCGCCTGCTGCGCCCAGATGGGGAAGTTCGCGGCGTAGGTCGCGTAGCGCGCCTGGAGCGCCTTCACGACATCGGCGTCGTAGAAGTAGAGGACGGTACCCGCGCCGGCCTTGAAGCCGTCGATCTTCTCGCGGGAGACCTTGCCGCCGAAGGCGTCGTAGATGGCGTCCCAGAGCTGGTCGTGCTTGTCGCCCAGCGCCAGTACGACGCGCTGGCTCTTCATGTCGAAGGCGTCCGGCACGAGCGCCGTCGCCTCCTCCACGAGCCGCACAATCTCCTCGGCATCCACGGGAAGCTCCTTCCCGATTTGGTAAACTGACCTGCGCTGCCTTAGCGCTTCAAGAAACTTCATCCTTGGTTCTCCTTTGTTGTGATATCCGTGACACTTCGGTCGTTCGCTACGCCGAATAGGATTCGCCCGAAATATTTAATTTGGTCTTTCAAGTTCATAGGCATATTCTAATACTTATTTTGCGTTGCGTATCACAAGACCAATGACAAATGAAGCAACGCCTAGAATTCCGGCGGGAATTGTTCCATACGCCAACGCAAATATGGCCGTGTATAGCGAATACAGCCAAACGGAAAGAACCAACTCTGGATGATCCGTCTGTTGCAGTTCTACATCAAAAGTTGCGAATGAAGACAGAATCAATCTTAGATTTGGATTGGGCTGTCGCATGGCTAGCATGCTCGTGTCCGTAACAATGGCCCACCGTCCAATGAAAGCGTTGTCTTTTTCAGTCAATTTCTGGCTCACTTGCTCGATTTGCAGATTCATGGGTATTGCCAACCCATTGATACGGGAAATTCTTATACGTCGTTCCTCTACTGTCACATTTGGTTCAAGACTGTCGAAAACGGCAAGGCAAAACTCCAGGACATCATGCACCAGAACAACATGAACAAATTCTGCGTCTGCAACTAGAAAGCCTCGCAGAGCCGTCCATAGTTCTTGCGGATGATTCTGCTTTGATTCAATTTCCGCGCTTAGATGTTGGAGTACTTCTTGCGGGCGACGCGGCACAATCTGCGCCTTGCCGTCGTCGGCCCCTCCATATACTTCTTCAAGCATGGCAGTATCCTATCTGATGCGTTTACCTTATACCTAACTTTTCAAAGAATGCGAAATTGCGTTTTTGTGCATCAATTGCTATCTTGTCAAGGTTTATCAGGAATATGCTCGCATTTAAATTTCTATTGTAATGATAATACGCAAATTCGCCGTGCAACTTTGCATAATCATTTTCAAGAGCCCAATCCTGAATAGGTTTCGTGAAATCGCAAATAGCATAGCACAAGAACTGCGTTTCTTCTTGCGAAATGTGAATAGGCCGTCCCTGGTCAACCAAGACATACTTATTTTCACGGATTTGACGAAGCATCCTCTGCACTTGCTCAGGTGGCTTCTCGTCGCCGTAATTTGTGCGGTTAGGTTTCTTAAACTCTATTATCGAGACAGTCCTTGCAACGCGCGTGTCTGGATCTACATCTGCAAAGGCCACAATATCTGGTCTATCGGCAGAATCACTTTCCATAAACTCACGGATTTCTTTATCCGACATGGCGCACGCATGGAACGCCAACCTGTCATCTATAAGCCACAGATTATGATTATCAAGGCCAATGCTATCCGAATCAGTTCGCCTTGGAAAAATAATGTCGTGTAAGATCTTCTCATCTACATAACTTCCATCTGGCCTTGAAGCAATCTTCTTCTTAAACAATTCTATGACAAACTTCCTGTATGTCACGTATGCAGCGAGATTATCCTTCTGGAATGCATCATACTTGTCGGTCAATTCGTTTATGCTCTCTTCACTACCATTAAACGAGTCCGCTTGCGTCTTCAGCAATTTCTCGCTATTCTGCCTGATTTCAAATTCTGCCTTGCCTTTGTAATGATACAATACCTCATCGATCTTCTCATCAGAAGAATTCGGGTCAATCTCCGTCAACGCCTCTGGACAATACTTTGCAACAGCCCTAAGCGCGGGGTTCTTCTTTTCAACATAAGTTGACACAATACTTTCCCGAGTCCTTTGCAACGCGTCCAAATATGGCTTGAGGAATTCCTTCGTATGTTTTACGACAGCCTGCAATAGTTCATTATGGCCAATTGGGGTATCTTTATCCAACGGCATTGACTCCTCCGGAAAAGAAAATTCATCTCGCGTTGGCGTTACATGTGAATCCAGATATTCACCCGACACATAAACGGCATAGACAAACTTCTTCCCGTCTTCATCAAACTGAACTGAGGTCCCAAGCATCTTCCCAATTTCAACTGTCTCAACCTCTCTTGTATCTGCACAAAGAACTAGATGATGCATCTGGGCTGTGGCACCATATAGTTTTATATCCACCAAATCAAACCGTTTTTCCCCAATTGTGATCAAGTCCGGCGTGATATTTGGCTTAATCTTCTCATCATATAGCTTCCATAAATCACACGTCTCTTTTATCCCATCAGCTCCTATATCCTCGACAATGACTTGAGGCGCTTTTGAATTAACGAAGGAAAACAAGCAGTGTTCAAGAATGCGTTGTGCTATCGTTTCTTTCCGCTTATACGCATTTTGCAATTTCCGGTATTGTGCCTTGAAATTATTCAATGAAACTGTCGTACTTATCTCTGTATCGACAGAAACTTCCTGTGGTGAAGGGGACACGATTCCATCATTTAAGGAAAACCGAATAGTTCTTCTATACCTTTTCCCCTCCATTCCTTCATAGACACTGGAGATGGAAACGCTTTCAAACGCCTTCAACCATGTAAAACGGCCAATGCCCTTGCCTCCTCTCGAAGCCTTGTGCTTGGACGCCATCACATTAAATGAGGTAAAATTCTCTTTTGTAAAACCAACACCATTGTCAATGACCTCAAACCCCGTTATGTCAGGCTCCCTGCGACTGCCATCTGCCAAAGCCAATTCCGGTGGCATAAACTTACGGTGAATCACAACCCTTATCTTCCCTTTTGCCCAATTGTCATGAAACCTGTCCTCAATTGCCTGGATTGAATTTACAAATGCTTCAAAAAGTGGTGTCAACGGTTTCGCCCTAAAGTCTTTTACCATGTTGACGACACCCTCAAGTTCACTTACGATTTGCGTTGCCATTTTTAAACTCCTTTCCTATCCCGGATAAAACACGTGTGTTCGCAGGCTATGATGGCGCTACAACGACCATGCTTTTCGCTTGCCCTTGTAAAATGCAACCGCTTTGCACAGCGTATTGCAACAGTAAAAATGGTTGTCGCGGCAATAGTCGAAGGTTCCGTTGTCTTCGCTTTCCGAGGTGTATTGCCAATGCCCTTTGTCGTATTCGTGGACTTGCGGCTCAACAAAGGTGTCAAAAGACTCGTTTTCCCAATGGATTTTTACGCCAGTTGGCTTTATCGAGACCCAGACTTTGAATTGTTGCCCAGAACACCCCGCGCTACTTGCCGGCTCGCCCACCGTCGTGTCAAAAACGAAAGAAACATGGTCTGATGCGCTAAATTTCTCCGGGAATGTCACTATGGCGACAGCTTGAAGACAAGCGTCAAAAAGAGCAATTGACTCACTTCTCGAATCAATGGCCGCCGTAACGGTTTGCAAAACCCATTTGACGAGTTCGTGCGGATATTCCTTAACTTTCTTTGCCGTTCCCATTCATCCTCCCTTGCATGTTCAATGCAACATCGCCTTACAACTCTCAATCGCCGCGTCTTCCCCTTGCTCTATCGCCGTTTCGACGGCGTGTTTGGCGAGGTCGAGAAGGCGCTTGGATTCGGCGCGCAGTGCGAAGCTTGACTGGACTTTGGCAGCGAGGGCGTGCTGAACCTTGGATTCTACAAACGGCAACGGAACATTGGCGAGTTCCCCCGGCAGTATGCCGCAGAGAATCGTGCCAGAACAACCACGTTTCATCAACTGCCGGATCGGCCATGACTTAAAGAGTAAAAGCATTGTCTCGGCATTGACCTTCGTTGAACGGAATCGATGAAAGCCCGTTGAGCAAAGAGCCTTATCAAATTCTGTCGTAACCAAGGCGCACTTGTCCAGAGACCCTTCAATTGACGATACGATGACCTGCCCAGCTTCGATGCGTTGTCGAGCTCGGGACGGCAACTCGCCAAAAGTGGCGGTCATACAACCGGAGATTTCTCCGTTCGCACCAATGTCGGCAAGCTCAACATAACGTTCCAACATTTCGTCGGACTCGTTCACCAACCCTGAAACAAGCACCTCCGATGCCGCAATAATGCCACCGCGATAACAACGGATTTTACACTCGATGGAATCATACTTTGGCTGGAAGTATTCGGCATCGAAACGTCCTGCCGATACAAAATCCGAATAGCTCTTGACACTTATCGCTTCTTCCGTCGGTGACCAGCTGGCAAAGCCCAGTTCGGCAAGCAACACCTGTTCGGCTTCACGATATTGCAACGCCGCTTTCTGCTCGCAGTCAATGAACTGTTCGACCAAGCCTCTAACCTTGGCTTGAAACTCTTTCGAAGGCTTATAAACCAGAATTCGCTTCACCCTCTCCAAGGTCAACTGATACTGTATGGTCAATTCTCGCTGACGCATTAACTGCGAGAAACCGTACATTGATCGTAAGAACACAAGGAGATAATAGGGGTCAATTCCTTTGATATTTGCGATACCCATGACGGTACGCGACAATGCGACACTTTGATGTTCGTGAACAATACTTGCGTAGCATGGAGTACCGACTTTAGTTAAAACAATCTCACCACGATTCAGTGTGCTAACGCCTTTATTGCCCGCAATGAAATCTGCCGGTATGCGTTCAAAAAGGTTGTCTTGTTGGTGTGTTATCACCGGGTAGGAAATGCAATCAACGCATCGCATGAACGGCACATCGCCAACATCGTACAACTCTGTTGCGGCGGGATAAAATGCACTTGCAACAAAATCCCCGTATTTCCTCAGTTCTTCGCTTCCGCATTTTCGAAGAGTCGTCGCGATTGCCAAATCTTGCTTGCTGAAATATTCAGCATCAAGTCTGTCACCAAGGTCTATGTCCTTCAGACTTACTTCGCTTATCTCCAGCCCCTTCAACAATTCGCCGTAGCGAGCCTTGTCAAAGGGGATCAGCGAAAAAAACTCAATTTCTCCCTAGCGGCGAACTGCGCGAACGCCTCGGCGATGCCGTCTGGCGTCAATTGTTCAAGGCGGTTTGTCTTAGTCTTTTCGTCCCAAACGTAGTTGTAGGTGGCGAAGAGGTCGTGATAGACGACGGGATGTCCGTACTGGTCGAGCAGGGCGAGTTTGGGGTCGGTGGTCGTGCCGGACTTGTCGGCCGTCCAATAGAGTTTGTCGCCGCGTGAGTTCTTGCCCTCCCTGCGCTGGGTCGCGAAGAAAATCGGATAGTTCTCGCGCCTTGGATTGTAGTTGGGCTGGTGCCTGTCCTCTTGCCACCTCTGGACGAAAAGGACGCTTGTCTTGGTACCGGTGTGCGGCTTGAAGGTGTTGCCGTCAAGCCCGATGACGGCGAGGATGCGGCACTTGTCGGCGATGAAGCGGCGAATCTCCTGGTCGGTCGCGTTGTTGAAGCGGCCTTGAGGGAGGACAATCGCCATGCGTCCGCCAGCGCCTAGGAAGTTGATGTTGCGCTCGATGAAGAGGATGTCGCGGCTGACGCTCTTCTGCGGCTTGCCGTTCTTTGAGCCGAATTCGTAGCGGGAAAGGAGCTGGCCTTCCTTGATTTCCCCAGCAAATGGCGGGTTTGCCATCAGGATGTCGAATTCGAAGTAGGTGTGGGTGCCGTCGGGGATTTCGAGCTTGCGCAGCTTTTTGTAGCCTTCGTTGTATGTGTCGATCCACGCCTGGTCCTTGGTGACCGTGTCCCAGCGGCTGAAGTCAAGGGTGTTCAGGTGAAGGACGTTGGTGTGTCCGTCCCCAGCGATGAGATTCAGGGTGCGGGCCACGCGGACGGTCTTTTCGTCAAAGTCGATGGCGAACACCTTGTTGCGGACATATTCGATTTCGTCCTTGCCCTTAGGCGCGGACGTGAAGAGGTGGCTGACCTTGCGGTTGGCCGCCAACTGCATCTCGCGCCAGACATGGAAGATCGTGTGCACGGGGAAGCCGGAAGAGCCTGCTGCGGTGTCGATCATCGTTTCCGTCGGCTTGGGGTTGAGCATACGAACGCACATGTCGATGACGTAGCGTGGCGTGAAGTACTGTCCTTTCTCGCCCTTCGACGACTTGTTCATCAGGTACTCGAACGCGTCATCGACGACATCGAGGTTGGAATTGAAGAGCTTTACTGTTTCGAGCGATGAGACGCAGATTGAGAGATGCGGCGGCGTAAGGGCAATTTTGGCGTCGTCGGGGAAAACGCCCGGCCATTCCCCGCACGCCTCCTTGAAAAGCGACTCGATCTTCTTCTTCAACTCTATGTCGCTTTGCCCGGAGTTGCGGAACTTGAGGTTGTAGTCCTTGTATTGTGCGCCGGTCTTTTCGTCGTACAACTTGGCGAAAATGAGTTTGAAGACTTCTTCGAACACATCGACGCCGGCATTGGCAAGGACTTCATCCTCCATTTCTAGGACAAGATCTTTCAGTGACTTGCCGGTCTTCGTTAACTTGTCCTCCCGAATGAGGTCGTCAAGCGTAAATGGCTTGTTGAGGATGTCGGCAAGGGATTGGTCGGCGGACGGGATTCCGGGGATGTCCTCGAAGAAGTTTGGGTTCTTGCGCTGGTGGAAGGTGATGGATTCGCCATTCGTCCAGACCGCCATCGTCGCGCCAGTCGCAAGCGTGTAGCTTTTCAGCTGCTCACGGCCGTCCTTGCCGTTGGGCTTTTTCGTCTCGACGATGATGTAGGGAACGTTCAGGTCGTCCTTGTCGCGCACAACAATGTCGGCTCGTTTGGTCTCTCGTCCGAAATAAACGGGGAACTCGAATGCGAGGCGTGAAACGGGATAGCCATATTCCTCAATAAGACGATGGGCGTAGAGCTGACGAACGACTTCCTCTGGCGTCAGGCGTATGGTTTTGCCACGGACAAGACACTCGACCGCATACTCCTGACCTTTCTTCGTGTTTCGCTGGAAGACGCGGTCTTCCAGCCATTTGACCTCATCCGCCGAAAACAACTTGAGGCTGTGCGTGTTCGTTTTCCCAAGAATCTGCTCAATCATCTATGTTCTCCCTTTGTCCTTAAGACCTCAATGCCACTTCATGGCGTCAACTTAAACCGCCTTTAGCAGGTCTTCCTTGATGTAATACTCACATCCATACGATTCCAGCAGAGCAACGGCATCTTCACGGAACTTCGGCCAGTCAATGCCGCGCTCAACTTCCTTGTTGTGGTTGAGCTTGCCGACCTTCCAAAAGTCCACGTAGTCGTGTGCCTCGCGAATCACCGCCAGTGCCTCGTCGGGAATGATCACGGGCTCCATGCTCACCCATGTGTAGATGCCCATCTCGTGGGCCTTGCGGAGAATGCGCAGGCGGGACTGCACAGAAGAGGCCATCGGCTCCCACTCTCTGCGGGAGACATCGTTGATGAAGCTCAATGTGATTCCAAGATGCGTCTGCGACTCAAGCATGAGCGGCAAGTCCTGCTCTATCAGGGAGTCATCGCCCTTGGTCAGTATGTCAATCTTGATTCCGTGACGGGCTGCGATGCCGATACCCTGCCGCGTCAGGTGCAACTCCTTTTCCAAGGGCTGGTAGGGGTCGCTCAAAAAGCAGAACAACACGCGGCGGTTCTCGTCGTCGGCGCGCTCACGCGCCAGCTTTTCGCAATCCCGTTCAAACAACCGCAACACATCGTTGCCTCGCGCCCGTGCGGTCTCGTGCCATTCCTCGGGCTTCTTGTGCATGCACGAGGGCGCATAGCAGTATTTGCACCCATGTGTGCAGCCCATGTAGAGATTGCACGCCAAAGGCGAGTATTCACGCGCCCGTCCCTTCGGTTCGTAGATTACGTTCATGGTTGCACTCCAAAATCGAATTCTTGCTGCCCAATTGGATCATACTTCGTCGCCTTATCCCAAAATTCAAGTCCACGGGGATGTGAAGACGCATACAGCAGATGGTAGAAGTTTTTGACTGACTTCCAGGATTGATAAGACAAACCAAGTGCTTTCAAATTGTCGGAATACTGCCTTCGAAACAGCAGTGAGAGATCAGAATCTCTTTTGGCTTGAGCAGCGTCAATGATATCTTTTCGCAAAAAGAAATCGGGAGTTCCAAGAAATCGCGCGTATTTTCCTTGAAGTCTGATGTACGACTCATTCAAAGTAGCGTTTACGGCATTCCTATGAAAATCCAATCCGTCAAAGAATGATATCAATATGTCGCAACGCCCATGCGTTGCCTGGAAAATGCTACAGACAGTTTCAAACGGAACGGAACAATCCGTTGGATCGATGAAACAGAGTGTGAGGGAATCAGGTGAGTATTGCTCAAGAGCACGGATTATGGATGTAGGGTCGTTATAATCGCCGACTATGGCGTGAGCATGGTCAGTTTTTCCGATTCTTTCAATCCGCTTGGCAAGAATCTCAATGACAGAGGAACTGTAGTCGATGAATAACGCATCCGCCAACAAATCAAAATGCTCGTTCTTCACGATGGCAAGAGCCGTTCCGTCCTGCTCTTTGCAATTTCGGGTACAGCATCGTCCAGGTCCTGAACATATCTCGACATAGCGTAACTTGCCCCATTTCTTTGTCATTCCTTTAGCGAAAATCTGAAAATACTGGAGAAGATAGTAGATCTTTTCGTTAGCCCAATCTCCAACACAGCGGACAGGGAATCCATCAACTACTGATTTGATCTTGGTGCACAACCCCATTTTGTCCGTGTGCCGTGAATCAGCGTTTGCACATTGCTCACAGGCTGGATTCGCTATTGGATTTGTGTCATAATGGATGTCGAACCTCTTCATGGTAACTCCTCGCAACCGCCCACATTTGTGGCGGGGAACAACCTTCTGTAGCCTGTCTGATTCATTTTCTTTTTAAAGTCCTGTTCTGACGTTCGGGGAATCTAAATAAAACAGATAATATTGTATCAAAAGGACGAGTTTTCCGCGCAATTGCAGCCAATAGTGCGACAACGGAGCATTTGCGGATGCCGCACCTATACCTAAAAAACCTTCCTTTTCGGACTTTTCCCCACGCCTATTGCCCTCTTGACGAACTTCCAAGGATTACTTGGGAGTTGCCGCAAACGCCCCCTTCTTGATGCGGCGGATCTCGCCCGCGTCAAGCTTAGTGAAGGCGAAGCACTTTCTGCCGAGGTTCTTGTTCAGTGTTGCCAATGTGGAAATGATACCAATTCCAATGTTGCCGATTGCCATTTCAGCCTGTGGTACATGCGCTTTCCCGGTTAGGTTTTCCGGGAATCGACGATCTCGACCTCGATGCGAATAGTCGGCGGGGGAACTGGTTTGTTGAGCCAGCGGAAGAACCTGACGATGCTCATGACGAAGTTGGCAAATGCGTATAGGCCAAATAGCGAGCCGAATGCGGGCGCATCGTTCGTGGCGAAGAAAAGCGCACATAACGAGGCGGCGAAAGCTGCCGCCAGATTACCGTATGCTGATTTGGGAAACACTTTCATATTTGGTTAATCTCCTGGTCGGATACTGGGCGTTGAAGGTCTTGATGTCGGTATCGGAAATCTTGTGGTGGGGCGTGTGCTTTCGATCAAAATGCTCCGATGTGAAAATTGTCAAGGTTGTAAAAGGGAATGTTGCGTGTAATTGTTCTCCCGCCTTCAATTTGAACCTGTGCAATTTTTGCACAAGTTGAAGCCTCATCCAGCTCAACGGCTTTATAGATGTTGTGAATATGCCTGTTGATGACAGTCCTGTCCACGCCAAACAACTCACCCAGTTTTGATTGCGTCAGCCAGACCGTCTCGTTTTCAACACGGACTTCGAGCCGAAGCGTTTCGTCCGGCTGATAGACAACAATCTCGTTCTTTTGTTGGTTTTGCAAATTGTCCATGATTCGGTATTTAGAAGTTGTCGAGTTGGTTAGTTGACTTTTGCCGTTAGGTGGCGCGGTACCCGCCGCGCGATGGAAATAGTTTAGCAAAAAGGGGGCGGAGGTGCAAAAGGTTGTTACGAATGATGTCAATACGCGAATGTTGTCAATTCCATTGGTGCCAGTTGTCGCAAATCTTGCGACAACTGGTCCAAGCGGCGCTTGGACAAATTCGTCCCTCTTCCCAGTTTTCCCATGCTGCGAAGCAACCTTCCCAATCCGGCGGGGAGGCCGAAGGCCTTGCGCAGGCATGATGCGACGGACGAAACGCAGTTTCAGTCCGCCGCACCATGACTACGCCAAATGCGCATCGCGCATTCCCCGCCGGTTTCCTAAAATCGGCGCGGTAGCGCCTCCCCCGAATGGCAATGCGATTTTTCAAGAGCGAAATGCAAATTTTGAAGTTGCATTTTAGTCTGCCGATGTGCGATGATAGTTGTCGACCGCTACTTTATCCTATTTGCAAGGAAAAGGAGATGCCAATGAAGAATGTGTCCAAGTCTCTTGCTTCCATCGTCGCACTTGCGTTCGCTTGTTTCGGCGCCGTTGCCGCGCCGACAATCGTGAGTCCCGCCGACTATGCAACGGCCTCGTCCATGAGCCCGTTCCTCAAGTCGTTCAAGGATTCGGCGGCCATGGTCAACTGGCAGACCTACCGGACCGAGGGGACCGCAGCCCGCCTCGTCTACGAGAAGGACTACAAGTACACCAACGGCTTCATCCGCCTCGAATGGGGCGGGACGAGCGGCCCGGCCACCGTCGCCGTGACGCGCGTCCGCGACGGCGCCACCGTCTTCACCGCGACGACGAGCGAGACATCGGCCCTCTTCACCGACCCCGAGATCGGCCGCAACTACAGCTGGACGGTGACGGACGGCGCCGCGTCGGCGACGGGCCACTTCTACGTGGAGCGCAACGCCCCGCGCATCATTGCCTACAAGGGCGGCGACGGCATCCGCCACCTCGTGAACGGCCGCGACATTGGCGGCTGGACGAACACCGCCGGGAAGGTCGTCCGCCAGGGGCGCATCTATCGCTCGGCCATGACCGAGCTCTGTTCAATGGACAACCCGAAGGACTCCCAAGACCGCTACCAGCCTCTCGACTACGTCCGCGATGCCCTCGGCATCAGGCTCGACGTCGACCTCCGCGCCACGTCGGACACGTGGCTGGGCATCTTCATCAACGACTGGACCTGGACCTGGCCGCAGGGTCTGAAGATTTCGCCGATCGCCCCCGGCATCCCGCGCTTCCACTCGGAGGACGCCTGCGGCGCATGCTTCCAGGACTACGGGCACGCGAACGCCGCGTCGACCGGCCCCACGCAGACGGCGAAGCAGAACCGCGCCGCCGTGTGGCACACCTTCACGAACTTCTGCCAGGAGGCGAACATGCCGCTCCTCTTCCACTGCATGTGGGGCAAGGACCGCACCGGCACGCTCGGCTACATCCTCCTCGGCCTCCTCGGCGTCCCGCGCGCCGACCTCAACCGCGACTGGGGCCTCTCCTGGTACGCCGTGAGCAACGAGTCCTTCGTGCTCTCGCGCTGGGAGATTGACGACGTCTACACATTCCTCCAGAACTACGCCGGGGCCAGTCTCGCCGACAAGTGCGAGTCCTATCTTCTCAAGTGCGCCTCCGACGCCGGCGTCGGCGCGGCGACTGCCCAGACGCAGATAACCCAGTTCAAGGCGCTGATGCTCGAGGACCCGGAACCGAAGTTCACCCCGGCCGTTCCCGGCGCGGACTACGTCCCGCCTTCCATCGTCGAACCCGCCGACTACGCGACGATCTCCACGATGTCCGCGAGGATGAAGGCCCATCTGGCCAACGCGAATTTCCTGACGTACAACTTCTTCAAGACGGCGAACACCGACAACTCCCCGAACCAGACCCGTCTAAACTACTTCCACGACTACGCGACCAACTCCGTGCCGACCGTCCTCTCCTGGAGCGGGGCCGGCGGCCCCTACACGGTGAAGCTTTGGCGCACACACGTCGATTCAGCCGCGACGCCCGTCTACGTGAAGGAGACCACCGAGCCCGAGGCCGTCTTCTTCGACCTGGAGGTGGGCCGGAACTACACCTGGACGGTGACGGACGGAATCAGCACGGCCACCGGCCATTTCTTCACCGAGCGCAATGCCCCGCGCATCGTGTACCGCAAGCAGGATCCATCCAAGGCAGGTAGCCAGGGCAAGAACCTGCGCGACATGGGCGGCTGGACCGGGGCGAACGGCAAGGTCGTCCGCCAGGGCCTCATCTTCCGCAGCGGGCAGCTCGAGGACTGCAACGCGAGCAACGACGCCGGCGAGGATCTGGAGATC
>JAEEGI010013873.1_pt1 | contig 17035 bp, 13 predicted proteins | sample 8958751 | NCBI WGS metagenome assembly JAEEGI01 (sample SAMN16246545, study PRJNA631951) | gut metagenome | biome: gut microbiome; feature: rumen; material: KS-attached | host: Bos | place: Iran: Karaj | collected 2018-10
GGATAATAAGAAATATCCTAAACATATAAGACCTAAAATCTCATTTACCACCCTTCTGGCAGTACGATGTTATCAACATCGTGAGCCTGCTTGAACAGAGGCGAAATCTGCTCGTCGGTAAAGCCGGCTATGCCGCAGCCTATGCGCGTTACGAGGAATGTTAACTGCGGATGCTGCTTGGCAAACTCAATAAACTCGTCGACATACGGACGAATGGTTTCTACCCCACCCTGCATAGTAGGTATGGCATAGCATTGACCTTGCAGACCTACGCCCTGCCCCATTATCGCTCCAAATTTCGACACGGCGATATAAGCCGCACCTCCACCGTGCATTCCCTTCAGATTGCTGCCAAAGACGAAAATCTCGTTTGGTTCGAGCCTTGTAATCTTCCAAGGCGTCGTTCGTTTCTTGTTCATATCCATAAAGTTTGGTTTTAAAGCACTAAATCCTACCACAGCCTCGCACATATCCAGATGATCGCCCACGAATTCGTGCTCGTCGATGACTTCGGGCATATCTAAATCCATGTCGAAATTCTTCTTGAAATACGGGGCTATTACGCGCTCTTTCAGTGACTTGAATCTCTGCGATATTGCCGACGGCGTTACGCCCATCTGCTCGGCAATCTCGTTAGCCTTGAATCCGCGCAGCAAGAGCATGTCGATGATGAGGCGGTCTTGACGGCTGAGGGTGGCATGGTTGCACACATCCTCAATCATTCGGTTAAACTGAAGGCGGAGGCTTCCGCTCACGTCGAACGACAGCATGTAATCCTCGAACGAGATGCTTCCGTACTCCTTGGCATGCCATTTAAGCGCATCGAGCACAACGTAGCGGAATCCGTTTATGAGCCATGTGCGCAGACTAACGCCAGGCGAATGTTCTTCGAGCGGCTTCCAGTTGCGTTCCATAAGATAGATGGCATACTGATGAGCCAGCGACATAAAATCGAGATTCTCCTTCTGGCTTAGTTGATAGCGTTTGTCGAAGATGCAATATCCAACGCGGCAATATCCGTAGAAATACTGACGGATAATGTCGGAATCTCCTCGGCGGAAGCCATCGATAATCTGCGTTTCTGACAACATTGATTTAAAATATTTTTAGCGAAATTACAAAAAAAATGCTTTCGTACTTAATTTTTCCCAAATATCTTCTTCTAATAGATAAAAGAACAGATTTATTAACTTTTATCAAACATTTACGGATATGAAAAATCAGAATGAAAAAAGAGCAAAGAAGGTGTTCAATCTTATTATTGTTGACGAGAGCGGCTCTATGTCGGTAATTCGCGAGCAGGCTTTCACGGGAATGAACGAGACGCTGAAGACGATACAGAACCTTCAGAAGAAATACAGCGACACGGAGCAGTTAGTAACCCTCATGACCTTTGACAGCGAGCACACAAAATGGCACTACGACGGAACTCCGGCAAGCAAGGTTCACAAAATAGGATGGAAATCTTACGACCCTTGCGCCGCTACGCCTCTGTACGATGCCATCGGAAAGGGTATCTCGAAGGTTAATGCGCTGGTATCAGACAGAGACAACGTACTTGTAACCATCATTACCGACGGCGAGGAGAACAGCTCGAGAGAATGGACTCTAAAGATGGTTAGGAATTTGATAGAGAAACTGAAGAAGCAAAACTGGACGTTCACGCTCATCGGCACGGACAATCTTGATGTTAAGTCGATGGCTGGCTCGTTCTCGATAGACTCGCACATGGCATTCGTACAAAGTGCGGTAGGCACAAAAATGATGTTCGAACGCGAAAACAGATGCCGCGAACGATACGTTCAGCGCGTTATGGACGATTCGGTAAGCGAGATTGGCGATTCGTTCTTCAAGGAAGACTAACATTTTGTAAAGTCCGCTCTCTAACGATGGAGGGCGGATTTTTCTTTTCCATTCGGATAATTTTCATTATTTTTGTAGCGAACTTTTCAGTCTTTTTTATGCAATATTTCATTTCGGACGACAGAATGATAGAATTCGTTGTTACTGAAGACATTACGAAAGAATTCGGTCTGCATAACCATACCGGACACTATGTAATTTCATTCATCACAAAGGGCAAGGCAACGGTATTCTACAACAACGTGAGCGTGGTTCTCGCCAAGGGCGACACGTTCATCATTCGTCCGTATATGCCTCATTCTGTTGCGGTTGAGAATGGCTCGCAGATTCTGTCGATGTGCATAAAGAAAGATTTGTTTTCTGCCCAGAGCATTGGCGAAATCAGTCAGACAGTAAGCACAAAATTCGATGAGATAGCAGCCGAGACGAGTCTTGAAACCGGAATAAAATCCGAACTGAACGATGCCGTAAGGCTGATTGCCGAAACCATCGGCGACGAGCGTTACAAACTGTCAGCCGACATTCAGAAGGTTGCCGACAAAATTGCCGAGAAATCTTCAGAAATCTATTCGCTCAACCAACTTTCGGAAGATGTTTACACAAGCAAATATCACTTAATCAGAAAGTTCAAGTCGAAAATCGGACTAACGCCGCACCAGTTTATGATTCAGGTAAGAGTGCGGAACGCACAGAAAGAACTTACCCTTGGCGGACGGCTGATTGATGCCGCCATAGACAACGGATTCTACGATTCGAGCCACTTCGACAAGTGTTTCGAGAAGATTGTGGGTATCTCGCCGTCGGAATATCAGAAGAAAAGCCGCGACATCTGAAAATCAGCAATTTTATACAAGCAAAAGCCGTTCTGCCGCCGTAATTTTGCAGCGTTAAATCATTAAACAGTTACGCAAAATGGAAACATTCGAAAAATTTGACAACGGACGGCTTGCCTTGCCCGAGAGAACAGTAGACTTCAGCAGTCTGAAATGGAACGAGCACCCAACATTCGAGGGCGTGTCTCTGAAACACATCGTAACGGCAAAGGACAGCGGCGGTCTTTTCAGCTATCATCTGGTAAGAATCGCGCCTAACTGCAAAATAGGGCTGCACATCCACGAAACGCAGCTCGAAACGCACGAGGTTATAGCCGGCAGCGGAATATGCCTTAACAACGGCAAAACCATAGACTACACGCCGGGGACAATATCAATAATGCCGGCAAAGATAGAACACGAAGTAACGGCTGGCGACGAGGGACTTTACCTCTTTGCCAAATTCATGCCAGCGTTATGCTAACAGTTTTTTTCAAGGTACCTTGAACGTATCTTGAACGTACTTTGCCCGTAGCTACCCCGTTCCTACCCCGTAGCTTCTCCGTACCTTCCGGCTTGCTACTCCCTTACTATCCCTTGCTACCCTCTTGCTATCGGCTTACCATCGGCTCTCTTGAACGTAACTTGAAAATAACTACGGTATTATTAATACAAATAAAACACTATAAGTAAGCCTTAACATTAAATTATGTTTTAATGTTTATTAACATATTTTTTTGCAAAAACGGTTTTAAAAACATAATTTTGCCATGCAAAATGCAAAAACAAATCGTGTTAAACGCTAATCAACTTTTTAACAACTAATAATTACAAAAACAGAAAAATGAAGAAAAACAAACTTTTCGCATTCTTGTGTTGCTTTGCGGCATTGGTATGCACATCTTTCTTGGCTTCGTGCGGCGACGATGACGACGACAAGAAATTCGACCCTTCTGCAATCTATGGCTCATGGAAGATTTACGAAACACGAAATACTATCTATGACAAAGACGGCAAGGTACTTGACGATGATGTAGAAAGTTTTGCGAACCCAAAAGAATACTACAACATTGTAACCTTCACAGACAATACTTACCAAAATGATTCTTGGTATGATGTGGGCGATGAACATGGTAACTCTAAATTTGAGATTTATGCAACAGATATATACGATATCACTTATTCCGAAAATAGCATTATATTTAACAGTCTGAAAAATAGAACCATACGCAAAGATTTTAATAGAGAAGGCTCTGCTGTTGGAAAAAAAGCTAATTATTCGATCAACGGCAATACTCTAACATTAACATATGAGGAAACAGAAAATGTTGAAGAAATAACAGGTATAAAAGGCGCAACTAAAGCAATAGCCACATATACTTTCAAGAAAGTCAACGAAAAGAAATAATGATTTAATTCAGAAAGCCGGGCACGCAAATTGCCCGGCTTTTTCGATACATGAATTCTGTAAGAATCCCGAACGCATCCCGAAGGAAACCCGAAGAAACATCAGCCCTCATCAATTTACACAGTTGCACTTTTAGACACTATAAAAACAACGCTTTGCAAAAAAAATCAGTAGTGTTTATTTTTTAATATTTTCACTTTGAAAAGTCATTTTTTTAATGTATTATTGCAGCACAAAATATAAAAACAATCAGGTTAAACGCCAATTAACCTTATAATTAACTAATAAAACAGAAAATGAAGAAAAACAAACCATTCGCATTCTTGTTTTGTATTATTGCAGCAGTTTGCACATCATTCTTTGTTTCTTGCGACGACAAAGACGACAAGAATTTCGTCCCTTCCGAAATCATCGGTTCATGGAAAATTTATGATGCACGAGAAATTAGCTATGACAAAGACGGCAATGTAGTCGACGAAAGCACAATAGTAAATAACAGTTACTATCATATATGGACTTTCAAAGACAGAACATTACAAGACGACCGTTGGCTTGATATGAATGGCGGACATGGTGACCCGAAATTTGAGGTTGATATTAGTCGTCTATACAATATCACCTTCTCGGAAAACTATCTAATAATCGACAATCTAATAGAAACTGACCCATTTGAGCAAGTTAGATCTGACAAAACGTTGATGGGAGAAAAGTTTGATTATTCTATCAACGGTGATTTTCTAACAGCCACATCCGAACATTCCAGATATTTTGAAAAGGGCGCAGAGATAGAAGGCGCTGTTAAAGATAAATACATAGTCACTTTCAAGAAAGTCAACGATAAGAAATAAAGTATTCAGAAAGCCGGGCACACAAGTTGCTCGGCTTTTTCGGTACAAAACTCCCGAACCTATCTTTTGCCTAAGGCGCGGGATTTTTCTTCTCCCCCACAAACAACATAGGGTGAAATAGCCGACATTATCTCAAATTTTTCGTAAATTTGCAGAATGGAACATTTAAAACAATTATACGAATCTTGGAAAGGCTGCGAGCCTACAAGCATACAACTGCTGCCGGCTGCCGGCAGCAACCGAAAATATTACAGAATCTCAGATGCCGACGGCTCTACCGTTATTGGCGTTGAAGGCACATCGGTAGAAGAAAACAAAACATTCATCTACCTTGCCGAGCATTTTGCCAAAAAAGGTCTGCCAACGCCAAAGGTGCTGGCACAGAGCAACGACTCGCGCTACTACATTCAGCAGGACCTTGGCGACACATCGCTGTTCAAGGCAATAGAGGGCGGACGCAACGCCGGAGGTGAGTATTCGGCAGAAGAAAAAGAACTACTCAGACGCACCATCCGTCTGCTGCCCGACATGCAGTTTAAGGGCGCAGAAGGGCTGGACTTCGGCAAGTGCTATCCGCAGCCAGAGTTCGACCGCACAGGCATTATGTTCGACCTGAACTATTTTAAATACTGCTTTCTGAAGGCTACGGGCATCGACTTCAACGAACTGAAGTTGGAGCACGACTTCTGCCAGATGGCAACAGATCTCATCGGCGAGGACAGCAACACGTTCCTCTACCGCGACTTTCAGGCTCGCAACGTGATGCTCGACAAGGACGGAAATCCGTTCTTCATCGATTTTCAGGGCGGACGAAAGGGCGCGATTCAGTATGATGTGGCTTCGTTTCTGTGGCAGGCATCGGCTAAATATCCGCAAGAACTTCGCAACGAACTGATTGACGTGTATCTGGATAGCGCATCGAGATACGCAAAGATTGACAAGCAGCAGTTTACCGAAAAACTGAACCTGTACGTTCTGTTCCGCACCCTTCAGGTGCTTGGCGCATACGGCTTCCGCGGATATTTTGAGCGCAAGAAACATTTTGTAGAGAGCATTCCGCCGGCAATAGAGAACCTGAAGGCGCAACTTGCCATCTGCGGACAGAAATACGCATATCTGCACAAGATTCTTGGCGAGATGGCCGAACTTCCGCAATTCAAACCGCAGGTTGCAAGCGTTTCGAAATACGACGGACAGGGCGAACTTACAGTAACCGTGTACAGTTTCTCGTACAAGAAAGGTATTCCGACTGATGAAAGCGGCAACGGCGGCGGATATGTGTTTGACTGCCGCAGCACGCACAATCCCGGCCGATACGAACCTTACAAGCCCCTTACGGGTCTCGATGCGCCGGTAATCAAATTTCTTGAGGACGACGGCGAGATTCTAACCTTCCTCGAAAGCGTGTACAAACTCGTAGATGCTCACACAGAGCGTTTCATGAAGCGCGGATTCACTCATCTGATGTGCTGCTTCGGATGCACGGGCGGACGACATCGCTCAGTCTACTCGGCGCAGCACGTTGCCGAGCATCTGCACCAGAAATACGGAGTTAAGGTTCACATCATCCATCGCGAACAAAACATTGACACTTGGCTATGAAAGTAATGATTTTTGCTGCCGGACTTGGCACCCGGCTGAAACCGCTTACCGATACGATGCCAAAGGCTATGGTGCCTGTAAACGGCAAGCCCCTTCTGCAAATACTCCTCGAACGGCTGCAACGAGCCGGAGCGGACAAGGTGGTGATAAACGTGCATCACTTTGCCCAGCAGATAAAGGATTTTGTGGCACAGCACAAATTTGCCGGCGTTGATGTGGCTATAAGCGACGAAAGCGACCAACTGCTCGAAACGGGCGGCGGCATAAAGAAGGCTCTGCCGCTCTTCAACAACGGCAACGACGAGCCTATCCTGATTCACAACGTGGACATTCTGCACAACGTAGATTTGCAGAAATTCTATTCCGAAGCATCCGAAATGTGCCGCCAGAAAGAGATGGGCGCAATGCTGATGGTTAGCAACCGAAGCACATCGCGATATCTGCTCTTCGACAACGACAATCGTCTTGTAGGCTGGACAAACATCAGCACAGGCGAGGTAAAATCGCCATACAAGAATCTTGACGTAAGCAAATGCAGGATGTTTGCCTTCTCGGGCATTCACATCATTACTCCTGCCCTCGCGCCGTTCTTCGACGAGTGGCAGGGCAAGTTCGCCATCATCGACTTCTATCTGAGCGTGTGCAACCGCATAGCCATCTATGCCAACGTAAACGAGAATCTGCATCTCATAGATGTCGGAAAACTCGACACTCTGGCAAAAGCCGAGGATTTTCTGAAACAACAAGAAGCCGAGGTATGAGCGCAGAAAAATACCACTCGATAATCGCACAACAGAAAGCCGATTTAAAGCGTATCTCGTTCAGAATATACGGCTTGGGACTGACTAAACTCGTCGTTTTCGTGCTCACTCCTTTTGCTGTCTATCAGCTTTGGGGCGGCAATAGCGTTGTTATCTTTGCCGTGACATGCGTTGGAATAGCAGTCTTTCTGCTTCTTTCAAAATGGCAGGACAGATTTCTGTACAAAGAAGACATCTGTAAGGCTCTGATAAAGATAAACAACGACGAGATAGCATCGCTCGGCGGCGATTTCTCGGCATTTCCCGACGGAAACCAGTACGCAGACAGCAGTCATCCATTTACGTTCGATATTGATGTGTTCGGCGCAGGCTCGCTATTTCAGATGCTAAACCGAACCGCCACGCAACTGGGCAGCAACACTCTGGCAGAATGGCTGAAAAATCCGCTTACAGACAAAGGCGAGATTGAAGCGCGACAGAAGGCGGTAGACGAACTGAGCAAAAAAGTTGAGTGGCGACAGTCTTTTGCGGCCGCGGCAACGGTAGGCAACAAAAACAATATCGAAGACCTCGAAATGCTCGGCCAATGGGCAAAGAGCGGCGATGTCTTCAATAAGCCTATTCTCAGGCTTCTGCCAAAAATCGTCATAGGGCTTAACATCGTGATGGCAATAATTTTCGTTGCAGGCTTGATTAAGGCAGATTTCTACATCTCGCTCTTTTTCGTCATAGCCGTCGCCGCCACGATGATGTCGGGCAAAATCCGAAAGATTCAGATTGGCTACAACAAGTCGCTCAGCACGCTTTCAACATATTCAAAACTCCTCAGTCTCATAGAGAGTCAAGAGTGGGAAAGCACTCTGCTGCGCAACATTCAGTCAAGCGTATGCAGCAACGGCGGCAAGGCTTCGGAGTCAATCTGCGCGCTCGACAAGGTGTTGCACAAACTCGACTCCAACAGCAACATAATGGTTCTGCTCATTCTCAACGGGCTTTCACTTAGCGACTTGCGATGCGCCGTCTCGATGGAAAGATGGAAGCACGAGTATGCCGAATCCATTCCTACATGGCTCAAAGCGATTGGCGCGGTTGAGGCTCTGGCATCGCTGGCAAACTTCAGGTTCAACAACCCCGATTATGTCTTTGCCAACATAGCAGAGGACGACTGTCTGATAAAAGTAGAAAGACTGGTACATCCGCTTATGAGGAATGCCGTGCCTAACCCGATAGACATTAGCCGAAAACCGTACTTCCTTGTCGTAACGGGAGCGAACATGGCAGGCAAAAGCACGTATCTGCGCACGGTGGCAACGAACTATGTGCTTGGCTGCATCGGCGCGCCTATGTGTACAACCGACGGCAACAACCGTCTGCACCCGGCAACGCTATTCACAAGCCTGCGCACCAACGACTCGCTCCGAAGCGGCGAAAGTTATTTCTTTGCCGAACTGAAGCGTCTGAAGATGATTATCGACAGGCTGAACAACGGCGAACGCATGTTTGTAATGCTCGACGAGATTCTGCGGGGAACGAACTCGCACGACAAGCAGCAAGGCAGTTACTCGTTTGTAAAACAGTTGATACAGATGCAGGCAAACGGCATCATAGCCACGCACGATCTTGCCCTTGCACGGCTGAAGTCGGTCTTTCCCGAAAGCATCTCGAACCTTTGCTTCGAGGCTGACATCTGCAACGACGAACTGACATTCAGTTACAAAATACGCGAGGGAGTAGCGCAAAACATGAATGCATGCTTCCTGATGAAAAAAATGGGAATAAACATTGTAAACGATTTGGAAAATTGAAAAAAAGAAGACTGAAGAAAGGATGCTGGTACATCATCATTCCGTTTCTGGCAATGGCAGCCATCGCCTTGTTTTACCTGTTTACATACTTGATAAACGAAGCGGGAAACGCCTGCACAAAGAACGTGCCTGCACCACCAGCCAAAACAATTAAAAAGAAACCCGAAGAGCCTAAGCCCACGGCACAACAGATTGCCTTCGACAACAATCTGAAAGAGGAGATAAACAGATTTTTGCACTCTCCTCTAAGGCTCGACACGGGCGAGATTGCCGTCTCGGTATTCAACCTAAGCACCAACCGCGCGGTATTTTCATATCGCGACAGCATGAGGCTTCCGCCGGCATCGTGCCTAAAGATTGCCACGGCGGTAGCAGCCCTCGAAACACTCGGCATGGACAGCCGTCTGTACTCGTCGTTGCAGATTCGCGGCGACATGAAGGGCGATACGCTCGTAGGCAATCTTCTGCTTCGCGCCGATGCCGACCCTCTGCTCGAAAGTTTCGACACGCTGACAACGCAACTCCGCCAGCATGGCATCAGCCACATCCGCGGAAATATCTACCTCAATATTGCCAAAGAAGACACTCTCGTTCCGCACCCTACGTGCAAATATTGGGACATTCCATACCACAAAGTGCCAATTCTTCTGAAAGGACGAAAGCGTATAATGAAGGATTTGATTGCATCGCTCCACGCCAAGGGTATCTCGTTCGAGAGCGACGGAAAGGTTAACCCACAAAAGCCTAACTACAAGATTGTAGCACGCTCGTCGCACCTGCTGCGCGATGTAATCACGCCCATGATTATACACAGCAGCAACATAAAGGCCGATGCGCTGATGCATCATCTCGACTGGAAGACAGGGCGCATAACCGACGGTTGCACGCACTTCGACATAAAGCACTATACCGAGGTTTGGATGGAGAAAACCTTCGGACGAAAGAAGATGGCTGCCATAGAGCCAGACAGCACAAGGGCATTAGATAGTTTTGTTATAAACGACGGCTCCGGACTCTCGCCCGACAACCGCTTGTCGGCATGTTTCTTGGTAGATATTCTGAAACGCGTTTACAAAAATGTGCCGATGCGCAACTATTTCATGAACGAGGCTCTCGCCTCTCCCGGCATTCCCGAACGCATGGGCTCGTTGCAGACAAGACTCGCCCAACCGCAATACCGCAATCGTCTTTTTTGCAAAACCGGAACGATGGTAACCGTAGGCACTTCGGCCCTTGCCGGCTTCATTCACGCGTACAATGGTCAATGGTATGTTTTCTCGATAATAAACACCAACTCACCCGTTGCCGAATCGCGCATATTTCAAGACAATATTTGCAAGATTATAATAGGAAAAAGCAACCATTAAAGCATAAAAAATCCCCACCAATTCTGGCAGGGATTTATTTTTGTATGTAAAATTTAAATTACTTTACACGAACACCAGCAACATTGTACTTAACACCGTTTGCAGAGATAACAATCTTGCCGTTCTCGATTGACTTAACAGGAACTGCAGAGACAGCAACAGGAGCAGTAACGCCAGTAGACTCACCAGCTACAGACAAAACTGGGTCAATATCAGTCTCAGAGAAACCAAATGCACCAAGAGAGAACTTAGAACCGCAAGCGTGTACATAATAGAAGCAGTCCTTATAAACAGCAACCTTTACGTAACCAAAACCACTTGTACCGACCTTTGTATAAGGATTTTCATTTGCAGTTACATCAGACTCGGCGTTCTTGAAAGACTTGCCATCTACTGAAGCCTGAATGATTGTCTCTGGCCACAAAATCTGAGAGTAACCTGCCTCCTTCAAGTAGTTAAGCTCTGCATCGCCAACCAATGTATAGCCCTTGCCCTTTACATCACCAGCCCAATCAGCAAAAAGAGTATAGCCTACAGCATTCTTACCCTCTTCCCAAACCATATAAGACTTGTTTGAAGAAAGTTTACCAAATACATAAAGATAACCGTCCTTCGCTACAGTAAACTTGAATACTGCACCAGATGCTGGAGCTGCATCGATTGCACCCAAGTTACTACCTTCAGAATCCTTAGGATTAGTCTGTCCCTGAACACCGTTAGCACCATCAACATCAACAGTAGCTGTTGCTGTGCCAAGAGTTATAGAACTGATAGCTTCACCAGCTGCATTCTTTGCATTTGTACCTACAATCTTGTAATCATCATCAAAAGCAGATGTACATGTTACAGCTCCGTCAATCGTACCAAATTCAAAACCTGCAGACTTAGAAACAGCAGTAGAAGCTGCATCTGCACCAAGCAATGTCTTACCGTCTACAACACAGATGCTCTGTGCATTAGCTACGCACGCTGCGAAAATTGCAGCAACAAAAAGTAAATTTTTCTTCATGATAAATAAATTAAATTAATATATGTTTTATTTTATTGAGTTGAGGAAGAGAAGTTCCTCCTCAACTCTTTAGTTATTACTTGTTACCTACGAAACTATATTTGTAAGTATAGTCGTAATACTTTCTGCCAACTCTTACCGACACAACTTTACTAAATGCAATCGTAGCCTTCTCTACATTTTCATCGCCCAAGATTCTTCCTGTAAACTGTGACTCAAACGCATTTGTCGGAACTTGATTGAAGAAATAAAAGTTATAAATGTCCTTTGCATAAGTAATATTAGCATCACAAGTAAGGTCAAGATCTAAAGCCTCCGAATAAGCTCTGATACTTGTAACATTTTCAACATCTGTAGCCGTGAAAGTTAACGTTCCTGGAGCCTCAGACTTTGTCTCTACATTATTAGGGTCTACGGCAGTTAAATACCATGTTCCCGAATATGTGCCAGCAGAAGCGATCTCAGCAGTTACACTTGCCTCAAACTCATCACACGAATCATCGCTGGAGCATGACGCAAAATTAAACAAAATTGCCAATAAAACAAGCAATGAATATATTATTTTTTTCATTTGATTTCTTTATTATACGTTTATATATTCATCTATTAATAACCCGGATTCTGATCTGCAGTTGTCAACGCAGTATTTGAGTTCAATTCCTTTGTTGGAATTGGACGATACCACTTGATCTCACCCTTATTATTCTTCATTGCAGCCGAAGAAGCCACATAATCATTAAAGGCTACATTATAGCGGACCAACTGCTTTGTTCTACGCAAATCCATCCAACGCTGTCTCTCTGCATATAATTCACGAGCTCTTTCATCGAGAATTACATCAAGCTTATTCAATTTGAATCCTGCAGGAAGAGAGTAAGCAACGCTATATGAATCAAATGCTACTGCAGAGACACCAGCACGAGCACGTACAGCATTAACCTTTTCCAATGCAGCACTTTCATTGCCAGCCATCAAATAGGCCTCGGCAGCAATAAGATACATATCACTTACATGGAAAAGCACAATGTCGCGATAATCGTTTGAACCAGCCAACTGAGCAGATTCTGGATCATCAAACTTTCTTACACATACACCGTTGTTGGTCAGAAGATTGAAATCCTCCACAGAGATTGTAGATTTAGTCCACTTGCCATTTGCATCGAATGTATATTTGACAACTGGGTTAGAAAGAATTGCAGCCATTGGCGGATTGTAGTAGTCGCCCTTAATATACTGTTCCTTATTAGCCTCGAACTCAGCCTCAGCTTCAGCAGGCGTCGTATAGTATGGGAAGAAACGGTTTGCTATACCAAGTTCATTCAACTTTGAAGAGTTGTAGAATGCATAGTAACCCTCTGTTCCCCAGTTTGCAACCTTGTTAACAACCTTAGCATTGTACAGAGTTGTCATATAAGTAGCCTCATAACGTGTATCACCCTTCTCAAACAGATACATACTCTTCTTGCTCTGCTGATTGTCACTTCCAACATTCTTTAAGCCTGTAGTAGAACATGCACCATAATAGCCACCATAATTATTCTGCAGGCTATGACCACCATCAGAAACATCGCCAGGATAACCTGCACGATCGTACTGAACAGAGAAAATCTCCTCGGCATTACCCTCGTTTGATGGAGCCCACTTGCTTTCGAACGACATTGTAAGCTGAATACCATTGATAGCCTTCTCAGCCCACTGTGCTGCTTCAGTAAAGTTTGTTGTTGACTTTACAGAATAAGTTCCATCTTCGGCATTAGTCAAGTCTGTATCCAAGTCCCATCCTGCCGACAATGTAACTTTTGCAAGAAGTGCAGCTACAGCCTGCTTGCTTGCTCTGCCACTATGATTTTGCTCATCAAGTTTACTATTATTATAGATGTCTGTGAGATCTGAAATCAAAGCTGGGTAAATATCGGCAATCGCCGTACGAGGATAGCTACGTTCTGCACCCTCAATATAACTTGTGATATAAGGTACAGAACCAAACTGCTGAACAAGCATATAATAACAATAGCCACGAAGGAAACGAGCTTCTTGTCCCAATTTGCTATCAGCACCTGCATATTTGATAACACCATTTGAATAATTAATAACCTTATAAGCATTAACAAAAAGATTATAAACAGTGCCATTCTCAGCCGTAAGAGTGTATTCATTGAACTCACCACCATTATGACCACGAGTATTCAGATACAAATCTGTTCCCTGATCTGTCAGAGCGACCTCAGTAGACAAACTCTTCAAACCGCTATAAGCAGTTGTCAACAAACTTGTTGCATCTGAAGAAAAATATCCCTCAGCAGTTTGGCCACCGGCTTTTTTATCTTCTGCTTCCAAAAAATCGCTACAACTTGTAAGTGCAAATCCAGCACAAAAAGCCGCGATTACAGGAATATATAATGTTTTTTTCATTTTTCAATTACAATTAATTATTAGAACTTCACGCTTGCACCAATCTGGTATGTAACAGTGCTTGGACCATCATTCTTAGCAGCAGCATCTGCCCATTCAGGATCGAAGCCCTTATAGTTTGTAAATACAAATGGATTTGTTACAGTTGCGTAGATGCGGAGTTTCTGACAACCGAACTTATTCAAGAAACTCTTTGGTACAGTATAACCTAGGGTAATATTCTTAACCGTTACATAAGAAGCATCAACATTTGCCTTTGCAACATTATAATATGAAGCCTGCGCACCAACACCACCATTTGAGCCTCCATTATTAGGGAATGGATATTCACCATAATGAGTTGTTACCTGATATACAGGGTTTATTATTGTACCATCAGCATTTACACCATCACAGTCAATAAGAGTTCCTGCAGGTATATAATAATTTACATTCAGTTTCTGACGTCCACGGTCGTTCCATGCCAACTGGTCGCCATTCATAAAGTTTGAATAAACTGTATAGTTCTGCTTTGTGTAAAGCGACATGTTGAAATCCCAATTCTTGTATGTAAGGTTAGTTGAGAAACTACCAGTCCATGAAGGATTTGAGTTGAAAATATACTTGTCATTATCGTCAATAGTACCATTGCCATCACGATCAATAACGTATGGCTGTCCTTCCTGCAATCCATAACAAGCGTAGTAATAGTCGTACGACCTAACCTTATCACCAGGGGTAAAGCCCTTATCCTTTGCAATCTGGGTGTTTGGAACAGTCATGTATCTATCATCAACAATGCCACCCATCTTGTAATTGTAAACATTATATACAGATGAGCCAACGAACAAATTATTTGTTGTACCACCATTAACAAGTCTTGTATCAATACCATTGATTTCAAGAACCTTGTTGCTGTTACTTGCAAAAGTAAATGTTGTAGACCATGTCAAATCCTTCTTCTTGATATTCTCTGTTGTCAAAGAAACCTCAACACCCGTATTACGAACACTACCAACATTTGTAGTCATTGTTATACCTCCTGTCTCAAGAGGCAACGGTACAGGGAAAAGCAAGTCTTCTGAAGTTTTACGATACCAATCGACAGTACCATTGATTCGACCACCTAAGAAACCGTAGTCCAAACCGACATTCAACTCACGAGAAGTTTCCCATTTCAACATTCTGTTAACAATATCTGAAGCATAAAATCCAGAACTATAAGATGTTCCAAATGGATAATAAACAGGACCTGCAACAGACACCTGAGTAGCATAAGCACTAATACCGTCACAGTTACCAGTTACACCATAGCTGAAACGTAGTTTCAAGTTAGATATCCAATCATATTTCTGAATGAACGCTTCTTCAGACATACGCCAAGCAACAGCAGCAGAAGGGAAACATCCCCAACGATAGCCATCAGCAAATTTAGAAGAACCATCCCAACGGACAGTTGCAGTAAGAAGGTACTTGCCCATAAATGCGTAATTACCTCTCAAAGCATAAGAAAGCATACTAGTATCAGAGTATCCGTATTTAGAACCATCAGCATCAAATGTTCCAGATGTCAAATTATACCAGTCTGTGCCAGCCATTACGTCTGTAGCAGCCCAAGTACTTGATTCTGTATTACCTTTTTGCAAAGCAACAAGTCCCATCAAGCCAACATCATGTTTTTTGGCGATTGTTGTATTGTAATTTACAACATTATCCCAAGTCCAGCTGAAACTACGGCTCTTCTGAAGTGATGCAGAGTTTGTATCGCTGTCATCGTATGCCTTGTTAGTAACAGGATTTATATAACCTGCAAACGAGCCTAAGCGATAGCTTGTGTAGCTTGGAGAAAATGTAGTCTTGAAATTCAAGCCCTTGATGATATCAAGTTTCAAATAAACATTACCAAGGATACGCCATGTTTCACGTTCCTGCTTGGTGTTTTTCATCAAATCCAAAGCACTAACCTGATCAGAGAACTGATATGTACCATCTGTACCTACAGCAGCTGCTGCACCCGGCTTATGGTTAATGTTGCCGTCAGCATCATATGGCTGCATAAATGGATTCATACGGAATGCAACAGAAATTGCATTATCGTTAGCGTACTCATTCTCAGAATATGCCATATTCATGCTAAAGCCTGCGCTAATCACCTTATTGACCTTAGCATCAACAGAACCCTTAAAGTTGTAACGCTGTTCAGCATCGCCCTTATATATACCTTTTACTCGGTTATAACCTACACCAAAATGATATGTAGCAACTTTTCCGCCACCATTTACAGAAAGATAATGGTTCTGCTGCTGACCATCCTGTGTAACAAGAGAAGGCCAATCCTGTGTAGCACCACTTTGGAGCATAGATTTCAACATATATTCGCCCGAACCGACATGTTCTCTAAGCAAGCCCTGCTCTACCGCACCATTACCCATTGAATAGATTGGATTTGCCACGCCTGACTCTGCCGAAATCAAGAACTTGAGGAAACGATACTTATAGAACTGTTCGCCAGTCATAAAATCTGGCATACGAGTTACTTTTGAGATACCATAATATCCGTCATAACTGATAGTTGGCTTTTGTTCCTTATTAACAGCCAAACCACCCTTTGTAGTTACCATTACAACACCAGCTGTTGCACGCGAACCATAGATAGCTGTTGAAGAAGCATCCTTCAACACATCGATACGCTCGATATCCTGCGGATTAAGGAAGTCAATATCATCACACATAACACCGTCTACAACAAAAAGAGGTGTTGTGTCAGAGTTGATTGATGACTTTCCACGGATTTCTATTCCGAAACCGCCGTTAGTACGACCAGAAGACTGAGTAATGCTAACACCAGGCGTTGAACCCTGGAGATTCTCAATTACACTTGACGCTCCTTTGGCATTAAGCGCCTCAGTCGTGACAGAAGAAACAGAACCTGTCACATCCGACTTTTTCTGTACTCCATAACCAATAACGACAACTTCGTCAAGGTTCTTACTGTCTTCCTGAAGCGTTACCTTCAGTTCCTTCTTATCAGCCTTAATCTCCTGCGAGATATAGCCGATGTAAGAGAAAACCAATGTGCTGTTTGCGCTCACGCCCGAAAGTGAAAAATTACCTTCAATATCGGTAATTGTTCCGTTAGTCGAACCTTTTTGCAACACATTAGCACCAA